>Ga0222719_10000178_pt1 | contig 63331 bp, 83 predicted proteins | sample C33_34DmetaG_FD_165039 | JGI IMG/M metagenome (GOLD analysis project Ga0222719, IMG submission 165039) | Estuarine water microbial communities from San Francisco Bay, California, United States - C33_34D | ecosystem: Environmental > Aquatic > Marine > Unclassified | place: USA: California...
CAACAAGCACTTCACCAACAGAATCAATTTGACCTTGAGCATTAACAGTAAAGACTGGTATCTGAGTAGTTGAACCATAAGTTCCAGCGGATACACCTGTGTTAGTAATACTTAAAGTATTTGTGGTAGAGTCATAGGATAATCCGGTACCATTTAATCCTGCTTCATCAAGTCCTACATTAAAGTCGGAATCAAAGTTGATTCGTTCATATGATTGAACATCAATACTAAATACACCAGTCGCAGAATCATAAGTTAAGTCGCCACCAGCACTAAAGTATCCACGTATTGATGTAATAGAAGTCGCGTCACCAAGGGCCGAGTCAAATCTATTTCTTGTATAAAAAAGATTTGATCCTTCTACAAGATCAGTTGTTGATTTAGTTGCAAGTCTGATATCAAAATCAGAGTCAGATCTAGCCGTTGTATAGTAAAGGTTAGTTCCTTCAGATACATCTGATGTAGATTTAGTTGCTAACCTTATATCAAAATCAGAATCAGCGCGAGCTGTCGTATAATAAAGATTTGATCCTTCTGGCAATTGTCCAGTATTTGCATCCCCAAGGTCAGAATCAAAATTTGCTTTAGTATAAATCTGCTCGACATCAATGGAAAATTCACCAGTAGATGAGTTATATGTCAAGTCACCACCGGCACTCAGTGCATTGCGAATCTCCGCAATACGGTCAGCTGAATCATGGAACGTAGTATCAAAGGAGTTTCCATCCGCAGTATTAATTGTAAAGACACCAGTTGCGGAATCGTAACTAGTTGATAATATTCCTGCAACAGAAATAGTTCCAATTGAATCAATCTGTCCTTGTGCATTAACAGTAATGACAGGAACTTCAGAAGCAGATCCGTATGTGGCAGCAACTACACCAGTTGCTGTAATAGAAAGAGTATTTGTGGCTGAGTCGTAAGATAATCCAACACCATTTAATGCAGCCTCGTCAAGTGCTTGATTAAAATCAGAATCAAAATTTGCTTTTGTATAAATTTCTTCAACATTAATTGAGAATTGACCAGTTGACGAATCGTATGTTAAGTCACCATCAGCACTAAAGTATCCACGTATCTGTTGAATTGCTCTCGAGAACTTACGAGTACCGTCTGCATCAGATAGAATAAATGAATTATCGGAATTCGGTACACCAAAATTAGGTTCAGCCTGATCAATTGTTAAAAAATCATAGCGATTTGAATCTAATTGATCAGCTGTTTTTGTTTTAGTTTTACCTGAAAGTAGTGTACCAAAAGCCATTATTCTACTCCAGTGTGTTCACTAGCCAATTTTTCTTCTGCTGATACCCAGACATCAAATTTATTAGCTACTTGAGCTTTAATTTGTATTCTATCACCATTTTGTGCTGCAGCGGGCGATCTCTTTACAATACTTCTACCCTGAAGTGGAACAAATCCTGTATCCCCTGCAGGTACTTCAATTCTACCAAATTCGATCGAATCACCACCCTCTGTAACCAATACAGTATCTAACCATAAATCAGAATCAGTTGATTTATTCTTACACGCCATTGGTGTTAAAAAGAAAATCTCACCTGGTCGAATTGCTCGTGTGTTATCTGCAGAATCTCTTTCCGTAAACTTATTTGACGTATCTGGAATTGAAAAATCAGGAGCTTCAATTAATGTAATAAAAGAATCACTTACATCACTCTGAGTAAGAATAAGTGATTTACCAGTTGATGGAGTCCTACATGTAATTCTTGCCATTTTCTATTCTCCTAAAAATTCGTAGATAAAGCAGTACGAGTGGCAATTCTTCGTACTGCTGATTCAAACGGAGGGCCCGAAAGCTCACCTGTGTCAGCATCAATTTTCATACCACCAATAAATAATGCAGTACCTTCATCATCCTGACCCGATGCAATCACAACACCACCATCAAGTTCTAAAATACTTTCTTCAATTGTCGTCTTATTTGCCGCCGGCGGTATTTGAGTTAATGCAACACCAGCCATTGTAGAATTAAATGTATGACCAATTGCTGTAATTGTCGAAGGTTCTTTAATTAGTGTTGGACTATTTATTGTATTTTTTAGTGTAGTGAACATTTGATGAATATCAGAATCCGCTCCAGCACCGGTTTCAGTACCAAGAGCAGAATCTATGAAATCCCATGATGCAATATATGCATTTGTTTTGTCAGAGTCGATAATAGTAAGACCGACTCGATCAAAGAATCCCTCGATAGTATCAATCCATGGCTGCTCGTTCTGTGTTCTTAAAACCCAACTGATTGATTGCACCAATGTTCCTGTATCACGGCGAGTATACAATTCATCAGCCTCAGTCCAACCTGTTGTATATCCTTCTGAGTCTAGGTAGTTCCACACATCATCTTTTAAGCCAGCCAGGAAATCTGAATCCATGATTGCAACACCTGCAGTAGAATCCCTTGGTACTGTATAGCCTAATTTTTCTGGATCAACTCTATTTCTGGATCCATCAGCGACTAAGGTATAGTCACCAAATTGTGTTGAACAAGATGAAAGAATAATCTGGCCACCAGATAATGCAGTAAAATGTTTATGAGCCCAGATACTAATTGCGTTAACCGCGTTAATTAATGCGCCATTCTTTGCAACATACCCCATACCATTTTGAGTTGTTGGAGTTGCACCCCAAGTCATAAAGTTTGGATAGACTGAATACGGTGAAATAACTGCACCGTCTGCTAAACAAACACCACCACCCCTTGTGACAAACGGGTTAGCATTTTCTCTGTCTAATGGTGGAGCAACATAGAAAGGAAATGTAGATCTTACCGCGATTTTGTGGGCGTACGGCGTTCTCCTGATAACAGCGCCTGGTCTGAAAGCAACTGCAAATCCTTCGGTTGGGTTGTCAATATCATCGATTTGAAATCCTTCGAAGACCGGACCTTGGAGGAAGCAACCCGATCCCATGCGAAAAACATTTCTTTGTTCATATCCTGCCTCTGGTTTAATAACACATGCTCGATAATCTGAATGAATAATACAATCATCAGGCATATCAATATGCCCTTGAGTATAATAGGTACCTGGACCAATATGAATTACTGTTAACTCAGCTCTTGTTGTAGCTGCGGTCACAGCTGCTTCAATTGTTGCAAATGCCCTATCAAAGCTAGTACCATCATTACTATCACTGCCGGCTTTTTGAACATATAATGTATTTTCAACTGGTGCATGTGAAACAAATTTAAGAATTTCTTCTGCACCAGATTTATTTTGTTTTAAGAATATATTGCCATCATAGGTATTAACGGCCAATTCACCTAAAACAAGATCCCCTAGACCGGGTTCACTGCCGGTAGTATTTGAATTTTTCGAAATAATTGTTGAAATATCAACCATGACTAGAATGTCCCACCGTTAATTGTTGTTGGTCTACTAGATAATAGATAATAATCTAAGCCAGTTGCATGGAGTTGAACATAATCTGAATCAACTAATGCACTCACACCATTTGAATCCAGGCCAGAAATGCTTCCTGCAATCAGCGACACGTCGGCTGAATCAAGGACATTTGGTCTACCTGTTAAAATATTATAACTCAAACCGACTGCATGCAATTGCACGTAGGCTGAGTCAACCTCATCCGCAATGATTGCAGCAACGTCAGCTGAATCAATAAGGTCTGTGTTTACAATAATACTTGATACGTTTGCCGAATCCAGTATATTCGGCGTACCTGTAAAGTTTGCGTAATCTAAATAGTATGTACCATTTTGATTATCAAGGGTATCAGCATCTATATTTAGATTATCAACAAACGTCTTATTAACAAGAGCAGTAACATCAGAATCGACTCGAGCTGTTGTATAGTAAAGATTAGATCCTTCGGTTAAATCAGAAGTGGATCTAGCGCTGAAATCTGAATCAAATCCTTGGTAATCACCTACTAGTGTATCACCTTGTAAGTTCGTCGCGTAGATATTACCAACATTAAGATCTGATAACGCAAAGCCAGTACCATTTCTGTCAATTACGTTAGTTGGTATAGCCGAATCAAGGGCTGAGTCAATTAGTCCAGCAAAGAGATAATACTGTGAGTTGGATGCATCGCGGAAGAAACCAGTGTGTCTCTTTGTAACTCCACCATCGGGGGAGTAGTGAGCAACAAAACCAATATCAACCACATCAGAAAATTCGTTACTATCAGCAAGATGGAATAGTGGATCTGTTACTACATATGAAATGGTACTGACACTAGTTGTTCCACCATTAACACTCAAGTCACCATCAACCGTAAGGTTTGTGCCTATAAGGACTGATCCAGTTGTTGTGATTGAATCGAATGTTACGCCCGCGTTTGTTGCAACAGATTGTCCGATTGCAATTTCACCGTCTGTGATCGTAACACCAGTTCCACCAGAGAAATGAGCTCTTACTTCAGTAGCGCTTGGTCCTGTGTAAGTAAATTTACCAGAAGCTGAATCGTAACGGAATGCACCATCACCACCTTGATCTTCTACGCTGTGGCTACTGCGCGCAAGTTCGATTATACCAGCAGAGTCAATTGCCTGGGCAACACCAACTGTTGAAATATCTGTTACAAGACCTGTAGAGTCAACAGTAACAACAGGAATTGCACTTGTTGAACCAAATTGACCTGGAGTAACACCGCTGGCATCCAGAGCATAAGAAACCTCTACTCCGCTGACTGTTGCTGTCAATCCGACACCACTGAAAGTCATATCTGAGTTTGCAAGTGATATGGATCCTGTTCCCGTATCCCCAGTTGTGCTTAGTGTAATCCCTACACCACCAGTGATCCCGTCAACATAACCTTTTGTTGCAGCATCATCTGTGTCGGTTGGAGACGAGATGTTTACAATTCTTGAACTATTAACATCAACAGTTCCAGATCCGTTTGGATTAATACTAACATTACCATCAGTGTTCGTTGATGCGATTTCATTTCCATCAATTGTAATATTGTCGACAAGTAACTCGTTTAGTTTCTTATTTGAATCAACAATTAGGGCACTTGATGCAGTAGTAATCCCGGGTGTATGATCTAAGAGAGAATCTCCACTACCACCAGATAATGTGGCAAAGGTAAAGTTTCCTAGTCCGTCTGTGGTTAGGACTTGACCATCTGTACCGTCACTAATTCCTAAATCGGTTAAATCTGCAGGGGCATCTGTAATACCGTAGCCGCTTAGGGTTGTAGGTGTGTTTGAAAGACTGTCAAAATCACCATTGAACGCATCTGTAATTCCGTAGCCCGATAGAGTAGTCGGTGTACTTGTTAGATCTGCAAATGAAACACTGTCAAGAACTGCTGGTGTATTAGTAAAATTATTATAGTCTAAATAGTAGGTACCTTCAAAACCATCTAATGTGTCTGCATCATCAGCGGTCACGTTGGTAAATGTTAGATTCCCATTACCATCAGTAGATAGAACTTGTCCACTTGTTCCATCAGTCGTCGGATATAATAACCCAACAATTGTAGCTGAATCAGTGACAACAAGTCCACCTTCAATTTTAAAGGGTTTCCTTATTGCTGCCACAATAAACTCCTTGACTGTTGTAATTTACATTTAGGTAAAAACATTTATATCCCGCTAATCAATCTTTTGGCTTTGACAGAAACATTGGATGCACTAGGTGTAAATAGTAACTTTACCTGATCATTATTAGAGTCTAAGATAGCATCAAAGGAACCCAAATCATCCCCTGTAAACATTTTAGCAAATTCTTGCAAATACACATTTGAACTATCATGAATCAATAAAATTTCAGCTGCACCAAATTGATTAGTTGTATTCTGCTCCATTTGAATAAAATATTTGGCTGAACGCTGTGTAATAGTGGAGAACGTATCAAGAATCTCTTCTGTAATCCCACTAAAATCCTCGTCAACCACACTACTCAGGTTCTGAGCTGCATCAACGCCGGCCGACGAAATTGAACCAACCTCTTCTTCGACAATACCAAAACGATTGACCCGTTGAAAGGTCAATGTGCCATTAACATCCTTTAATGCTATACTACCAATGTAAAGTGTATTTCCTGTCAGCCACAGATCTTTCCATCTGTTAAGTGGACTACCAAGAGATCTAACACTATCGACATCTGGAATCAGATCTACGTCTATAGAATCAAAATTTCGTCGAGCTTTGATATAATCGGAGTCAATAATATCACTAATTAAGTACTCAGCAGCTGTAATGACACGACCAAACGAATCAATTTCAAATGCAGCTATTTCACTAGGACTACCATAACTACCAGCTGTCGCCAACTCTGGAAGATTAATCGAAAGTGTATTAGTAGCACTATCATATGTTTCATTAATCTCACCACCGATTGCAAGTCGCGACGAAGTATACTTACCGGTGTTGGAATCATAGACAAAGATGTCAAGATGCTGTTTACCAGTAGTTTCCAAATCAGTAATCGAAGTAATGCTCTGCTGTGCCCCTGTCACGCTTCTAACAGGAGTACCAACTACAATCTTCTTGACAATAGTTCTAGATTTTATGGTGGTTGATATTGTTTCTGACATCGCTACCTCGTGACAGATGGAGCCACTTGCACTCGGCCCTCTAAAATACGCTCAATGATAGTATTATCGTCACTGTCTGTATAAGAAATTTCCACGTCGTAAACATATCTTCCTTTGGTTAACGCATCCGTTTGTGTATTTGTTAAAGAAAGTGTGATGACTCCGTTTGTAGGAGGAGTAGCAACCAAAGTTGAGAAATTAGTTGTGTCGGAGCTATCACTGTTATAATTTTTCTTTAGTTTAGCTGACACGAGATGGTTAGTGAGGTCTTTGACAGAGCCATCTACATTTATTAGATGCAATTCGACTGCTAGATCAGCTCCCTGATCTATTGTAAATTCTTCGTAAGCGGCCATGAAATACCTCGGTTATTTCTTTGTCGGACGTTATTGCCCCTGCCTATGGTTTTATTTATAATAAATATGTTTGCAAGTTTCCGTAAAAGTAAACATAATGTATAAAATAGTACAGTGGCGCCAAAATTTAAACTTGAGCACGTTTTATGAAAAGGCTTTAGCTAAACAATACATGAACAACATTAACCAAGAAGTGATGGTCAATCAATTGAAGAATGAAAATGTATGGAAAGGGTTTGTTCTATATCGTGATTTAGATCCAATTGGGTTTACATCTCTTCATAGCATTTTTGATATTGATCCTAAGGGGTACAGAATATTGTGTAGAACTGCTTTGATTGAAAGTCCCGAACGAGTAATCAGTAGAGATTCGGTTAGAAAACATAAGCATCTCACATCCAGGTATCTTGCTCCTGCTTGTCTTAACTCAGTTGAAGGAAATTGTTACATTTCTACTAATAAAAGTAAAGTAGCCAGTCAACGGTTGGTTCATAATATCTTTATGCCTATATGGAAAGAGATGGGAATAGCAGAAGATGTATTTAAAACAAACTATCGCGGTCATGAACAAACATTTTGGTTGATAAACAAACAGGCGTTCTTAGAGAGTTTAGATGAAACCAGTACATGAGATAAATTACCTGTTCAACAAACACTTGTTACTGACAGAGATAGAACATCTTAAAGGTCATAGTAAGGCCTATACGGACAATAGATATTCTGCGGCCGCAGACAACTGGAGAATAATTAAAGAGACTAATCTGAAAGTAGGAGAAAAGGAAACACAGAGGTTCTTAGATTTCTATAACATTAGTAATAGCGGTTCCTGCAGATACTATATTCTTAAAAAAAATACAAGTTTGCAAATGCATGTGGATAACCATACAACGTGTTCAGTCAATGTAATTCTAAACAACAATTGTGCTCCTGTCACAGTTGAGGACGTAGACTATTTTTACTCAACTGCAATTTTGAATACCCAAAAACGACATGGTGTGATCAATTCTGACACAGATAGGTTGTTATTTAAAATATCGTTCTTTGATTTGCCCTACGAGGAGTTAGTAAAAATTGTCTCTAGTGTACAGTGATATCACTCAATTTGGTAGAGTAATTCCTCTCAAGTTAAAGTTAGACCCAGCTAAACTTTTGAACGAAATATCCTCATTCAAGTGGTCAATCTATAATACAACAAAACAAGTACCCATTCCCAGGCTTGGGTTATCAATAACTCACAATAAAAAATATCCTTCACTTGATTTAGAATCTTTACTAGAATATAATCAAAAAAATAACACAAACCTCAATGATGAGGATTTCAATCAATTTACTGATGTGTTTTTTAAATCAAAAGAAATCAGAGATATTTCGAAAGAGTTCCATTCCCATCTTGCAAGGTCTCACATTTTAAAAATGCAAGAAGGGGGGTATTTTCCTCCACATCGGGATCCTGTTTTACCCTCTCACAATCTTAATTGTTTTAGAATACTTGTGCCAATATATGGTTGTAATCCTCCAACAACATACTTCTTTATTGACGAAAAACTACAGCACTGGAATCATGGCCAGGCTTATTTCATTGATACAAATATGATGCATCATTTCTTCTCTTATAATGAGTCAATGATGATAGTATTCAACATTTCTATTAATGACGAGACAGTAAATACATTAATCCATAATATGGAAAAGATATGAATATACTGTATTCTGTCTACAAAGACAATAGTCAAATAAAATTTAAAGAACCATTTAATTTAGAAAGTTCTAACGAGATTGTGTATGGTAATGATTTTCATAAGCTTGGTGAATTTATTATTAATATTTCAGAGGTTCTTATAAAACTTAAGCTACTCAACTATACCAAAGAATTTAGAATTGGTATTTGTGTTCCTAGAGAAGTTAAAACAAAGTTCAACACTGATGATAAAGAAACGACTTTACAATCAATGATTGCTTTGGTCCATGAGCTTAAGGTATACAATCCTATACATTATGTGTTCTTTGAGTACAATGATTTCGAAGATAACCTCACAGACTCATTCAAGCCACTGAGAGCACCTATACACATCTGGCAGACGGAAACAAGATGGAGAGGGGATGGAAACTTCATATGTGTGAAAGAGAGTAGAAATAAAGATTGGATGTTGCCTGCAGACATGAGTCCGATCATCGATCAAGCTTGTGAATTGGGCTTGCAGGTCAAAACGATAAAATATGGGATGACAATAGCAGATCAAATCGATCTTCTTTCTCGATGTAAGTGTCTTGTGACGGAAAGGGGTGGTCAAATATTATTGTCTACGTTGATAGGAACACCGTTCATACTATGTTCTGCAGAACCGGAAGCTTTGTTTGAGAGAAACGGCGAATTAGGAACAATGATATTTGAGTCTGACACATTAGGAATGAATCCTGACACCAAGACACTGGTTAATGATAAAGTTTGTAATAAGAGATTTGATAATTCAATAACTGTAGCTGACTATTGCAATAATGACAACATATTGAAACAATTTATACAGTGTAGACATAAACCAGACTTACAGAAGCAATATGTGTTAAATAATTTTGAAATAGTTGATGTCGCCTCTGATTATTATGTTTCTGAGATAAAGAAGGTGTTAGGTGTATAGTTTTCCTTATAAGGGTGATAGTTATTCAATAATTGTATCTGGTGGTGTAGATAGCGCACTAGTATTATATTATTTGTTATTAAAAAACAAACCAGTTAACGTATACACAACAGCTTCAGAGAAGACATTGTACAAGAACGCGATAACGAGTGTCAATGTAATACAAAAATGTATGGAGCTGACAAATAACTATCAAGTTACCCATCAGGTTTTTTATCAACGTTCTGGGGACATAAAAACTATAATGAGGCCACTGATACAAAAATTCAACAGTGGAGAGATGCGATACTTATATACAGGTGTTACAGCAAATCCGCCGGCAGGTACAATTGATATGATTTCCGGTCAAGAGTCTCAGAGAGACCCGAACGAAACCAGAAATTTAGAGATACAACCATTCATCATTCAACCATTCACAAATTATGATAAACGTTGGATTGCAACTAAATACAAAGAACTCGGCCTGTTGGATACACTATTTCCTGTAACAAGGAGTTGTGAACATCAAGCTGAAGATCATGGTGATCCAGGTTATGGCCATTGTGGCTTATGTTGGTGGTGCAAAGAAAGATTGTGGGCTTTTGATCAATTATGAGAGTAGATCCAAGGTCGCCCGGTCTTAATCTTGGAGACGATATTAGTGATCCCCATCTATATTTTAACAACCTAGATAAGTTAAACATATTGGGTGGGGGAAGTTATCCTATTCTGGAATCCTATTCTGAAAATACTATATTGTGGTCAGTTGGGTTATCTATTAAAAGTAAAGTCGAATACACAATCCACAAACTCCCATTCACTGTTGCTGGAATCAGAGATGAGTGTTTTGTTGATAAGTACCTTTTCCTTCCTTGTGTCAGTTGTATGAACAATGATATCACTAGTGAACCAGTGGGAAACGAGACTCTTTACTATTTAAATGCTTCACACCCAGTAAACCATCCTCATGCCCTATATAACAATTGTTCCCTAAATACCTTTTTAGATGCATGGAGACAAAGTGAAACTATTGTTACTAATAGTTATCATGGGATCTATTGGGCTCTGTTATCAAAGAGAAGGGTTATTCCGTTTGGATACTCTACTAAATTTATCAGTGTGTTAAGAATGTTTGGACTAGAACTACCTACCAGCAACTTTTACGTTAAAGAAAAATCAGCTGATGTTTTGAATAAAATTGACTATACAATTTTAGAATCCTCTGTTGATCGATTACAAGAGTTTAGAGATAGAAACAATGAATTTGCTGAGAAAGTTTTAAATGTATAAACTAAACCGTTTGGATATGGGATTAACAACTCGATGTAATGCTGCTTGTCCCCAATGCCCAAGAACAAATGCAGAAACTAATAAAGGATGGGATTGGCTTAAGCTTGAAGAACTGACCTTAGAAGATATTCAAAAGATTGTTCCCCCACAGTTTTTCAAAGACAACTTAATTTTAACAATTTCTATTTGTGGGGGATATGGAGATCCCCTGCTTGCATCCGAGTTATTTCCAATACTAGAATACTTTTTCCAATATGCTAACAAGGCTGATATCTTTATTGCAACCAACGGAGCTATGAAGAAACCTGTATCATGGTGGCATCGTTTAGGAAAACTATTGGCGAAGGCTCCTCGTCGAGTAGAAGTTACATTTGGTTTAGATGGCATCAATCAAGAAATGCACGCTGCTTATAGAGTTCACACAGACTTTGATGTCGCATTAAGAAATGCTCAAATATTAAGAATGTACAATGTGGAGGTTTGCTGGCAATATATCATGTTTGATCACAATTACGAATATGTCGATCAGGCTAGGGAAATGGCAAAAAAGTACCACTTCACAAGATTCAGTCCAATCACCTCAACCCGAACGCCAATTATGGATATAAGTCCACCTAATGAGATCAAAGAGTTGTATACAACCAGAGGTGCTAGCTATAACCTGTTTACAAATAATGAAAATTATGATATAATTAAGTGTATCTCGGAGGAAGCCAGGGAAGTCCATATTCATTGTGATGGATATATTGTTCCCTGTTGTTTTTTGGATGAGAGATATTTTATGATGAAGTATAAGCGTGAACATATGAAAGTTCATGGGGTTCAGGAAAAGGATCTCATTGAACTCAAAGGGATTCCAGCTGTAGACGATATCTTTGAGTTATATGGGTCTGTGGATATTGAAATATTCAATGCAAAGGAAAGAGGCCTTCAAGCCGTCGTAGACGATCCTTGGTGGGACACATTCCTTGAAAAAAGAGATCAATTTAAAATTCACAAATGTAATGATATCTGCGGAAAATGTTCTACTGCTTAAAAGTCGGTGATAAGTATACTGCCAATCATGTTAATCGTCTGAGAGATCATATTCCAGGGATCATGTGCTTAACTGATGATCCCACTGGACTGAACGGTAATTATATGACTCTTCCTGATCTGCCTTTGCATGGTGTCTGGTGGAAAATGTATTTATTTCACTATAACTTTCCGCAGGGGACATTTCTTGATTTGGATATTGATATCAGAAAACCAATAGATGGAATTTTTAAACCGAAGAATGGTATGACCTTGCTTCGTACAGATTGGGAAGACTTGGATCAGTTGAATAAAAATACAATCGGGGACAGATACAAGTACTGTTCAATTAACTCTTCTGTTATGTCGTGGAGTACATGCACTCACCATATATGGAACGATTTTATTAATAATTATGAAAAGATAATGAGTCTATTCAATGGAATTGATACGTACTTAGAACACAGACATATCAAAAGTCTATCATTCTTTGATGTTGGACTAGTCGCATCGTATCGATGTAACCCAGATGCTGATGTTTATATTATGTCATATGATGGGGAAGGAAAACATGGATTTAACTAATACGATGAAAAGGATTCCAATCCCTTTTTGGGAATGGACTCGGATCATTCATTTATTATACCACGATTATCCTCACAGAGTCAAGGATTTTTCTCAATCATTTTCAAAAAACCAAGTGTATGCCAAATCGTGGTTAGTAGAAAGATTAATGATGCACAGCATCTGCAATGTAAAAGATAAAGAAGTGTGGATTCTTGGATCGTGGTATGGTACAATTCTTGTATACCTATTATACAATAAAATTCCAAATATTAAAACAATTCATCTGGTGGATTATGATATGGAAGCTCTGAAGATAGCCAATGATCTTTTCAGAGATTACAATATTAAAACTCACCATTACGATATCAACTTCGATTGGCCAAAGATCAAAGGTGATATAATCATCAACACCTCTTGTGAACACATGTGGCCAATGAAAGATTATAATTTTAATGGTCTGTGTGTATTCCAGTCTAATAATTTTAGAGAAGAACCAGCCCATATCAATTGTGTTGACTCCCTGGAAGAATTTGTTAAACAAACAGGAATAAGTCAAATAGACTATAAAGGTGAGATAGACTTTCATGAGTACGATAATTATCACAAACGATATATGATAATTGGAAGAAAATGATTCATGTAGTGTGTAGCAAGTGGGGAGACAAGTATCCAATCGAGTATGTCAACCGGTTGCATGATATGGTCGACAAATATCTTCCAAGTAGGTTTCAGTTTTATTGTCAAACCGATAATACGGATGGTATGCTCCCGTGGATTGAACACATCCCCTTCTCCAATGATTTACCAGAGAATGAACCGAAGTACACTAGAGATACCTTATGGGATAGACCTAAACTAAACTACTTCAACCCTGATTTCCTTAAGAAGAATGATATTAAAATTGCCTTGGACCTGGATCTGATTATTCATAATAGTATGAGACCTCTACTAGATTTGTTCAATGATAAACCAATCACTGGAAGATCATGGTGGCATAATATGGATTGGGAAAGAGAGCCTGAATGGAAAAGAAGATATGGTGCCAGAAATAATGGTGGTTTTTATATGTGGCAAGGTGAACAAACAAAACCGATATGGGACGATCTAGTGGAGAATTGGCAACGAATCTATTTTTGTTTTCGGGGTGGATCTGACAACTTTATTACAACCCGACATCTTGATTTATTTGATTTTGTTCCTTCATCGATGTATTATTCTTTTAACAGAGGGTGTCAGTGGCCACATGATATTAGTAAGCATATAGTAAGAGGAGATAAAATAATCTGCCTATTTAATACAGATCCAGGTGACCCAACCAATCTTGACATTCATGATGCTATTAAACTTTATCCTCAGGTAGAGAAGTTGTGGAAATTAGAGCAGTAAGAATTGGAAACAGGTATGGACCTGAATACGAGGATTACCTTAAAAGCAAATTGCCTGAGATAAAGTTCTTAAACGAACAACAAAATAATCTGTGGTTGCAGTGGAATAAGTTAAACTTTTTTGCACTGGACTATAATGAACCAATATGCGTCATTGACATTGATATCCTTTTGATTAATGATTATATAGAGATTTTCAACTATCCAATAGAGCGCGGTGAGTTTTTGACGGTCAAGCAGTGGTGGGATCCTGAAGCAGCAACAGAACTCAATGGGGTGTTCTACAAATTTTATCCAAGCGACACAAAATACATCTTTGATAAACTTATCGAGTCACCAAGATATTGGATGGAATATTTTATTAAGAATAAAATCAAACCGGGCCCAATTAATGGGGAGGAGAACTTTGTTGAGATGATGGCTAAGAAGAGATTGAAAATCAAGTACTTACCGGAAACATGGTGTTGCAGAATGAGTAATAATAAAGAGTTCAAAGCCAAGATTAATGCTTTGTCCCCTTTACCATATGTTCACTTAGACAAGTATCATCCTGATATAAAATTAGTCCATTTCAGCGACGTTAACAATCATATCGATCACAGCAGCCAACTCTAATGGAGTTTCTGCTAGTCTGACTAATTCTTTATTGTCATCTGAGGCCTCAGAGATTCTTTCATCCTCAAATGCATTAATTTTTAGACCAAATAAAATTTCCGAGTGCTTATCATTATTCGGGTCATAATCCATGAATAAAGCAGAGATTTTGTCGACAAGGTCGCTGTAGTCATCTTCTTGAGCTTCTGTGTTCTGTCCGTATTTAGTAAACAGCTTCGAAAGAACATCCTCATACCCCCTGACTCTATCAGTTGTTTGGGCTTCAATGTCATCAATTGTTACAATCTCTAACAGTTGTTGAAACTGGACGTCCTCAGGATTGACCTCGATATAATATGGTCTATTGACACCATCATCGCCCGTGTATACAACTTCTACTACATTTCTTTCGTTACCGCTGAATGCAGCACTAACAATATTGTCTTTGTTAAATTCCATAATTACACCTGATTAATCTTTAAGAAATATGTATCTGCCGTTGAAGGCGTACCCGTTACAAATTGTTGTCTTGCATATGAATTTACATTAGCCTTGTAGTAATATTCTGTAAATGTTACATCGGTAAGAATGGTATTTGCCATCCCTGTTCCTCTATTATTTCCAGATCCATTAATGTTATATGTAATTTGATAACCTGTTTCATTTGTTGTCGCATATCTAATAGCATTCTGCAAAACATTATCAAAATTCGTTCCACCAAACCTTTGAATGTTACCGCTTGATAAAGCAAGCATCGGTCTTTCTATTGTTGTTTCCACACCATTAATTCTATGCAAATAATAGTTTGTAATCGTTTCTGGTTGATCGGGTGTCTCTGGAATCCCAGTTCTTGTAAACGCATCCTGATCAATTCTTGTATCCCTGAATACTGGATTAGCATTAACCAATGTGCTTCCATCGACGGATGTGCTTGTTGAGATAAAATATGTTCCGCCTTGTTGAGCTCCTGTTGAACCAACTGTTAATGTGGAGACGGCGGGAAAGACAAATGTGTCATAGAAATCAGCAATTGTCATCGCACGGAGATCATTACTACCATCTTTATATAAAGGTAGAGAAATATTGTCTGTATTTGTAATCTGACTAACACTGGCACTTGATTGATCAATTTTATCCCATGATATTGATGTCGTCGTTGGATCAGCCGATGAACCAGCCCCTGGATCTGATGTAGCGGATACATTAGCCACACCAGCCTTATATCTCGTATCACTTATTGCATCCAAACTACCAGTATCGGAAACATAATCTAATGTTACAGACGGATTAAGAGAATACAAGTAACGAGCTCTGGCCTGAACATTCTCAACATCACTAGTGGACATTTCTCTAATTTGTCCACCACTTGTAACATAAACTGGATTTCTTACGGCCATACTATGAACCTGGACTATAAAGAGTTTTCAATACTGAGCCATCAGAGGCTAGAATATTTAATGTTACTCTGTTTGCAAATTTGGATGAGGTAAGACTACTGTCCAAAATCATTGCATTTGTTATCACACCATTAGTTACAGAAAACCTTCCTGCAGTGGAGTCATATGTGACACCAGGGCCACTTACAAAATGAGCTCTGGTTTCAGCTGCAGATGGGCCCGTATACGTTATTACACCTGTATCTGAGTCATAACTAACAGATCCATCCCCACTAGCATTAATAATAGAAATTGCACTACGAGCAATACCAACTATGTCAGCGGAATCATCAAAATCAGCAAGTAATGTTTTAAGAGTATTGATGGCAGATACAACATCAGAGTCACCTGTCAGCAATGTGGATACATCTCCAACATTACCAGATATCTCGTTAATTTTTCTAACATGAGATACAAAATTATCAGATAAGTTTATAGTTGTAATTGCCATTTTTATCCTCGTTACAGCTTAGGGCTATTGATGGTTTTGATTACCGACCCATCACTATCAAATATCGTGAAACTTTCCGCGGAGTCTAATTTTACCAACGTGAATGATCCATCTGCAAATCCTGCATTGGCAATAGGATTACTTGAATCTAATAATAAAGCCCCAGCCGAAAATTCTAAACCAATACCAGTAACTAACTCAGCTCTGACTTCACCAGCACTAGCCCCAGTATATGTTATTGCTCCTGATCCATCAGTATATACAATTGTTCCATTGTTGCTAGAGGTTGCACTGAAAGCAGATGTTCTAATTAACTCGAACTGTTCAGCTGATTCATTGAATCTAATCAACCTATTATAATAACGATTAATAGCATCAACAGTGTTGCTGTCGCCAACGACTAACTCTACGTCTCCTAAATCGGTAGAAATCGAGTTTACGTCCTCGACAACTTTCCCTAAAGAGTCAGTTATACTAACTGTTGTTATTGCCATTGACTAATTGCACCAACAAATCTTTGATTTCCTTTATCTCACTTTTAAGATCCTCGACCTCATCAGCAAGTACCAGCTGTTGTTCTTTTTGCTGCCTCATTAACTGTTTTCTCTTTCGGGCAGCTTCAATTTCAGCTTTATTTGTATTGATAACAACATTTGTTTCAACATCTCTTACATAACCCGAAAGATTTTCCACTTCCTTATACTGCAAGTGCAATGGCCCTCAAGTCCTTCAATACTGGAATGTATGAAGTACTTGTGGATTCCATTACAATCTTAATCTGGAATGATGTGAATGCTGGCAATTGACCACCTTCACCACCAATCAAGTACTCATACTCTCTGAACACTAATACCTCATCAGAAGGTACAGTAGTTGTAGCGCTAGCGAGCTGCCAACTAGTATCTCTAATTGTTTCAGCATTAGTTGAAGTTCTATAGTATACCTTGAAGTTACCTGCAGATGGTCTGTATGCTGCAAAGAACAACTTAATACCAACTGCCTCTTCTGCCAACGTTGCAACTGTTGTAATGTGCTTCGAAGCAGATGAACCATTGTATGGATCGGTTTCATCGACAATTGAAATTGGCACATTGAAACCAGAAGTTGAAGATGAATCTTGCTTATCAATTGAGTTTTCAATAAATGTCATCGAAGCTCTTTGAAGATCCAGAATTGGTGATACTTTAGTATCACTTGTCGACAATGTCAACTTAATTGTAGCCGCATCAGCAACTTGGTTCTTTGAGTTGGGGATTAACTTAGGAGCCTGCGTTCCATTGACCTCATTGATAATAATAGGGGTGAAAGAAGAGGCCACACTATAAGCAGAATTTGTTGCTTCATTACGATCACTGGCCCAAGAAGCCCCACTGGTCAACTTAATGTTACCAGAGATACCTGTATTGTTAGGTGTCAAGGTTTGTACTGAAGTGAAGAACTCATTAAACATAAATTGCTGAGTAGCCTTGACGTTTGTTCCACCTGTCCGAATCGATCCAGTAGCTGCTGAATCAGCTGCAAAGGTGTAACCAGTCCAGTCTGTATTAACAACTGTTCTATCACCAAGTATCGAAGCGCCAGAGATTCCTGCATATGTTGATCCTGAATCTAAGCCATACAAAGCGACTGTATCATTCTTAACAAATCCGTGACCTTCATGGAACACACGAATTGTAGTAGAACCCGAATCAGTTAGAATTGGATCACTACCAAGTAAATACAAAGATGGTTGTGCATTGGTTAGGTAAGCATCACCTGAGCTACTAAATTCAGCACGATTAATTCTAAACATCAAATCTCTGTTCTGATCTGGTGTCCAAGTAGTACCGTTTTGCGATCTATACAATGAACCAAGAGTTGGTTGCTTCGATACTCTCGCGTCTGTTGATCCAAGAACAAAATCATATGTCTTGGCAACATAAACTGTATAGTCTGTTGTCTCTGCTGCTACAACAATTGCATACTCTTGGCCAGGTGCCAGATAAATTGGCTCGTCAAATGTAAATGTTGTTGGAGCTGCCCTTACGCTAGCGATATCTTCTAAATCCCCTGGAATTGATACTTCTGAAGGGGATAGATACTTAACTGCACCCGGAATTGGATACGCTAAAGGTGTACCATTCTCCACTCCGCGAATTTGAACCTGTACAGGTTGCCCGCCAGTTTGAGCTTTCGTTCTAAAGAATATGTCGACACTTGTTACAAAGATGCCCGAAGGATTCTCTGTCTGTGATACAAAGAACGATTGAGCAAGCGGGTCCCAGAAACAGAACACTGACTTCTTCTTAACAATAACAGTTTGAACATCAATCTCTCGTGTTACTTTAAGTGTTCTTTCTCTTACTTCAAGAACACCTGTTGAGGTAAAGATATCTTGACATAACGAGGTTGCGTTGTCCTCATTATCAGCCGTAATATCAAGAAGCTTAAGAATCTTTGATCCAGTCCTAAATTTAATTGCATTAGTAGAAGGAATGAAGAATGATCCCTCAATTCTGCCTTCAGCATCTGAGATTAAAGAACTCTTGCCTTCAGGATGCTCAGTTGCCTTTTGATAAACATTACCAAAATCTTCAGTAGTAGAACTGTATCTGACAAAGGATTCCTCGCGAACCCAATCAGCAACACTGACACCATTAAAGAAGGCAAAGTGCTCTGTATTCGGTTTTAACCCTTGAGCCTTGAAGTAAACTTTCTTCGATCTCATGTAAGGAATGAGGAATGTTTCAAGTACTCTGTTACCAACTTGTTCAATGATAACATCATCTCTAACTACAGCTTCATTTGAGGCAATCGATACACTTGGTTGATCATCAATCAAAGAGTTCACCGCGCCCGCCGTAGCAGCACCTGCAGCTGCAAGACTGGCTGCAGTGAGATAGTTACCTGCCATTAACTGACCGATTGCAGTCGTCGAAAGTGAGAATCCGGTTGCTGCAGCACCACCGGTTGCAGCTGCTCCGGCAGTAGTACCAAGTAGACCAAATCCGCCTGTGGCTGCTCCTACAACTAGTGCAGCTGCAATACCGAACCAACCACCAAATGTTCTTTGAGTAACTGTTCGTGTACCTACATTTCTCTTCTTAACACCGCCATCAATTAGAACATCTGGTAAAAATGCTTGTTCAATCCAGTCGTCTGAGGCGGGTGAAAGCTGAAGTGTGCCAGTGTTAATAATAACTTCAAATGGGTTAACATTAAGAGCCTCATTACACAAATTCTGATATGAGAACTGAGTTTCTGTATACGGAAGAGTAACAAGATCCCCTGTCTTATTAGTTGTTTGACTGACGTCAGCTGAATCGAAGAACAACCGTACATTACCATAGTAAATGGCTGGTGTAATAACTTTAGCAGATGGATCCAAAGCAGCTCTGTAGCTGACGTTATCCACATCAGAGAAAACAAAGTCCTTGAAGTTGTCCGCAAAGAATCCAGACTTTGTTCTTTGTAATCCGTTTGAATCGAGTACCGATAGCGTGGATGTATTTAACTCGAGTAGACTCAACGAGGTAACATCCGCTAATTTGTTTATCCTCTTTTCTAAATTACCAATGTCTTGCATTGTGTATCTTTTGTTAGGAATAAACGAGAGGCCCACATCAGAATCACTTAATGTATAAGCTGGAAGGGTTATATTGTAAAGTGGCATCGCTCCAGATGGTGTCTCCGGAAGAGAGGCCTCTGTTGAAGAAATCCCTTGTGTAACTCTAACTTCACCCACACCCTGATTACCTTCGGCATCCAAGGATGATACGATTAGTTGGTCTCTTCTTGGAAGATAATACTCTGCATCAAGTGTTACAATATCAGTTGATTGAGGAATATTATTAACATTAGCCTCAGGGTAAGCGCCTGAAGAGTTTTGAATAGATCTAAAGTCTAGTACATCTCTTAAACTTACACCACCAAAACTCGGTATACTCGTATAGCCTACAACGCCGTTGTAAGAGTTGATAGCAAACAGATCCCCGGCCCCGTGAGTAAAGTAATCATACTGGACAAGAATATTACCGGTTGGAATAGATGTCCCAGCTTTTTCAACAAGTCTTCCTAGTCCATAGTAATTTGCTCTTTGACCATTATCCACGATAAAGTTATTGGATAAATCTGCTCCATTAGAATCTGCTTGTGTGATGCTTGTTACTCTATAGACGTCAGCTACACCAAGATCAATATATCTGAGACCACTTCCATCTGAATCAGCTTCTGAAGGCCAAGCCTTTGTTAAACTATTTCCTGTCGATAAAGATTTTGTACGAATAACAGGAGTGTCCACTTGGACATAAGCAATCAACTCGTAATCTGTTGCTGATTCTAATCCAGTGATATCTACTTGAGAACCAACAGGAGACCCGGCCAGAGTAAATGTGGCACTAGTGTCACTTACTGCCCCATCGGTTTTAGCAATAATCCAATCACCAGTATTTGTAAATGTATCTCCACCACCAGCAGAGAGTGTGTACGAAGTACCTGTAGTAGTAAATGCATACCGCTTTCTTGTTGTCAATACAATGTCAGAAATACCATCGATCACTGGACGAGATCTTGGAAGTGGGAACACCATGGTGTTGATTGAGCTCTGCTTGAGATTAGTAATCCCCGCCTCAACTACTGTATTGACATAATCAGTTGTACCGTTACCAAAACTTCTGACATTACGGAATGATTGACCCGAATTCATTTGAATATCAAACAGATAGAATCTTAGGTTACCACCGTCCTCATCAATTCCTCTGACTCTAGCAGTACCAATACTGTCACCAGTCCATTCTTTAGCACTCATCAAGTCAACTTGCTCGAGAGTGTTAATATTTGGTAGTCCTGAACAACTATCTGGATTTCCTAGTACATAATTACCATATTGAACGACAATTGGTTCGTTATTTACTGTTTCTGTGTCTCTTGCCTTTGGAACAGTAATTTTAGTAGGGGCAATATCCAAACGATAACCATCGACATATGCAACACCACTTGAAACATCCAGAGTCAAGTTGGAATCATTGAGATCGTCAAACTTCGCTCTGAACGCCTTAACCACATAGTCGCCCGACTCTTCTTTCGTTCTCCGAGCAAGCGCTTTATTAATCTGATTATAGTTATCAGCTCCACCAACTTCTTTTGTGATTAATCCATTTGTTACTTTGGCTACTAGTACGAAGTTCTGGTCAGAATCAACCTCACTGCGCGTAGTGAGAATTAAACGAATACGGTATCTGTCAGCACCCGGAGCAGCAATGTTTGGTGTTGTCCCTTGATTATCATACAAACGATTGTCATCATCCACAGTGACAATATCTTCGACAATTCTGAAACCAATATCGTCTGTTGGTGTAGAGCTATATTTGTCTATGAATGTGGATTGGGGCGTAGCGTAGATAAAATGGCCCTGAGCAAAGAATTCGCCCTCACCCACGGACGCAAGTGTTCCTCGACCTGTGGCGCTGGCATTTGCTGCCTTAAGAGTCGCCAATCCCGCCGATGTAAAAATAGCACCGTTCTGTACTCTAATTGGATCCGCAGTTGCTGTACCAGCAGTTGTATCAGTATATCTAACATACAGGGTAGCTGGATCTGTAGCAGTAGCAGCCTCTACACGAATAATCTTAAACTTGATTGCGGCGTTTGGTGCATTTACCGTATACTCTGCCCCAACAAGAGCTGATGTGTCAGCTGGTAAAGGAAATGTAATCGTATCGAGTTTAATAAATTCAAATCGATTATTGACTGTCACTCCACCAGGTGTGACTGTGGCACCTTCAGTAAAGATATTTCTACCAAACCGTGCAATTTCTTCTTGAATAATTGTTTGCATCTGAGTAAGCTCTCTTGCCTGAAGAGCTCTACCAGAATTAAACAGAATACGATGGAAGTTATCACTATCGCGATAATCATCCTTATATGTTGAAGAAAATGTGGTATCTTTAACCGTTGTTGCCATTTTTAAAACCTTAAATTGTAATAACTACTTTGATATCTTCTGTTTGAAGAGCATCGCGCACAATTCTTGCTCTATTTTCAATGTACAATACTTCACCTGAGTAAGGATCAAAAGAAGTAGACAGACCTGCACTATCAATTGTACCTGATCCAGAACCATCACTTTCACCGAGGGTTTCACCATTCTGGAAGGACTTGAATCCTGTATTTTCATTCTGATGATAGTAAATGTAATCACTATCTATCTCATCAATAAATGCACCGGCTCCAGAAACAGCACCTCTGATAAATTTGTCGACCGTAAAAGAAGTCGCAGGAGTAGTCATTCTGTGGTATTTCAATCCTCGAGCTGTGAGAGATGTGAGCAATGTGTCACTATCAGGTAATGTAATATTACGCATTACTGTAATTTGTCTGAAATCATTACCAAGAACAAATGCACCGGATTCGGAACCATCTGGCTTTGCATTTAGCATGATTGTGGATGCTTTAAGATCATCCCTAATATCAGCGCCAATACCATCCAAAGGACCAATAATTGGTCTTGCTGTTGCACCGGTTCCACCACCACCTGAAATAACAATATCGGCGTGGTCATAACCCGATCCAAGACCTGCGGACTCATTATTCATTTCGATCTTAACAACAGCACCCCCGGAAACTGTTGCAGTCGCAGCAGCACTAGAACCATTTCCGTTGATTGTCACAGTAGGAGCTGAAGTGTAACTAGAACCACCACTTGTTAATGTGACTCCAAGAATCTGGCCAGGTGTTGCTGCCTCTTTAACTAAAGCCTGGTCTCTTTCCAAACCTGTGTAAGCTCCGGAGGAATCATCTAAAAACTGAACAGGAAGGTAATTAGCTGATAAGAACGAGTTTGCTCTGGCAGCTGAAATCTGAAACAAGAATTTCCACCTGTATCCATCAGAAGTCTGGAATGCCTGTATTTGATTAACACCAGCTGTAGAATAATTTGGTAGAACTGTTGATGGAACAGCTTGTCCAAGAGCATTCTTTCCTTGCTGTAGACAAATGTATACATCGTTATTTTCAGTTAAAACATAGTATGGATTTGTGGGTATTCCCACAACATTATCATTGTATCCCGTATAGGTTGTACCTGATGTCCAATTGTATCTCGGGACAACAAAACTCGAACTGGCTACTTTTTTAACCGACTGAATATTATCCCTAACTTCCCTCTCTGACCGAATAGTTCTCAGAAGTGAAGTTGGGGTATCAGTCTCATTGTACTCATCAGACTTTCCAATACCAATGTAATATTCATTAGTATCAGAAGTACTTGAAATTTCAGTTAATAATAGATTCGTTAAAATTCTCTTTAGTGAATCTGTTACAATTGCAGCCATTTGTATTTCCTATTGATTATACGATGATCAATTCATCTCGGCCGACCAGATACCACTCTGATCCATCCCAAATACATTGAGCACCAGTACTTACCGGTAATGAGAATGAAGATCCTTGGGCAAAGGCCGACGGTGTTACTACCGCGGTGTTTCCACCTTTATTAGTGAAGAACTTGAGTTCCCCTACACTTGATCCTGAATCCAATGTTACCAACAATGCCCCTGGTTTATTACATATAACATAAGTAGCAGTTGCTGGTACAGTACCATCAGCATCCAACTCAATCGAACTAAATGAAATTAAACCAAGTTGAACCGATCCTGATCCCTTACCAACAAGACTCAAGTTTACGTTTGAGTCCTCACCGGATGCGCTGATAATAGGAGGATTTCCTGTCGCAGCATTTGTCACCGTGATCTCATTAACAGCAGAAGATGCAGCTGTAAATTTAACCAACTCATTGGAATTGCTATCAAGAATCTCATTAGTGATTGTTGGTGAGGTGATAGTTGGTGTTGTTAATATTTTATTCGTAAGCGTCTGGTTAGCAGTATCTACAACTGCAATACCACCAGAATCAGGTAAAGTGATAGTAATGTTTTCAGCAAGAACATCGGAGGCAATCAACGATGTTGTAAATACTGATCCTGAGAATGAAACACCACTATCTTGAAATGACACGACATTAGACAAGTTATCGCTGTCACCAAACTTCTGATAGATCTCTAGTAGAGTTTCATTGATCTTCTGGCCTGCCTGACGAAGAGTATCACCCGTTCCGTCATTTGCTGAAGATCCTAAACTGATATTTTGTCTAGCCATTCTTTTACCCGTAAAAGACTTTAGTTTTATTTATATCAAATTGCCGAGTCACTTAGGTATCTTGTGAACATTGTATTGTCCATTGTCTCGGTATTCAATGACATATCCGGTCTGATTGTAACATCACTATCATCAAACTTGAAGCTGTTTGGTGACAACAACTCGCTAATATCTTGATAGAAACTATCAAGTTGCGTAGAAGAGATGTCTTCGTACGTGCTGATGATTTGTGATAGATCAATTCGCATATCATCTCCCTGCGAGTCGTACAATCCTGTAAGTTGTGTAAATCCAGTAATAGGTGTAGCCGATGGGGCAATATCTGCTGTAAGAACTCTTAGGTTCTCAGCAGAATCCAATGGTTCTTCTGAATTTGGCATACTATCAAATCCAATATCAACAATCCCTTCAAGCTGGGCTTGGCCTGCAAAAAAGAATCCAGCTGGGTGTGCAAACCGCTTGTACAATTCTTCATAATCGGAAACAGAAATACCTGACTTAATCAAAATGGAAAATGTTTGGTACAAAGTATCACTAATAATAAACTTTAACGATTCAGCCCCAATTTCCGATTCACTGACAATAAAAATTTGATCCTTTGGATATTCTACTACTACTTCACTATTGAAAAATGCTCTGAAAAAACCTTCAACTGATACTACAGAACCTTTTGATCTATAAAAACTTGATAGTAGTTTGGTCATCAACCTAGGTTCATCGAAGAAAGAGGCGACCTGCAATCCGTTACCAATTTCACTGATCAGGGCATCGAGATACTGTTCTTCTGTAACACTAATATCACGGATAGAAAACAGATTGTTGATTTCTGTGCCAAAGGATCCTGTAGTACTACTGTCCAGGTAATTGTAATATTTTTCTAAAAACGTGACAAGTGTGGGATACTCACTAAGATAAAACTCAGGAAGAACTTCTCTAACCTTTCTGTTAGCAAAGTTAATATCTCTTCTGTTGTTGTCATCCAGAATATGTGTCATGTTGTTAACGATACCGCTGTATTCTGATAATCAATTACGGACTGAGCAAACGACAGGGCTGGATCAAGTGCCAGAATGTAGTTTCTTAATGGTTTAATAGTACTCTGGTTTGCTGGTGTCACCGACACCTTGATTGCCGTCCCTTCATATGCAGTAGGAAGGAACCCAGCAAGACTAACTGTTCCATTTGTAGCATTAAAAGAACCAACATTATCAAGTTGTACTACCCCGGACAGATTGACAATCTGTAGTTTTGTCGAACTAAGTTGATTTCTAATAAAACATGATTGATCGTTGTATGTAAATCTGGAGGATGTTACAATGTAGTTGACATCATCCGCAGCTGCAATTGCGGTTGGGTACGAAAGAGTATAATCACTCACTGTCGTCAACGATGGTGTAATTCTTTGTTGCAACTTAATATTCATCCTTGAGTTTAGAATAGCAGGTGCTAGTCCGTCAATCTCTGCGAGAAGATTAGATCTTCTAAATGTTTTACCAAACGAATTCAGATTTGCTGTAAAGTAAGATTCCACAGTGTCCTGCACATCATTCTCAACCGCCTTTGGCGATAAGCCAGTTTGATCCGGATCGAGGTTGAATATTGTTTCAATTTCTATAAATGTATTAGTCGGATCTGTATACACAGTATCAATCGACATAATGGCCAAGTTATCAGAAAGATTGGTTACAATTTGATCCTTGATGGTTTGTTGTACACTGGCAGAGATATTATCCTTGAATTTTAATGAAACATACACTCGGCCATACACAGGTGGAACATTATCATTTCCACCCCAAGCAATTACATCTTCCAAATACGAAGAGTAATTCTCGAGAATCAAAGCTTTATAATCTTCAGCCGTAACCATTCTTTGCTGAGATGCAAAGGATAAAGGAGCATTTCCTTTGATGGAGGCGATTGACTCTTTGGCATCTCCACCTGACGATTCAGAAACAACCGTCGTTGTCAGAGTATAATCTGTCCCACTAATTGTTACCGACTCATCAGCTAAGAATGTATCAGCTCCATTGCCAGCCGCACCTGCTGTAGAAAGATAAGTAATTACAATTTTGTTTCCTGCTACTGGTGCCTTTCCGAGAACATTGCCGTTGGAGAATGTTACCTCATAGTATCCATTTGGAGCCTCTCTGATAATATAAATTATAGAATCATTGTCAATTCTCACAGCACGATTTACATCAATATAAGTTTCAAATGAAGAAGAGGTGGCAGTGTCGTATACATTAACGACCATCGTTGAGGTGTCAATTGTTTCATCGGGAATTACATATACTTGATCATCAGTAGTGTCCCCTACTAAAAACGTTTTTGTTTTCAGCGTACCCTCTGTTATTTCAATACTCGTTGAACCACCTGTTGTTTCGAATGTAAATAACCCACTTCCGTTATTGTATCCAATATATTCCTCTAATGTCTGAAAGCTGTATGATACATTATCAATCTCAGTAGTAAAGGTTGTGTTAGCCGGTAGCGAAATGAAGGTTGGGGATGAAAGGGCTGTTGAAACACTCAAGTTGACAGTTGCGGAGGACCCTGTTCTAGATCTAGAATAATAACCAAGAGTCTCAGCGTGAGAAAGAACAGAAGATCTCAACTGGGCAGTTGATAAGAAGGATTCATTGATAGCAAGGTTAGCAATCAATCCATTAAGATGAGTGTTGTATGCCAGAACATCCAAAATGTTTGAAAGACCAGAGGCCTCAAAATCATAGTCAGCGAATTCATCTTGCTGCTGCAAAAATGTTTTTAGATTTTCTTTGATTACATCAAAATCAAGATCGCTCGATCTGATAACCGCCATTATCTCACCCTCGTTAGTGATACATCTACTTGCACTTGTTCTTCAGTTGAAACCACTTGACAGGTAACTGTTACTCCAATAGAATTGTAATCTGGAGATGGTTCAACATTGACTAACTTAACTCTTGCTCTTGGTTCATAGTTATTAATAACATTAGAGACTCTCTCTTGTATATCCAATTCATCAAACTCTTGATCAAGAGAAAATAAAAAATCATTCAATCCTCCCCCATAATTAGGATCAAATGGTTTTTCGAATCTGTTAGTAAGAAGAAGATTCTTAATCGCCTGCCTTACAGCAGCACCTTCTGTTTTCTTATAGATGTCACCTGATGGCCGATTCTGAAAAGTCAGATCGATATCTTTATACGAAACAGACCTACTACTAATGAGAGGAACATTCGATAAGTTTCCATCTTCTATTGAAAATCTTCTTGCCATTTTAGAATCTCTTTTCTTTTATTTATATTACAAATTAAGCTGAATCAGGTACAACATAAATAAATGCTGTTCCTGAATTCACAGGTGCACCGTCCTTCGGGGCCCCGATAATAGCTCTATTGCCACTTATAGCAACTGAATGACCAAATTGATCACCAGCAGCTGGCTGTGGATTAGAAATATTTATCGACTGTGACCAGATGCTATCAGATCTTGTAAAGATGTAAGCTGATCCAGCATCAGTCGCACTTGAATCTTCTAGGGGAGCCCCAACAATAATCGTATCGCCTTCTAGGTCAATACTGTAGCCTACATATCCATTAGAAGATGCTGGAGACCGAGTTAATTTCGCCTGTTGGGACCACGTAGAATCTGATCTCGTAAATACATAAATTGCGCCTTCATTACTACCAGATGAATCATCTAAGGTAGCAGTAATAGCTATTGTATTACTGTTACTATCTACAGCAACACTATAGCCAAACCTATCATTAACGCCAATATCACCAAGTGGGGCAGTTAGTTTCGCAGTCTGAGACCAACTATCGTTGTTCCTTGTAAATACGTAGGCGGCCCCAGCACTAAACACACCATTTGTCTGCTTTGAATGAGCACCTACAACAATAGTGTCCCCCGATATGTCAACAGAATTATTCTCTTGGCCAAGCAGATCTTGCCCCGATGCATCGGAAGCAACTAATTTTTGTTGTTCTGTCCAATTACTTTGTGATCCTGTAAATACATATACGGCTCCTTCGTTACCAGAACCGAGATCATGAAATGGTGCACTCGCGACGATTGTATTCCCATCAATTGCAACAGCGCGACCGAATTGATCAGTCTGTGCAACATCTGATGCAGTGAAGGATGTACGGTAATTCCAACTATCATACAATCTCGTATATACATTAACTTCTCCTGCTGTTAATATCGAAGGAGCTCCCCCTGTGCCGACCTTTGTTGCTAAGGGTGCACTAGCAACAATGGTATCCCCATCTATATCGACTGACCAACCAAAATTGGTATTCGAAGCAGGGTTTTTACCCTTTTGAAGAATTTGTTGTGTTGACCAAGTACTTGAAGGTCCCACCGAGTCTTTAACAAAGTCGTAAAAATTTGATAATTGAATTGTACCAGATGTGGGTGGGGGGGATCCTTGATCTGCTGCCCCTGGAAATGTGAGTACATAAACAGCTCCGTAATTAGCTCCGATGGGCCCCGTCGGCTCATCGAGCCGGGATCCGATAATCGCTGTATTACCTGACATACCCACACTATAACCAAAATCTTCGGCCGAGTCCAAAATTGTAGGCCTAAAACTATCCTCTAATTCAACATTAGACCAATCTACTATTTGTGGACTACTAACAACGCTATCACTATAATATTCCGACAACGATATTGGATTAGTTCCTCCCTGGTAATCTTGCACTTCTGATAAACTGATTGAGGGAAATGACCAACCAAATCCCCAATTCAATGGCCCAAGATAAATTGTACCTGTTGGTCCTTCTATCGAATCTAGTGACCGTACTAAACTACCATCATAATTATAAAAGTTAACACCTTCATTGTTATTGACAACAGCAAATTGATTTTTGATTGGGGCAATAGCATTTCCAAATTTAACAACATGTATTCCAACACCATGATTGTATTCTGTAGCTGAATCCCCCTCTATTATTATTTCATTGGAACCATCAGAGTCGTAAATGTATATTCCACCAAAATCAGAATCATAACCTCTATAAGGTGATCCCACTATTAACTTACCTACGTCATCCTGATAGTGTACGCTGATACCAAAGTAATTCCAATTACTATCATCACTTGGATTAATAGTATTCAAATGGGTCCCAGAGTCAGCAGTGTAGACATAAACACTTCCGGAAGTGAGTTCACTGAAAGACTTGACACCTCCAACATACACCTTATTATTGGAACTTATGGCAATCATCCTCGATAAACCATCTCCTGTTCCACTCTGTACTACGCCACCAAATCCAATTCCAGATCCAGCTGCAGCTGGTATAGAACATGTTCTAGTGTTAGTGAATCCAGAATCAAACAATCTAACTCTTCCTTGCCCCTCGACTGTATCAGTTTCCTGTGCAGCAATTATGCCGTGAGATATTTCAACATTTCTTCCGAGGAAGGTTCCAGGAACAAGGCCTCTATAAGTATAATCGTAGGAGGAATCAGCACTTGGATTAGATACAATACCTTCAATACTATACTGATAAAGTCTTCCATAATCATTAATGCTGCTGCCGGTTGCACTTACTATTAAGGTATCGCCCTCAATCGAAATAGCGCTCCCAAAGCCATCACCATTAGCATCGGCGACTTCTGTGATATGGGCGATGGGTTGTTGTCTCCGAGCTATGTACTCGAAAGTGGTTGCATCAAATACATGTATGAGTCCAGAGTTATTATAAACATCATTCCACAGCGGTTCAGATATAACAATATATTCGTCATTGAAATCAATAGAACTTCCAAAATTAGCACCTGAACCATATACAGGAGAAATCAGCTGTCTAATTTGCTCACCTGTTTCATAATTTATAACACTAACTATTCCTGCCCCATTGTTTCCATCAACAGCATCTTTTGGGTTATTCCCTATGAGGAAACGATATTTGGGTAAAGCCATTAGGGAGCTCCAAATGCCGTAACGTCGTCTGCAGAAACAATTTCACCCGTAGAACTAATCGAAGCTTTAACAACATCGTTGTAAGAGAATGAAAGCTTGTCACTAACAACGGATATTTTCCAATTTCCAATAGTTAATGCAGTCGCATCCCCAAAAGCATTACTAATTCTATCATCTGCAATTAGAACAACTTGAGCAGAGTCTGTTCCAACTACACCTAGGGATGTAACATAATCGGCATCGATTAGGGATAATACATTAGACGAATCTAAAATATTAGGGGTGTTTAATAAGGAACTGTATCTAAAATCCTGTCTCGCCGCCACATAATCAGAGTCGATAACAACTTCTCCAACAGATAAATCAACAGCAACATACTTCGTACCATCAAATGACAAAACTTGGCCTGCGGTTGCACTATCAACTGAGCTATCGACGTTTGCCAGCTGGCCAATATTTGCTCCAGCGACTCCATCAGAAAAGAATAAATTCCCACTGGCGTCGATAGTAATGACCTGATTATTTGTACCAGCTTCGGTCGGAAGGGTGTACAACGTATTCCCGTTGTCATCAATATAAATTACTGTACTTCCCGACTGTCTTAAATCTGCCATCTCTACACCTTATTCGGTTTTTGTGTCGTGCCAACCGTAGCTGCCAAGCCTGGACCATCTATATGCTGATGAGTATGGTTAACAAGCGACACACCATCCACCACGACATCTCCACTGGTACCCGTAACATTCACTGTATCACTTGTTACTGTTGAAGTGGTAGAAGTTACTGTCACATCAGTCGCTTCAACGTTGACATTAGTTGCCTTTATGTTAGCATTTGTTCCGGCATCAATGTATGTGTTTGTTGTTTTAATGACCAACGATCCGTCTGGATGAAATTCAATAAACGATCCTGATTTATGACGTATGTGAATTCTCTCGCCCTCTGGGGTGTCATCAATTTCAATAACATGGCCAGAAGTCGTTTGTGTTACCTTATTGTGAGGATATTCCGCAGCATATGGATCGCTAGGTGCTCCTGTTACGGTAACAGTTTTATCAAGGGATGATTCACCTCTAATTAATGGATTGACGTCTCCTTCCTTTGGCATCGAACCAACAACCAATGGGAGCTGAGAGTGGGTCCCATCAAGAAAGATACCAAAGACATTCGAACCAACTTGAACACCAAGATTGTTTCCGAGACCATCTGTTCCACCTTCTGTAATTGGAGCAACAACCTGAGCCCAAGGTAAATCACTGTCGGGAATGTCAATTGTATTTTCACTATGAACACCAAAGATCCTGACCTTTATTCGCCCAAGATAAAGAGGGTCGGTGATACTAACAACGCGTCCAATGAACCACCTTGTTTGATCTCCATAAAAGTCAATGTACGGTTTTGGTATCATACAATATCCGTATAGTTCGCAAGTTTAGATCCAGTCATCTTTACATAATGTTTAAAAGTATCTGTATCCTTTTTGAATGTATGGTGTGTAGCAAATATCAAATAGTCACCAGACTTTTTCTGATCCAGTAATTGATCAGCAAGAGTAGGATCAGGATTTGGGAATGTAAAATGAATTCTCAGATTGTTCCCAACAGTGGAGTGTTCCTCCCCACCAATAAAATCTAGACCCTTTACAGCAAATGTGATTGGAGCATTGGCGAGAAGCTCTTTCATTGCCTGACTTGTTACATTGTTTTTATAGTCAGATAACAACTCACTTTCTTTGTAACTATTAAAAGACGTTTGATCGACATACGCAGAGCTTCCGCCTATCCGTGTAATCTTTCTACTACTAAGTTGATTATATGGCTTCTCATTTAACTTATATCTTGGACCATACATGATGTTGTTTTGATTTCTTGGTAGTACACTGTTCTTAACAAGAGGGTCTAATAGATCTTTAGTCACATCAAATTGAAATGTGTTTCTTCTATTCTTGACAGTATCAATGTATTCATATTGAGCCCCGATCAATCCCCTTTGAATATATCTGTAGAGATTATTAATTTCATTTTGATCAAAACCAAGAAGGATTCTTCGCTTGGCTGTTTCATCATCTGAAAAAAATGGTGTACTCGAATATCGATAAGGTACATCTGGGTTGATTACTGGTGTATTAATAAGTGTTCCTAAATCAACATACTTCAGAGTGTCTGTTATCAATGTTGAAAATAAATAAAACGGATACCCATTAATGGTTGTTGCTCTATCACGAATCCACATCATAGCTTCGATTGGGCTGAGGTTAGGAACAATCAGTTTTACACTTTGAGTATCAACACCAAATTTAGTAATATCTTTGTTCAAGAAATTTGATGCTATTTTTTCAATGATTGTCCCGCATTTGCCATTGTACGACTTATTTAAATTTTGAAGATTGGATTCAAACCCAATGTCCTCAATCAGATTAAAAATATGACCTTCCGATATCTCATTGACCTTTGATGTGGAAAGAATCTCGCTAATGTAAAATGTTTTACTAAAAGGTTTTGCATCTTTACTGCTACAGGTAATTTTGATGAATATTGTCTCACCGCCGATCACATCAGCATTGGTGAGAAATCCTGAATCATCCACCAGCATAATCCTTCCTGTGAGGTATGGAAAATTCAGGTCTTCAAAAATCTCAAGATCCGTTACATTATTTTTCAATTCAATGGAACGATCTAAAAATGGCGATGTGAACAATACCGTATCAAATACAAAATCAGAGATCGTCTCTGGTGCACCCGTAAAACTACTCAACTTCCAACCGCCTCTCTAAAGGATGCAACGACCGTAGGCATAGCTGAAGGTTTGATAATTCGAATCTGTTTTAGATCATCATTTTGAGTAAACATCCTATCAAGATAAGTTATCTCAGTAAGCAAAGCCCCGGGTCCAACTTCAGGATCAATATCAATAGTTTCTCCCGATGCATTTTCATAGTGATGGGCAGATAGGTATTCGAGACCGGTGCTAACTAGTACGATCGATTCCAACTCTTCATCTGAATTTGTGGATGTAATCGTTTCACCCGCAGTAAACTGATTCGTCAGCTGACCGACGACAAGCTGACCAAGGTCTAGGTGTCTGTGATTGATAACAGCTGTTGCACCAGACGTAGACCCTTGAATTGTCTGACCAACCTTAAACTTATCAGTTAGCCTTGTCCTTGTTGTGAGTGTGGTTAAACTGTAATCCTTTTGAGCTTTTGCAATTAACTCCTGATTGGTCACAGGCCATCCACGACCTCTAATTTTGTCGTTTATCAAATAAAATGTCCAATGCAATGTTGGGGTATCATATAAGAAGTAAGACAGACGATCAGGTCTTTGTCCTTCTTCAATATAATAATCCTGGTAAAAGGCAACATTGTTTTTGATTTCATCAAAGATGCTAGAATATACTGAGATGTTTTGAAAGACATCAGGTGTAGTTTCATCCCCAAAGAAATATTCTACATATGGAAAATATCTAAAATAACTCATTAGAATGACCCGGATTGTTGCTGTGCTTGTTCATTGGTTGCAAACCCCAGTGTCTTCTCAATATCACTTCTGGCCAATGGTCTGTGTTCCATAAAGTTCAAGGTTAGATCAGTTTCAATTGGCTCACCGTCATAATGGTAGACACCAGCTGTAGGATTGGTTGTTACTGTAATAGAGTTTAGGAAGCAGTCCAATAATTTACTACCGATTGGAACATATCTCAAATTACCGTCCTCAAATACTCGGGAGAACAATTTAATCCTAAACATGTCTGGATACTTATACGCAATTGGAATAGCTCCACCAATAGGTAGTTCCTCTGGATATGCATGGAATCTAAAATAATTAATTATCTGTTTGACAACTACAGCCTCATCCCGAGACCTTGGGATAAATTTAAATTGAAAAGTAAATTGTCTTATACCAACGTTGGAAAATGTTGTTCTCAAATTAGGGTGAATACTAGCCTGAGCAATCAGTCCCACAGCATCTCTCACACCCTGAGGAATAGGAGCAAAAGAAGCTGCCCTTACAGCTGCGGCCTGAGTCAGAGCCTGACCACCAAAAGCTTTTAAAACATCATCCACCCCTTTAATAAATCCTTCTTTCATCGCAGTTGATGCTGCTTGAGCAACTGATCCACCTTGCTGCATTGTATTGAGAAAACCAGCTCCCGCAATACCCAATGAGGCTGCGTTATTATAACTAAACACATCTGTAACCGTATGCGCCTGAGGAACATACAGATCGACCTTTTTTCCAGTTGCATCAACTTGATAGCCCGAGGCCTTGAGAGACTTAGTTTCTGGAGGATCTACTCGATTTCCAGTGGCATCAATATCCTGATCCCCTTCTCTTTTCCATTTCAATAAGGATTTGAAGTCACCCCGAATTGTGGGAGGATTAGTTTTGATGATCTCAAATTGGATCTTTGCATTGTACCTGTCTCTGTCGTCAATCGGATACTCATATCGACCAGGCTTATAATCTTCAACGGCCATGTAGAAAACCTATAGATAGAATTAGTTTAGTTTTATTTATAATCAAATATGGCATATTCAGGTAAATACCAAGTTATCAATCGAGACAAGTATAAAGGCGATCCTGATAAGATCGTCTACAGATCCCTGTGGGAAAAATATTGTTTCATCTGGTGTGACACGAATCCAAAGGTCAAGGCTTGGAGCTCTGAAGAAATCATCATCCCATACTATTATGATGTAGACAAAAAATACCATCGGTATTTTCCTGATTTAAAAATTGTGACAGAAGAGAAAACACTTCTTATTGAAATCAAGCCAGACAAAGAAACCAAACCTCCAACAGGAGAGAGACGGACGAAAAGATACATCAATGAAGGTTTGACATATATTAAGAATATGAACAAGTGGGAAGCTGCCGAAGAATTTTGCAACGATCGCAATTGGGAGTTTCAGATCTGGACTGAAGATACGTTGATTGAGATGGGATTGCTTCCTAAGAAAATGCCTGGTAAAATTAAAAAGCCTCTAAAAAGAATGCAGCCATACCGTAAGAAAAAATCTAAAAAATAACTATAAATACTTTCATGAGCAACCTATTTCAAAAGCTAGAAATCGAGGCATTCCGAGCTGGTATTCAGCCTCGTACAAAAGAATCTATGGATTGGTTTCGAAGGAAAGCAACTCAGCTAGGCCGCGTCGGTAAATCTGTTATGAATGATGAGGCTGTTAAGCTCCAAAGCAGCATGAGGGATCCAGTTGGAAATATGTACATGTTCTTCTATGATCCCAAACATAAGAAGACATTGCCATACTATGATAAATTTCCCTTGATCCTTATGATTGGTCCAGCTGACGGAGGATTCTATGGATTGAATCTTCATTATCTTCCTCCCGTGCTCAGGGCAAAGGTTCTAGATGCTGTATTGGCGGAAGATAATAAAGGGGTTGCTGTCAAAAGAATTCCTAAGAAGTATATTCAACCAATGATTAAGCATTATCTTAACAGTCATGTAAAAAGTAGATTTGCCTTGGTTGATAAACCTGAATGGGAAATTGCAACATTTTTACCAACTGCACAGTTTGAGAAACTAACAGCGTCTCAGGTGTACACTAGATCGAAGAGAATGATAAAGTAATATGGCAAACATAAGCGAACTCAAATCACTTGCTTCCGTTACATTTGGTTTTGCCAGAAGCAATAACTTTCTCGTTGAACTTCCGTCAATCGGAGGTGCTGGAGGATCAAGTTCTAGTCAAAAAAGAGAACTCAATCTTCTTTGTAAAAATGCCCAGCTTCCAGGTAAGCAAATTTTAACTGTTGATCGTGTTATTGGTATGCAGGCAGAAAAAATTGCATATGGATATGCTGTTGCTCCTGTTAGTTTCTCATTCTATGCCATGAATGATTATTTCATTCGCAAATATTTTGACAGATGGCTTGACCTAATGATGAATGAGGATAATGGATTAGTGGGATATAAGAAGCCATCTGGGTATGGTGGATACAGAAGTACAGGATATGCTGCCGCAATAAAAATTCATCAATTAAGAAAACCTCAGATTGGTATCAATGCTAATGTTGGACCAATCCAGATTAACGTTGGGGCAGGTGGAGGTTCAGTATACAGTATTGAGCTCGAAGATGCATTTCCGACTCAAATCCAATCAGTAGAATTTTCAAATGACTTGGACGGTCTTGTTGAAGTGTTTGTTGAATTTTCATATACGAAGTGGAAGGCAATTAAGCCTTCACAAAACTTTATCAATGTAAACGTGGGTGTATAATGGAGAAATTATGGCTATACCATCACTAAATTCGTCACCAAAGTATACGGTACAAATTCCGTCTACTGGTGAAACAGTAAGGTTTCGACCTTTCCTTGTGAAAGAACAAAAGGTCTTGTTGTTGGCCTATGAGTCACAAGACAAGAAACAAATTATTGGAGCAATCCTTGATACGATTAAATCATGTGTTGAGGGTGATATTGATGTTTATCAATTGGCTACCTTTGATGTTGATTATCTGTTTACTCAGATCAGAGCAAAGTCGGTTGGAGAAAAAGTAGATATTGGATTAAAGTGTAGTCATTGCGAGACTCAAAATAATCAAGAGATCAATCTTGAGGATGTAAAGATTGATGGTAAGAAAGAGTCTAGTGTGATCAAACTTACTGACGAAATTTCAATTAAAATGAAATATCCTAACTACGAGAAGTTCATGAAGAACAATGATATCTTTGAATCGAAGACATCAACTGACATCATTATGAACATCATCATCGCAAGCATTGAATCGATTATGACAGAAGAAGAGAATGTTCTTGCTGCAGATGAAAGTAGTGAAGACCTGATGAACTTTGTTGAGTCGATGACTGCAGCTCAGTTCCAATTGGTATCTGACTTTATGGAAGAGATGCCAACAATGAAGTTGGATGTAAACTTTAAGTGTGTAAACTGCAGCAAAGACAATACAGTAACATTACAAGGAATTGACGATTTTTTTTAATAAGTCTCTCTCATGAATCGCTGGAAAACTATTTTAAAACAAACTTCCAGCTGTTGCAGAATTTTCATTATTCTCTACATGAGATCGAAGATATGATCCCTTGGGAGAGAGAAATTTACTTAACAATGTTAATTACAGACATTCAAGAAAAGAACGAAAGAGCACAACAAGGAATGCAATAATGGCAATAACTCTTGCTGATGTAAACGCACAGCTAGTCAAGCAGAACGAGCTCCAGGAAGAACAGAACAATCTTTCTGCCGCACAGGTCGGCGCTATTGCTGGGATGGCCAGTGGACTATCCTCTTTAATTGATACGTTTAAATCTGATCAAATGGATCAGCTTGAGGCTGATCGGGAAAAACGAGCAGAAGAACGTAGGGTAGTGAAAAGTACTACTCCTAAGGCCGATAACAAGAAAGGACTTTTTGACTTCTTACCCGAGGGTGGCTTATTTGGTTTAGGTGCAGGGCTTGCCAAATTCTTACCGAAGTTTCTTTTGGGCAGAGCTCTGCCAGCGTTATTGGCAAAAATGTTTGCAGATGAAATTGCTGACTATGTTGAGTCAGCCACAGGCAGTAAAGATTTAGGCGATGCAATCTATAGAGGATTGAATCTTGGAGCATTGGGTCTTCTTGTAAGTAGAAAATTAGGAATAGTAGGGTTTTTTGCCGGTGCCTTGCTCACAAGTGAAAACAGACAAAAGTTAGAAACTCTGGGTGGGTCTCTCACAGAATTAGGTACTAAGATAGGACAGTTTTTTGATCCTGAATTTGGATTACCATCATTTGATCAAGCTTTTAAATTTGTAACTGAAACATTTGGTAGAGCATTAGATTTCTTGATATCTGGTACCTCATACATAACAAATTTAATGAAGGATGACAAGACAGAAGAAGATCTAAAAAAGATGGATCAAGATCTGGATATCTTGGGTGACAATTGGGATGACTTTGGAATTGCTATTGCTGGCCTTGCTGTAATGTTTAAACCGTTTGGTACCGTAAGCTTAATATTAAAAGCAATAGCCGCTCCATTTAAGATGGCATATAAAGGACTTAAAGGATTAGCTGGTCTAGTTCTTGGTGGTACGGCTATCAAAGAATTTGGTAAAACACAAATGGGTGAGATGAGCAAAGGTGAATTGCAAAAGATGAATACCAAGCAGATTCAAGGAATGTCTGCAGATGATATTAAAAAATTGGAAGGTGAAGGCTATAAGGTCAATCAAAAGACCGGCGCTGTAACAAATCTCAAAGGACAAGCCGTATCGGCTGATCAGGTTCGTGGCTCCATGTCCCGACTGGGTATGGAAAATCCATTAAACCAAGCCGCAGCTAAAAAATATAGCAGATTCGGAAAACTCCTCAAGGTTGGGAAGAGTATACCATTCCTTGGCAGTCTGTTATCAGCAGGATATCTTGGTGCAATCTTACTGAGTGATGCATCCGACGAAGAAAAAATAAAAACCATCGGTGGATTATTTGGTGGTGTTGCTGGTTCATTAGCCCTTGCCGGAATAGGTTCTTTAGCAGGTCCATTCGGTACAATTGCTGGAGCGATTGGTGGTGGATTGGCAGGTGATCAATTGGGTCAATGGTTTGCTGGATGGTTAATGAATAATAATGGCAAGCAAGCTGGTACTGAAAGTGTTGGGGACTATGGTGAGTTTGGTAATTTAGGTAACGACCTTAGTGCACCCACTTCCCAAGCATCCGCTCCATATGCACCAATGTCAGGAACAATACTAAGAGATGTTGCAGATCAAAGTGTGGCAATGCAGAATACATCCGGTGGAGTTAATATGCTTGACACTAGTGATAAGAGTATTACAGTTAACAACAGTAGTGGGGTAACCATGGCAGGACCAATGGGTACCCCATTTGATACTTACAACAAGTATGTACTGTACGCTTAGTCGTCGTTAGCCAATTTGGCGAAGTACGACATAGTGTCGTCTTCATCAGTGTCAAACGGAATATCATCCGCTGTGACAGGTTCTAACTTAGCCGGAACAGGTTCATTCATTTGAGCCTCTTGCTTCATAGTAAGAGTGCCAGCTTCTGCCTCTTCACCAAGAACCTTCATTAACTTAGCCTTCAACTCATCATAAGTCTTGTAGTTAGTAGGATCATTGAACTCCTGTAGAGGATTCAGTTGACTATAGATTGCTTCCAATTCTTCATCAGATGCAAGCTGTGATGGAGACTCAAACTCAGACTTATCATAGTTGCGATAGCCTTCTACGTTACGAATCTTCAACTTAAAGTTTGCACCTTGCCAAAAGTCAAATGGATTGATTGGATCTTCATCTTGGAATGAAGGCTGCATAACATCCATAATCATGTCAAAGATTTTCTTACCAAACTGATAGAGGAATACCTTACCCTCATTCTCAGGATTAGATGGATCACTAATAACCTGGATATTGGTTACGTAATGAAGACGGCGCTTCTGATCACGAGCCTTCTCTTTGTTAGCCTCAATACCTGAGTTCCACAGACGTGAATTCAACTCACCGACGGGATCTGGTTGACCGACAGAAGTCAAAGACTTCTCAATGTACCACATTCCTGTAGGACCCTTGAATCCATGATCCCAGTAACGTACCCATGGAAGGTCTTCACCTTCTGGTGCAGGTAGGAAACGGAAGACTGCATATCCATTACCAGCCTTGTCAACTGTAGGCTTCCAGAATCGGTCATCCCCATAGGATTTCTTTTCTTGGGTTCCACCGACTGCATCGGCTGCTTGAACAAGCTTAGAGATTTGATCGCGATTACGCTTTAGATTTTCGAATGACATCGTATTGTCCTTATATTGCTGAAATATGTTACTGTATTATACACTATATTTGTACCGATGGGTACACTATTATATAGACTAGTCGAACCTAAGTTCATTAGTTCTTGGCAAGAAATTTAATCGTCTTGCCTCCGCTTCAAGTTTATCCTTAATAATTGGATTAATAAACTTTTTGCAGTCTTCAATCTCAATGGAGTTCTGTTCACATAACCATACTATTGCATCCATGTAAGAGAGTTTTTTTTCAATCACCGTTCTTTCGACAAGCTTTGAAAATTTTGCTCTGGTTAAGAAGTTTTCCTCTACACTCATTTTGTTCTCTTCTTCCTCTTCGCTTTTTGATTGTCCTTAAATTGCTCAAGGTCTGTAATCATTTTATTGACACACTTGATTCTCCGAGACAACTCTCGCTTACCAAGGTGTCCGTAGGCAGCCTTTGCATCCTTACATGCTCCATTATGAGCATCTTGATACTCAGGTAATAGACGTTTGAGATATTCAATAACAGGTCCAACAGCCATACCTTTCAGCTCATGGATACGGAAGGCTGCAACAATATCAAGACATGTACCTTCATCATTAATCCACTCCTCTTCCAGCTGATCAATATCCCGCATTATCGTATTATTGATCTTCATCGCAAGCCGTTGTTGTGGGGTATATACTTTTTTATTCTTTTCCTCACTAAGAGCAGCTTTTGTGCGTTGAATACCCTTGCCTTTTGCTACCAATGTGTCAATATATTCTTTGACCTTATCGCCCAGGTCCTTATATTTTTCCGGAAATTCATATCCATTATTCATCCAATAACAAGCAGCGACAATGCTACCGTACGCAGAGAAATTCCACTCGGCATTTAACATAGCAGCACTATAATCTTCTTTTGAATAATTATTTTTGATATAGTTTTTGAGAAGCTTTGATCTGTCCTTCTCATCCAAGCTGTAGTGAAAATAATAATCAACTTTATTCCAATCACCATCAGTGGGAATATTACGGATACCTGTTTTCAATACACCTTTGTTAGTAGCCATCAGTTACGTCTCATCGTTGCATAATCTACTGGATCATCATCCTTTCCTACTGGGACGATATTGCTTTTGTGGAGGGTGGCGAGACCGATAATGTAGTCCCCTGAATATTGTTTTCTTTCTCTTTTTGCGGTGCTTTGTGAGTAGAGTTGGTATTGGGTGAGGGACGGAGTGTGCTCAGGTGTGCGTACATATTTCCTGCTCGGAACATATTCTTTGAATTCCTCGATCTTTGAAGTTGGAGCTTCGAACTTCTTAGCTCGTTTTAGCTCACTACTATATATACGTAACGCATTTTCACGCGCAAGCTTTTTCCGTCTGCTTACTGCCATTCATCATATCCTTTCATTGCCTGGTAGGTATCTATAACACCTGATCCTTCCAAAGCATTATACACTTCCTTTTCGTCCATGTAAACAGAATTTTCAATAGCTAGGCGAGCGGCCACTTTGCGCTCACGGTCAACTTTCTTAGCAACCCTCTTGATTAGCTGGAGCCGTTGTGATTTTGTCATAATGTAATTTCCTCTCATATTCATGTCTAAGTTCTCTGAGGTTTTTGATCATCTCTTCCACCTCAGATGTTTTATTACTAACCTCTTCTAGGAATCCAAGTTCCTCGTCAACTTGATCTATTTTTTTAATAATTTCTTCATGCGTCATATTACCAGACCAGTTACAGCTTGAACATAAGCCTTCTGGAATTCCTCATTTGTTGGAGTGATAAACACATAGTTGCTGATTGTGATCTTTCGAGTCTGTAATTGACCAGAAACACAAACACCTTTTGCAAAACCTAGCCCTTGCTCGTTCTGCATCAATACACGTGGATCTTCAAGAGAGATCTCCCCGTCCTTTCCATTAATGTATTTACCTACAATTTCTCCTGCTAGAGAAAAAACTGTTACAATATCACCTTTTTGCATTACTCATTCCTTCTTACATATTGGCCCCGGTGGAGGGAATCGAACCCCCATTAAGGGTTTTGGAGACCCCTGTGTTGCCATTACACCACACCGGAAATGGGACTGTCTTTATGGCGCAGTCATTCCAAAAATAAAAGCGGAACGGGTGGATTAGGGTAACCACCAAGGGGGTACGATCAGATGTACCTTTCTACATAGACCCCCAACAACTCGCAACCCCGCTAAGGGTGTGGACGCTATCCCTTTGAGTCTACCTTACCCGCCATCTGCGACAGGCATTCGGTCACGTTCCTATCGGTGTTGCAATCACCGAACTCTGGTCGGAGTAGATGGATTCGAACCACCGACATCTGCCTCCCAAAGGCAGCGGTCTACCAGACTGACCTATACTCCGTAAAAAGTGAACAGTTTGTATGCACATGTTCAGGTGCAGCCTGTTGTCAGGTCTTCAAGCCTGATGCCTAAGCAGCGCAGGAACATAGAATTAGTGAAGGTTCCGATATCACCCATCGTCACCTACAACCGTTGAGAGAGGTACGAGGTCCCACCTTACGATCGGTGGGTTCGTGGTCCAAAGACCTCTCTGATTTGCTCTGGAGTGGACGACAGGAATCGAACCTGCCTAAAACTGATTTGCAGTCAGTCGCCTAACCTATCAGCCACGTCCACGAAAATGTTTTGGCTGGCATGACAGGGTTCGAACCTGTGACCGGACGGTTAACAGCCGTCTACTCTACCAACTGAGCTACATGCCACCAAAACACTCTAAACTACCAAATGAGGATGAGGACTTATTTTGGCTGCCTCGTTTCCTCATTTGATGTAAACATTATAATGTAGTTCAATACAAAAGTAAACAATTATTTTTAAGTATTTTATTTATTATTTTTCAATGGTTTACAACATATTATTAAATATGGTGCCCTCACCCCGATTCGAACGGGGAACCCCAAACTTAGAAGGTTTGTGCTCTGTCCAATTGAGCTATGAGGACAATTATCGTTCGAACCGAGTTACTTCTGTAATGATCATATCTATAATATCATTAACCCAAGTAACATCAACCCCGGCTCCCTTAAACATAAAATAAGCTGCTGCTAAAAGTACAATAAACAAACCATATTGAGCAACAAATTTAACAACAGCTGAAAATAGACCAATTAGGACTGCTACCACCACTACGAGAGAGGAGAGAGATATTAGCAGTGATAACAGTTCTGATTGATCCATTACACAGGCTCTGTATTCAAATAAGTATCAACAATTTCTTTAAAATCTTCGAGAGATATTTCTCCGTACATATCCAGATCTATCTGCTCTCCCGAATCCCTAAAACGCATCTGACGCTTCACAATTTGCCCAGTATTGTTGGACACAACCTCATACGTCAAACCTTTATATGCATATATTGGATTACCCTTCATAATGCTGACACTACAACATATTCTACAACGGCAACCACAATCATCAAACCTAAAAATTCCATTACACTCCCTCCAAAAGTTCATAATATTTTTTAACAACTTCATCATACTCGATGTTGAAGTTAAGGGCAACCTTATTAAAAGCCTCTACTGGCTCACCGAGGTCTTCATAATTCTCTGTTTGAGAAATGATTGCTTCCCTGATCGCATCTTCGCGAATAGATTGTACAAGATCCATAAATTCGTTACCTCTCATTACACTTCCTCCAAATATGCATACTCTTCGTAAGGAAGAGGCTCACAATCATCAGGCAAGCCCTTCTTACACTCAGCCATGAAAGCCTCTGCGGCCTTCTCCTCTTCGTACTGAAGACGAAGCTGGTAACAGATATTCTCGTAGGTCTGTTCCAGATCTTCAATATCCATCTCGTCCCAAGCAAGACGCATGCGGCAACCGTACAAGTCCTTTGACGCGTCGCTGATACCATTGATCAGCTCGTTACGCTTGAAATCTTCGGCCGTAAAGACACCGATATCAGCCCAATAGCTCATGTCGTCTGTATAGTGCGACATCCACAGCCCAGGCTCCTGAGCCATCATCAGGTCCGCTTTAGCGTTCAAGGATTCGATGTGCTGAAGTAATGTAGTCATAATTGCTCTCCTCATTTGATGTAACCATTATCTTACCACTCAAAGAAAATGTCTACAACTTTTTAACTTTTTTTGCTGAAAACTTTTTTGTTAGATTTCAACAGTTTATATTCATCTCGAAGAATAGTTTCAAGTTCATAAGCTTCTTTTTCCCATGGAAGATTCATGTACTCATCTAATGTAGTGTACATGGCAATATGTTCTTCACCTTTCCATTTTTTTAATGCTATGAACTTTGTATCTTTGAGCTCATTTCTGGCATGCTGCTTGACATGAACCATTTCATGACAAACAGTCTCAATCATGTCGTCTGTACTTTCTTTTGCATCAATCTCAATGACAAACTCTCTGTTTGTGACAGAGAGACAGAAACCACTATGATATTCTAAATCATTTGATAATTGGATACAAATGTCAAGTGTCTTCATTCGAGGCATCAGTCGTTCAATACAAAAATTGACTACATCTTCTGCTAATGCTCGTTTCTTTTTTGTGGAACCCCAAGCGATAATTTGATTCATATTCTCTCTCCTTTTATAGGAGTATAAACGATCGTATCCTGAATTACAACCCCTTGCTTGTATTTTTTCAAAGTTTTTTTGATTGCATCTTCCGGTGAAGTGTTCATCCACTTCAAGTGATGCCAGTCATCACATCCCGGCATTGTGAAGAATACTTTACAGACTGTATTCATACAATCAGTTCTTCTGCATTGAGCTTGAGAACCATCAGGTTGGCATAGATCTCTTTGATAAGAGGAGCCACATCTTCCTTTTCCAGGATGTCGGTCAAAGGCCATTCGACTCGACGCTCTAACATTGATTCAATTTCTTCGATTGTGTTTATCACTTCATTCATGCTACATTCTCCAAACGCTTTTGTTCAATCATAGGGTTAACTAGGTCGCGGCGAAGGTATCGATAGATTGTCTGAAAACATTCACCATGGCCTCGATCTGAGTTCTGCTTGTTCTTTATGTACTCAGGGAACCAGCAGTAGTACGTGTACTGAATAAAATGGGATACCTCATGCGCTACAAGACAAAGAAGAATGTCATGATTGTCCTTTACTTCAATACGACCAATGACAGGATCTTTATTGAATCGAGCATACTCTGACCATGCAGAGTTACCAAACTGCCAGCACAATGCATTGATCTTGATCATATTCTGACCAGCCCATGAACGTCCATCGCGACGAGCATAGACTTTGAGACACTTGACAGCATTTTTTACTGCTGTCTTAGGAAGATTCAATTCATACTGTTTCTTCGAAAGATGACGAACACAAAGCTTGACAATGTCCTCGACGATCTTTTCTTTTTCGCGTGCAATGCTCATTAGCGAACCACCTTAGCAGTTGCATGAATTTCACCAGCAACATTATCACACAAACGAGCTAGTCGAATACCTTTCTTCATCGCTTCCAGCTTAGTACGGGCAAAGAGAATAAACGACTCACAGTACATTGCATCTTTACCATTCACTCGAACATCAAACTTACTCATATATCTCTCCTTCATTTGATGTAGCCATTATCCTACATTATAAAAAAAAGAAAACATGTTTTTAATAAAAACAAATGATAAAGAAATCAAGTGGTTATGAAGCTTTCTTACCTTTGCTGTGAAGTTCTACTCTAACATTGTCGGAAACAGGGAACTTAATATTATTATGATTATGGTGCAAAACAAATTCCACCTGGTTAAATTCTTTGAACATATTTGTCCAGATCGGTCTCCAGTTGTTGGCCAACCGGTTTGTGTTCATGTCATCGCGAGGAGAAGGAAGATAAAAATCTGTGCACGATCTCAAATTGAAATCAAACATCGAATCAAATCCCCACATATGAACAATATCTGGTTTGAACTTTGTGCAGCCAAAGTGAGTACACATGTGGCCACAGTTGAAATCAGTATAGTTTGCAACATACTTAGGAAGTGTTAGATAAAATTCTTTGATCCTAGGTGCAACCTTCATGTAAAACCCAGGATTCTTTTCCATCCAAATCTTTGGTCTCATCCCAAGAATCCAGTTACCTGGAGCTTCAATCTCCCCTTCTGTAATTGCTTTCATCATCTTAAAATCAACAATTATGGTTCCATAAGCATTCTCTACAGGAAATGGTGGAATGTTACAGGTCAGGTTTAGCCCTTTGCGAGGTGCCTCGTTATAAAAATGTGCATTGTCACCATTGCCAACAATGTGTACAACCCTAGGCATTCATTTGTCTCCTAATTTCATCTTTGCCTTTCTGACCTGTCCAGTGAGTTATTAGTTCACCTTTTGGCCTTCGGCCATCAATAATATCTAATCTGAGCACATTATATTTGTGCGGAAGGTCTTTTATATATGACATCTTTGTAATTGGATTTAACATTGTGTGGAGGACTTCTTGGTCTCCCCGAACAGTTGTTTCTTCCACCTGTTGGTCCCACAGTTTAAGAATCTGTGGCTTACCTTGAAAGGCGACAATTCCTGAATTATGCCAAATCTCTTGTCGGCGCTTTGTCCAAGGATGGTCGATAACCATAGACAACTTCTCCGGCTCAACCTCTTCGAAGATGCTACTGATATCCCCGTGGACCTGACAGTCTGTATCAATCCAACAGGTTTTATCTGCTGGACAATGAACCATTGATTTTGGTTTGAGGAACCATCCCTTGCCTTTGAACTTCGATAAGTCTAAGACACCGACTGCTTTGGTTTGAATGTATTTTAGCATATCGGAGGAGATGCCAAAGTTTGCAAAGACCAACGGAGTATTATTATGTTTTTCGTAGTTCTCTACAAACCATGGCAACATCCATTCTGTATTCTCATCACATCCTGTTAAAAAGGCTTCAGAGTATCTCATATGTTTCACCATAATTATGTTTTGCCTGGCAGCCCACTTCATTCTGAATAGTTGTGAATGTATCACGAGCTTCCACCGGCCATGGATAAAATTCTTTCAGGTTAGGAAAGTTATCAAGATTGATAAAAACATCTGTCGGTCCAGCATTTCTCAACGCCTTCTCGATCAGCTGCCGAGCTCCGGCCGGTTCAATATAATATCCATGAGCTCCTGGAAAGTATCTCTTGGAAACAAGAGGACCTTCTCCTAATACTTGAGGAGTATTAAACCGACCATAAGAAGGCTTACCAAGATTGACAATTGGACTTTGAAATAGAGAGGGCAATGAGTTAACAAAAATTGCATCGTGTTCAAGAATTACAAATGGTTCTTTACTCTCAGCACATTTTTCCCATAAGGCAAAATGAGAAAGAAATGCAGCCAAACAATTATTGAACCGAGAATACTTTTCTTCAAAATTGTCGATTGGTATTTGTTTTTCTGATGAAATCTTTACGGGACTATCACTCGGGGTGAATGCCCTATACTTGATTACATCGATACCAAATAACTTTCCGGACTGAATACAACGATCGGCCGACTTTACAGATTTATCATTATCAAAGATTGTAATTACATATGCTTTCATGATGTTGTTGAGGGTGTTCCCTGCACCTTTGTATAAAATGTCTTTGTTACACCAAGCATGCTACCAACAAGTTGTTTGCACATTAATGCATCATTTGGCCACGCTCCATACTCATCCACGAGCTCGAGCATCTTTCTAGCACCTTTTGGTTTAATTATATATGCACTATTTCCAGCCAGACCTTGAGGAACTGTAACCTCATCAATTACTGGAACTTGTTGAATAAAGTCATTATTTCTTCGAATAACGTCATAGTATTGCTGTGATCTTCTCGTTGCACCAAGAGGATTGTTGATTCCAACAATTTGATACTTGTTATCCAATATTCTAAGAAGATCGAGGTCTCTGACGAAAATAGCATCATGCTCAAGAATCATATACGGATCCTTACCTTGGGAACATTCCTTCCAAAGAATATAATGACTAAGGAAGCATGCAATCCGTGTCTTTGGGTTGGGTGTTTGGTATGGATTGAGCTTCAAGCCTGAAGCAAAGTCGATTGTAGGACTGTCCCAAGGATACGTCCATTTGATTCCATACTCTTCCATCAGATCGTCAACTTGATCTGGAGTGATAGCATCAAATGTTTCAATGAAGATCTTTGTAGACTTCATACATTTCTCAGCAGCTGCTTCAGAAACTTTATTATCTTTAATTACGATAATACTTGACTTCACTTTGTACCTTCGACAACAATCGATTCGTATTCACGCAGACCGTCAACCAGATCAACCCCGTCTAGTTCTTTGTGTTCACTCTTTGCATACCAACATTGTTTGACATCTTGGAATCCTACTTTTTCATGTTGGTTAATAAGCATCTCAAGTGTGGGTACCCAATAGTGACCCTGTTCTGTTAGACTACGTTGAGAGATTCGATTTGCGGCACCAAGGAATGTATCGCGATTCCAGATCTTACGGCAATAGTTCTTTGTAAACTCACTATGATCATCGCGATGGTTTTCATAGAAAGTTCTACTCGGTGCAACAGTACGAATAATACCACCGGGCTTTAATACACGAAGACACTCGGTTAAACAATGGATCCCTTGTTTCTCATATACATGTTCAATCATATGTTCACTAAAGATGTAATCGATTGAGTTATCTTCGAATGGAAATGTTTCTGTAACATTGAGCTCAATGATCTCATATCCCTCTGCTCTCATCTCTTCAAACCAGTCGAGTGTCTTTTGTTTCTTTGTATGGTCAGAATTAATCCAACCTTTCTTTGGTTCTCTGCCACAACCAAGGACAAGCTTTTTCATTTTAAACTCCAAAATGTCTATCAAAAAGTGGAATGTTACTGTTATATATTTGCCTGCATCGACCAGCAACATGTACTACAGGCGTATGTTGAGAATATTCATTCTCTCTTAGAAAGCACGCATCTCGGCGATCAATCATTTGATAATCTCCTAATACCTTCTCAGTCATTAGATTAAGAGCATATTGATCTCTACCTGGGATCGTATTTCTATATTGTTTACGATAAGCCTGTGGATCAATCTCACGAAGTTTTTCAATTGATTCGCGTGTAAATATTATGATTCCACTGTTAAAGTAGGTATTCCCCCATTTCTGGTACTCCGGCCGGGACTTTGGAAGTGGATCATCTACTTCTTTACATGCTGAAAATGTATTATATTTTTCGAATACATTTACCTTGACGTCTTGGATAAAAACATCAGCGTCAAGAAATACAATACGATCATAGTCGTCATATTCATTTGTTTCAAGTACGCGAAAGACTTCCCACTGAGGATCAAATCCCTTGAAGTAGTTTTGCGTTTCGCGCTGGTAATCCCATTGAATATTGGATGCATACCTTTGAACTGTACCAACCGCTTTTTCATATAATGATGCTTTTGATTCGTGTAGATTTTTTTCAACACTAAAATGCTGTAGAATTAAATTTTTCATATTACCATTTAGGTGAGTTTGTTACATTGTCAAACAACAGGTAGTCCTTACACTGCTCAGCAATGAACTTAACATCATCAATCAATCCTTCATTTAAAGTGATTGGTTCAAAACCAAGGGACTTCAAACCTTCGTTGACAACACTAAGGTCGTTAACAGGAGCCTCCTTACGAGGGTTGTCCAAATACTGAATTGCTGCCCCATACCTAGTTGCAATCATGTCAGCCAACTCATTGACCTCTTGGACTTCAGAAACCTGGTTAAAGATTCTCACTCTTGATGTATCTTCAGGTGGTGTCTGGCAAGCCAACATTACACAGTTTGCTGTATCTTCTATGTGGATAAATGCTCTCTTCTGTCCACCGACACCATAAACAGTCAACGGATGATCAACTGCAGCCTGAGAAATAAATCTATTCAATACTGTACCGTAAAGACCATCGTAATCAAATCTGTTAACAAGTTGCGGATCAAGACGCGTCTCTTCAGTCTGTGTTCCCCAAACAATTCCTTGATGGAGATCTGTAATCTTCAACTTCCAATTTTTGTTATAGAACTGAAAAAGAATCTGGTCGAGAGACTTCGTCATATGATAGACACTACCAGGATTTGTTGGATATAAAATATCTACCTGTTCATTGGTCTGGTTGATAGTGATATCCAAATATCCTTCCGGAATATCCCCAAACTCTTTTGAATAACCATAGACACCCATCGTTCCTAAATGGACGAGGTGAATATCTTGATCAACATCGACAATAGCATTTAATACATTATGTGTAGCAACAACATTATTATCAACTGTGTATCGTCTCTCTTTGTTCGAGATCATTGAATAGGGAGCTGCCCGTTGTTCAGCAAAATGAACAATTGTGTCTGGTTTATGCTTCTCTACATGGCTAACGAACATCTCGTAGTCTGTAACATCAACATTAATAAATTCAATATTGGCGTTGAGTATTTGATTAGCTACCTCGACTCGAGTGGTGATTGAGGAGATATTTGTTAACGAATTACTTTTTGTTTCAACATCAATCTGTCGTCGGGATAAGTTGTCAAGAATGAATACCTTATGGCCATTCTTGGCCAGTTTTAATGCTGTTGGCCACCCACAGAATCCATCTCCGCCAAGAATAAATAATTTCATGTGTATAATTCCTTAATGTATTGCTTTTTTCCACCAGTATAATGTACAAAATTTATTTCTTCTGGTATGAATCCTTCATTGAATCTCATTCGAGGAAAGCAGTTCCATTTCAATGGTAGTTCCTTATAGTTCAGGTGTTTGATGATCTGTCCGTTGAAATATGGTTGATCAAGAGAAAAATGATCAACGTTCTTTATCCACTCGGTGCACGGCAAGAATTTTTCTTTTGCTTTATTCAGTCCTTCTCTCGACCAAAGCATTACACCACTATTGAACATTAAATATTCAGCTTTCACTGTCTGAGGTTGAATAAATGGTATATTATATACCTTTGTGATAAGCTCCCAGGTATTAACATATTCTGGTTTCATGAATAGAGGTTCAACCTTCATTCCATTTGCTCGATGCTCTGGGACTAGAGCAGCGTCCTCAATCTCTATATCAAAAATGTTTTCAATAAAGTTTTCAACAATAACATCGGTGTCAACATATAATACTCGATCATAATATTTAAATGTATCGAGGTAGATCATCTTGAGCTTTTCGAAGTAGTGGTTATTGCAGAATTCATATTTTTCGAAGAAGAAATAATCTGCGCCAGTTACTTCTGCATACTTTTTAAATTTTTGTTGACTGATACCTACCCACTCTGGTTTTGGGCCCATATGATATTGAAATATAGCTTTCTTCATCGAAAAGTTGATACCACAGACTTGTCTGGGTTTGCCCACCCAGAAATGCATCGATGGTTATTATCTCCACTGAGTATTTGCCACCAACCATATTCAGCAGCAATTAATTTCTTTTCTTCGTGCAGCTTATATACCCGATCAATATCTAATAGATCGTTATGATGGATAATCAATTGATCAAATAGAAAATGATTATGGTAGTTATTACCACGCTGCTCCTGTATCTTTGTAAATCCTGAATCACTAATCGAAAGACAGGCAAACCCTATTGCTCTTTTATTTTGATAACTATCCTTGACATATTGTCCGAACATAGCCTGTCTATAGGTAAGAGTATCATATCTACACCTGACTATTATATCATACTTTTGTGGTAAAGTGCTAACTAATTTACAATGGGCAAGTATTTGTTTTGTTTGGTGAGAAGAAGTTTCCTTGAATTTTGGATTTATTTTTGCCTGACGAACTGCTTTAGCAAGTTTACCGGATTCCTTTGCAACTTCTATATCAATAAAGGGGTGGTAATGCATCTTCGGTTCGTCAAAGAATTCAACAGCAAAGTCTCGGAAGTACTTTTCAATAATGGACTCATATCCTTTCCATGATCCATAGTAAAAATCAGCATCAGGAAAGTTAATTTTGAGGTTGTCATAATTTCTTCTTAGGTCTCTGTTGTTTACTCCTGATCTGGGAGCACCAGAGACACATACTGCTACTTTCATCGTAAGTCTTTAAAGATCTTTGGTATTTGGTATCTACTGTCATTGACATAATGTGCAAAGTTACAAGGATAATCCTCGTTTCTTGTTGGGAATCTATTCCATTCAATTCCAAGCTCAAGGACATCAAAATTGTGTCTACTCCACATTGCGTTCATGTATGGCTGATCCAAACAATGTGAACTGTGGCCACCAACATTAACCCACTTCTTATCTAACCACGCATTTCTAAACTCGAACCATTCTTCATGATCGACAAACAGTTCTCTTGCTTTTAGTCTAGCCTGCTTTGACCATAACATTACACCCGAGTTGATCATCCTCAAAGGAGCATTTGTACTCTTTGCTGGAATGATCGGAGCTCCAAAATGAGCAAATCTTTGAGTCAGTGGTCCTGATGGCTGCCAATTAATCTGAGCTGTAATGTCCGGGTGTCTATACTCAGGCCAACCAGCAACATCGATTACAGGCAAGTTGAACACGTTTGCGTCCATGTTTTTTGGCATGACATCTACATCACAATACAGTACATTCTCATATTGATCAAAGATAGGATCTTTAAATATTCTTGTCACTTCAAAATAATTGGAACGAGACTCAACAAATCTATCTGTCATGAAGTGATGATCAGCATCATGTTTCTTAGCATATTCTTTGAAGTGTGCAACTGAATATTCAGCCCACTCAGGCATTCCCTCTGTAGGATAATGTCTACTCTGCTTACCTATCCCATTATAGTTTAGATAATATTGGAAGATTGCATTCTTAGCCATTCTTTTTCAACTCTATAATAAAACTATCTGGCTCTCCAGTCTTTGATCTAAAGTCGTGTTCCGTCATTTCCAGATTATATTGTTCTTTGAGATTGTTCAACGAGTTGATAAACATATCCTGTTGAAATTGATTATACCTCTCAGGATATTTTTGAATCCAGGCGTGCTTCATCTCACCCATCGTCATTTTGTCAATCGGCCAAACATCTTCGATGACATACGTACCCCCGGCTGCAAGAAATGAAATAAAGTTTTCTAGTGTTTTCTTGTTTGCTTCTGGAAAATGAGCTCCGTCATCAATAATAATATCAAATTTGACATTGCCAAATAATTTCATTGCTTTAGCAACGGACTGACTATCCATAGAATTACATTGCGCAAATGCAACAGGATCATTAGCGGCAAACTTACTCTGACATTCTTCAATTGAGGCGCGTTGAAACAAATCAACTCCATACAAAGAAGCCTCTGGAATACCCTCAAGAAATGCTTTGGTAGAATCTGCCCTGAACACACCAATCTCAAGAATATTGATTGGTTGACCACTATATACATCAATCAATGGTTGATAGAATATATCGTAGCGATGCTTTCTACTTTTATCACAACCGTACTTATTAAATAATTCTTTAATCATATTTCATTTCCTATCTGTGTGCATTAACATGAACACGTTATCCATCAAGTCTTGGTCAATTAATTTTTTAATCCACATTGGCTTATATTTAGCAAACGCTTTCTTAAAGAAAACAGGATCAATTCTCGTCTGAGATTCTAAAAAGCTTCCTCTGTCACCCTGAGGAGCATGAGTATTGTCTACGTTAATGATCTCAATCCTACAGTCGTCCTGAGTAATTAAATAGTAGAAAAATAAAATGAAATCAAATGATTCGTATGTTAGTTTGGATCTGACATTTGGGTTGTCATAATCAATGTATTCCAGAAAGGCATAAAATCTATCGCGGTCATACACTGGAACATCATTGAACCAAATGTAGCTGTGGAAGTTATCAGTTATCCGTTTAATCTTCTCATAATCCTCTTGAATGAAAAATTCTCTAGCGGTCCGGTTGCCAATCATGTCATTGATTCCTCGGTTAACTACCTTGCTTGCAGTATAGACCTTTTCATTGACTTGTTGTTTAAACAAAGCATCATAATCTTTATTCATAATAAATTTTGAGTCAACATCAATAACGGCGGCATAATCAAAGTCAGTGTTATTGAATACCCATCGGGCTCCAAACAACTTCTTCTGGGTAATTGGTTTTGAACCAAGAAGCTTTTCTGTGCAGACAATAGACTGATATTTTAGGTGTTCTGTCTTAGATTCAAACAGATCCTTCTCATCTTTATTGGTGAATACAATAAACAGGTCTCTATCATCAAAGTGATTATTATATGATTGTATAAATTCAATCCCTCGATCCATGTGTTTTCCAACATGAATTGGTGCTACAAAACAAGAATTTTTCATGTGTTATGCTTCAAATAAGTCTCTAAATCTTCTGGTGTTCCTAGACCCCACATACCAGATGCTGTGTATGTTCGAATCTCTTTACTATCTTCAATTGCCTCATTGAACACTGGACAAACGTAGAATTCGTTATTAACCCGAATATCTTTCTCAATCATCTGTTCAGCATACTTGACGAAGTCAGAGCCCTTCTTCCAATAGTAGTATCCTACCGTAGCATTATCCGATATTGGTTTCTTTTCGGCAACCTCTGTTACACAACCTTTTTCATTTATTTTTGCAAATGACCATTTAGGATGTGTTGCCTTGAATGTAACAATACCACCATCAGCACTCTTTTCTTGCATGTTGTACATAAATTCAATTGGATCCCACTCGACATACTGATCGGAGTTGGCAAAAAATAATGGTCGGTCATTATTAATAAACTCTTTTGCAAGCAACGCTGTACATGCAGCTCCTTCAGTGATTCCATCAGTCTCTACTACTTTACAATCGGGTGCAATTAAGTTTAGCATTGTATCAAGCTGATATTTTTCTCTGTGCTCTTTTTGTACTACAAAGATATAATTAGCATCCAAGCCAAGATTGTCAACCACAACCTGAATCATCGGTTTGCCATTTACATCAATTAGAGGTTTAGGGAATGTGTATCCGGCCTGAGCGAATCTACTTCCAGCTCCTGCCATCGGAATCAAAACATTTAATTTATCATCAGACCATTTCTTTTGCATTGGTTCACCTTTCAAATGAGGAAATATTTTATTACAATTCACTTCATATGGATTTGCCACTCTGATGTACTTAGCCCTTGACCTAGAGGCAGCTAATAGTCCCGGAGGAGAATCTTCTACAATCAAGGTTTCTTCGGGTAAGACACCCATCATAGACATTGCCTTCCAATAGATCTCAGGGTGTGGTTTGGAATTCTTGACGTCATCATTTGACAAAATAATCGAACAATGTTCAATCAAATCAGTCTTCGCTAAAGCTGTCAAAGCAGTACGACGAATAGAATTTGTACAAACACCAATCTTATAGTCGTTGATCTCAAGCTCTTCAAATAAGAACTTAATATCTCGGATTGGTTTAAGTTCACTGAGCTTATCAATTGTCAGGGCTTGTTTCTTTTCAAAGATTGTTTGATGAAGATCGAGTGGAAGTCCTTTTGCATCAGAAAGCATGTCGAGCTTTTCGCGAGTCTTTCTACCATCGTAGATATTATGATGCTCATCATCTGTAATTGCATACTGAGGTCCAAGAGCCTCGTTGAGAGCTTCATAATGAATTTGTTTGGCATCAATCAGTACACCATCCAAATCAAACAATACCAACTTGATCACATCACGTCCTTCATTAGCTGAGTAACATTTTCTCCAGCACTTGGCAATTTATCTTTTAAGAAGAAATGTACAAAATGAGCCGAGGCTGGATCTTTAACTGCCGTATATAAGGCATTCCATCTCCAGTTCAGATGCTGCTGTTTCATTTTTTCTTTACGGACCCAATAGTTCAAAAGTGTTTGATCTGTTGACCATTTCCATGGTCCTTGGCCATCCACAAAGTCTTTAAACTCGGGTCTTGTAATAAAGTCCTTTGCTGATTGATTGATATACTTATAGATTGATTTATTCATCATCATCAGACCCATGTTATAGAACTCAAATCCATGCTTACCCGGACTGAAGTCAACCTTACTGTGAAGGGATTGGTATTGCATTCTGGAATAGTTATCAATCTTTTGAGCATACCAAGGTTGGATAGGCATGTCGCGCTCGATTACTCCAGCAAAGTCTACACTGGGATCAACGCTATCAAAAATATTAGGAGAATTAGGTCGAATCCAAATATCAGCGTCCACAATGCATATTTGATCATATCTGTCGAAGTAATCAAACGCATTTTCTTTTTCGTAGATTGGTAGGAACCCACCATGTTTTTCATAAGACTCTTTTGATCTATTTGTTGCAAAAACGTCTGGTTTGATTTTTAAGATCGGAGTTGTTTGAACTATATGATCAATACCGTGTTCTTGACAATACATTGCAACAGATGCTGTACAATGGTCATATAATCTAGAGGGTTTACCGACGTAAACCTGATATATCATTCGCTTCATTCAATTATCGCTTTTTCCATTCAACACATGTATATGTATAGTTGCCGTCAAGTTCACTTGTCATCATCTTACCGACTTCACGACATTCATTCCAGCTTGTGTACCATCCTTGGTCATAAGCTATGACCTCCGGATTAGACCCGGAAGTCATTATCATAACCAAAAGTACCCACACTATTTACTTGCCTTTTTTCCTAATGCATCAGCACCAAAGAAAGCAGAAACTAAAACTGCGATTGACGCAAAGTAAGTTGGCGCAATATCAGCAATTAATTGTGCTGCTGTATCTAAACCAAATGCGGAAGTCAAGAAGATCCCGATTGGGTAAAGCAACAACCCAAATAATGCGAACCATGCCATTTTCCGAATAGCATCTCTTTGATTATCTGCATCTTCAAGTTCTTTACGTTTGAACTCAAGATACATCTGATGTTCTTCTGGTGTGACAATACCGTCACCATTACTATCAGCAGGATGGAAACCTGCCTTTTCAATTTCTTCTGACATATCCATCTCCTCTCATAGTGGATATGACTATTTATACTTTAAGGCCTCTTCGAGCTGAACAAATAGGTACTCTTCCAAATCATCTTCATTAGCTTGATAGCGAATACCAATACCACCAGCATCGTTCCAACGCTTGATGTTGTCTGGTTTATCATCAATCAAAATGTTTGGAAGACCAGTAATACTTGAAGTTGCATACTTATGTTTGTTACTAGTAAAAATGCATTTTGAAACAGCTGGCATATACCCATTCTTTTCTAACCAGCGCCGCTTGTGGTAAGTTGAGTTTGCATAATCGTTACGAATCGGGGATGAACAAATACCCCAGTCTCCGTTGGACAACTCCCGAACAAAAGCAATCAATTGATCAGACGTTTCGAATTTTTCTAAATTCTGAAAGAAGTCTGTATTACGAAGATCGATGATTCGCTCATCCACATCAAAAATATCTTTCCAGTGAAATGCCTTGAACTTCCGCTCTAAGCCACCAAAGAAGTCAGCGATGACTCCATCCATATCCACATATATTGTCATTATTCCTCTCTTATCCATACTGAATCGGTAGCCAATCGAAAGCTACCGAGAAATTCAAAATTGTAACTTGGGCCCCATTCATCGGGCCCGACCATACTTACCCACGTCTCTCCATCATCTTTCTGATATAGATGATATGTCCTACCAACAATAGGACTAAATCGAATCGATGCACTATAGATTAATTCATTGTCAGCCGCAGTCACAACAAGTTTTTTAAACTCAGCTTCCAGCTCTTCGTACTTAGACTTAAGCTTGTTCTGTGCTTCTTTGACCTTGACTTCGCGATAGTCTTTTGTATCCGGAAGAGTGATAGCCGGAGCGGCAACATTATCTCCGTACGGCATTGTCATTTTATTATCTGCTACGCGATCAGGTTTTCTCAAAATACATACCTCAATAGTGCCGTGAATAACATGAAACCCATTACTGAGTTAAGAAGAATCAAGGCTCGATCTTTCCAAGCAAGTGAAACATATAACCAACCCGTAGTCCCGATCCAGGAGAATAAGACATCATAGATTCGGGGAATCTCTTCAACGGATCGACATGATACTGCAATCAAAACAAATACGGTTGAGATCCACTTAATATAGTAGACCCAACCTGTTGTCTTAATTAGTGTTATATCATCAGACAGCTTTTTCAAGGACTGACCCCTCAAGCTCTTTGATCCGCTTTGTAACCTCAATCTCTGAAATAATACTCATCTGACGAATAAAATCCATCTTTGCTGAGTGATAAGAATCCATGAACTGCTCAAGACGCTCTTTATCGGCAGTCGACAAATAACGTGAACGCTGAAGATACAAAAACTTGTTTACCATATTGTCTTCATCAAATCCAAAATTACTCATAATCTATCTCCTCAATCATACTGAGCCATGTACATTTCACCGTAGGCTTCCTCAGCCAAAGCGCGCTGCTCCAAGCGATCTTCAAACTCTGTGATTTCATCACAAACTGCGGAAAGCAGAGCTCGGACTGTAGAACGATCTACAACCTCATTGGCCAAGATCTTTGATAGTTCACCGCGAAGTGCATAAATATCGTTAATGTGCATATCAATCTCCTCATTCAATATAGACATTATCCTTTATTCTGAGGGAAAGTAAACACCTTTTTGGATAAAAAATAATTTAATTATATGAAGAGGTTATTACTAACTTCTATAAATTTTCTGCAGGTGTGTCTCAAACTGCTCAACCTTTTCGATTCGGTTAGGCCAGTAGATGTATTCCTTCTCTGGGTTTGCCTTGAGATTATTGAGGAGTGGAGTGATTGCATTATAGAGATTATTTAATTTTTCTTGGGTAGCTTCAATTCCTGAACCAAGCCGTTCAGCCTGTGTTTGAGCTTGTTGTACTGCCTCGAGCTCGGTCTCGTCAACAGCTGTGAAACCAAAGTCAAAGTCTGGGTCTAAGTTGGCCAAAACTGCCTCCTTTTATATTCATTAATTGTGTCATGTAACATGGTCGTCCAGTTATCCCTGTGTTCTTTAAACACCAGAGGCTCGTGACCATCGACATCCATGACAACAACAAGGTTAGTTATAGCCTTGCCTGTACGTTCTTCGAACATAATTGCATAAGCTGCCATCTGACAGAAATAGTTTGTAATCTTTTCTTTCTGCTTAGGGTATTTACTTGTCTTCCAGTCAACGATTGATGTTACACCATCGAATTCAGCAATACAATCGCAACGCCCAGCCAGACCCAAGTACTCACTATATAAAGGAACTTCAATCCCAAAGATACGTCCAATCCTGGAGTCCAGGATCGGCTCAACATTGGCCAAACTTTGTCTGATATGCGGTAGATATTCTGACGTATCTTTTCCATTCAAATAATCCTCAATGATTGAATGTACTAATGTCCCTCTCTGAGAGGCACGACCACTTACCCGATTCGCTTCTTCATCACCAACTCGCTTACGCCAGGCCTGAATGACATCTTCGGTTAATATACTCAGGACAGTAGTGACACTAGGAAAACTACCGCCAGGAGTCCTATATAGTCGACCAGAGGAGGTAGTCTCAGCATCCAAGTCGCTATATCCGAGCTCAATTGTTTCATGAATAAACTCCTTCATATTTATACCTTGATCGTGTTTCCTCGACCACTTCCTTTCTTAATATTTTTTAAATGATCTTGCCAATCCCCACCAGCCCTTGTCAAGGTGCTTTTTGTGTCTGAGATTGGATTTAATGGTTGCAGTTGAATTTTCAGCTGAGGATTATCTTTCTTAAATTGATCAAGTTCAGCTATCTTCATAATATGCTCTTCCATCTGATCAGTCACTGTATCTCTAAAAACGTATGTCGGCATTATTTCTTCTCAGGGAGCTCCCATCTTATTTGTTCTTCCAGTGCATATCGTGACCCATCGATATAATCTTTATCTTCGTCACTCAACACTGACCAAAATTTACTGACAGAATATATATGTTCTGCAACTTCAGCTGGGCGCTCAAGGTGTACATTACTCTCCATCATTTCCTGAAGTTTGTCCATACGTTGATTAATCTTATCTTTGATAGCCATAATCTATTCCGGGAGCAATCCAGGAAAAGCTTCATTAACAATTGGCTTTGTCAATCCTTTTGGTGTCTTTTTATTGATCATGTCAATCACAAGTCTGGCATCATCCGGATGAATTGATTCCAACATCCCAATGAAAATATTTTCTCTTTTATACGAGGGCAAATCTTTTCCTTTACCACCTTTAACAAAATATGCAAATTTTGTATTTTCTCGCATCAGATTAGTTGGTGTTGATTCAATCGGACAGGCTGTATAAGGTGGTTCACCTCCCGGGAGTAACCAAACAACCCTCGAGTCCATTGAACCACGAATAATATCTTTTAGTGCCCACGACTCATTATTCTTCAAGATTTCAACTTTATCTTTCTTTGACTTCTTTTTGGCTACCTCTTCCAGTACCTCAAACACAAATTTAGCCATTAAATAAACTCCTCAATGCATTCAATTAACATTTTACACTTTTTACTTATTAAGTAGGGAAGGACCTTGCCCCTATTTCCCCATGGATCCTGAGCCTGATACGACTCGAGAATTTTCTCTTTCAAATGCTGTGGTGTCTTTGTAAGATCAATCAGCATTTCATTTCGTTGCCAGTTTCTGTACCATGGTGGTAATTCTGAACTGGGGGAGTCGAAATAATTAAGTACTTCGACGACCTTTTTCTTTGATGCCGGTGTTTGTCTAAGTCCCTCGACAAATACGTTATCATCGGAAAAGATATTAGGAACTCCATCTCCTGTATCACCTTTGATAATTTTTTCAGCAAGATGCAATCGAGGATGGTTTTCAACAACAAACTTTTTCAATAAAGGAGAGAATTGTTTAACATTCTCATATCGTTGCAGTTGTTTGAAGTCCCCGTCCGCTGATACAATCATTACTGGTTCAAAGTTACCAAACTCCTGTGTGTTCTGTACCAATGTTCCAATAATATCATCCGCCTCACAGCCTTCTTCGTGGATCACTTTATATGGAAAGTTTTCGAGCAGCTCATCTCTCATCAAGTTGAGAATGCGGAAAGCCTCATTCCAATCAAAGTCGGATTTATCACGAGTTTTACGACGATTGGCCTTGTATTGTGGAAATGCACCTCGGCGCCAGTTATTAGCACCATCTGCAGTAATAATAACTTCTCCATATTCTTTATGGAACTTTGATCTATACATACGTATAGAGTTTAGAATCATATGACGAATCATATCTTCATCTAGTGTTTTCTGTGCTACGATTGATCCTAACGCGATACCGGAATAGTCAATCAAAATCATAATATTATCCTTTCCCCGAATGGCTCATCTATTATACATCATTAAATCGGAATAGTAAACTTATTTCTTCAAATGGGACGCATGGATTTTACAACCGATAAATGCATTGTAGTATTGATCAGAAAGTAAGACATCGTGTTCGAATTGAAGCTTGGCTTCATAGTAAGAGCACTCACCTTTGGTACGACAAAGCTTTAAGATTTCACGTTTATAGTTAGATTGACCCTTGGATTCAACTAGTCGTTGTACTTCAATATTGGATCCAAAGTAGTCGCGCCAATCAGACTCTGTACGAGTCTTTACTCTGCGTCTGCGGGATTTTGTGACAGGTAAGGTCTTGGGCCGCCAGAAGAATTTCTTGCCAATATATTTCTTACCAGTATCAAGTTCTGTAATTTGATACACAAACCCCTGATATTCATCAGGGGTCTCTGTAAACGGTTCATTGTTGTATGTCCACATACATTTATATATCATCCCCTTCGGATACGTCCTCTGGTTCCGCACGTCGCCCACAACACGGACAAAACTCGACCACAACATACTCCTCAACGACAAGATGTGTTTCCATATCACATTCTTCACACATAATCCTCAATTGCTTCATGCAGCTTCCCAGCCCCAGTCGCCTTCCATACCGACGACAGAGTATTCGGTGACACGCTTTTCAAAGAAGTTATCATGGGATGCACCGTTGAGTACCCAATCTAACCAAGGGAGTGGATTATCCTTCTGCTTGAACTTTGGCTTCATACCGAGTTGAAGTAAACGTCGATCAGCAATGTGACGGATGTAAAGCTTGACCTCGTCTTTAGTTAATCCTTGGACCTCATTAAATCCATTGAATGCTAGATCAATAAACTTATCTTCAAGTCTAACCGAATCCTTTGCCATCTGATAGATTTTAGATTTTAACTCATCATTGACAATCCGCGGGTGTTCTTCTACAAATGTACGGAATAACTTTGCGTTACCTTGTACATGTAATGTCTCATCACGAATTGACCATTCAACAATTGTACCCATGCCTTTCATCTTACCGAAACGTTGGAAATTCAACAACATTACAAATGATGCAAACAACGACATCCCTTCATTAAACACAGACTGCGCTAGAGCGAGAGCAAGCCCTGTATGAGAGCTAGTATCCCCAGTAGACATAAAATCGATTTTATCAGCCATAGCTTTGTATTCCAGGAACGCATGGTATTCCTCGTCCGGTAACCCAAGTGTATCGTTAAGTAACGCATAGGCCCTTTGATGAACTCCCTCTCTGTTTGCAAACGATGATAACATATTACGGATTTCATTATTCTTAAATTTAGGAATCAATAACTCATGATAATTCTCACCGACTTGAACATCCGATTGAGTAAATAGACGAAGAATCTGAGTAATAAACTCCTTCTCCCCATCGTTTAATTTTGTTCTCCAGTCTTGAACATCATCTGATAATTCAGCTTCATCCTCAATCCAATGAATCTCTTCGTGCTTCTTGGTCAGTTCAACAGCCCAAGGATATACGAATGGTTTATACGTTTTTGAAATATTTAATAGTGACATGTTATCCCTCGCAACTTCTGCATTCTTCTGTTTCTGTCGTAATTGGTTGGTTTAGAAAGGCCATTAACTCGTCGTATCCACCAACATAGGTTCCCTCAATATAGATCTGTGGAACTGTCTTGACTTTACGACCCGTCACTTCAGCGGCTGTCTTTCCTATTTCTTCTAAATCAATATACTCATAATGTACGCCACGCATATCTAGTTCATCTTTTGCTTGAGCACAGAAAGGACAGTTAGCCTTACCATACACCAATGTTCTCATGTCGTCCTGGAGAGCAACACGTTCAACCTTCTCTGAAACATTCTCTGCTCGAGATTTTGCTTCCGTACGAAGGTAATATAATCCCTTAAGCTTTTCCTTCCATGCTTTAAGGTGTACCTTATTAACGTAAGATTTTTCTGCACCCGACGGGAAGAAGAGATTAACCGACTGGCCCTGGCAGATAAACGGTTGTCGATCTGCTGCATGTTGCACAACCCAGTTTTGATCCAGC
>Ga0222719_10000179_pt1 | contig 62527 bp, 65 predicted proteins | sample C33_34DmetaG_FD_165039 | JGI IMG/M metagenome (GOLD analysis project Ga0222719, IMG submission 165039) | Estuarine water microbial communities from San Francisco Bay, California, United States - C33_34D | ecosystem: Environmental > Aquatic > Marine > Unclassified | place: USA: California...
CTTAAAGCCGGCTTTCTTACTACAAAAAATTAACTTTAATTAAATTTCTGCACAAGCGTAACAGTTAATTTCTAAACCTACTGCTACTTCTTTAACAACTGGTGATTTCCACATTTTTTTTATCCCTTTTAAAAATTTAATATAATTAAACATACATTATAAATTAAATAAACAAACCTATAAGAGAAATTGGTATATCCTATAATAGGGATTATACACTTAATGATTCTAATATAGGAGGGACTACTCGTGATTTGGGTAATTGCATTTTTTTTCCAGTTTCTACTAGAGCATCAATAAATGATTTATAAGGTTCAATTCTTACATATTGAGAAGGAATAAGTGAAATAATTTTTCTTTCTGGCAAATTTGTCTTGTATAAATTCACATCGAAATCTATTTTTTTACCTCCAAGTCTAGCCGCTAATGCTGGAACTATTGCCACCCCTCTTCCCGATTGAACCATTGAGAGGGCAACTTCATATGTTCTTGTTTTAGCGAAAACTCTTGAATCAGGTAAAACACTAGTAAACCATTCTTCTATTCTTTTTTTATGCTGGTTACCAAACTCAAATTGAATAATATTATTTAAAACTCTACTTTCTTTTGATTTTTTTAAATCATCAAGATTCTTAATATTTTCTAAAGAGATATTTTTTGGAACTGCTAAGACATAAGGGTCTTCAAATAAATAAGATTTACTGAATGATAAAATACTTTTAGCTATCGAGTCTTCCGCCAGCACTGCGACAGATAATTGTCTCCCATATAAAAGATCAATAGCTTCTGCAGGCGAAATTTCTAAAATATCTAATTCTATATCAGGAAATTTCTTTGCTAATTTTTCTGAAGCTGTTGGTAATAAATTTCTTGCAACAGAAGATAATAAACCAACTGAAATTAGTCCTTTTTGTCCACTACCGAACTGCCGTAATCCAACCATAGTTTCTTCAACTCCAGATAAAACAATTTCCGAACGTCTTTGTAGAAAAAGTCCTGCCTCTGTCAGACTCATTTTAGACCTACCTCTTTTAAATAAAAGTGAACCCACCTCATCCTCTAATTTAGAAATTTGTTGAGAAAGTGAAGGTTGAGCTAAACCTAATATCTTACTAGCCTTAGTAAAGGAAGAGGCTTGCGCCACAGTCCAAAAAATCTTTAACTGATGAAGAGTAATACCTATATTTTCGTTTTTCATTTTAAAGCCTTAAATAAAAAAAAGATGACTTAACATTAAAATAATAATAACTATAACTGAAAAATAAAATTATACTATAAAATACATTAAAAGGATTATGTTGTGAAAAAAAATAATTTAGGAAAAACAGATATTTTAGTTTCAGAAATTTGTCTAGGAACTATGACTTGGGGCCAACAGAACAGTGAGAGTGAAGCTCATGAACAGTTAAGTTTTGCTACAGAAAGAGGTATAAATTTCATTGATACTGCGGAAATGTATTCTGTTCCTCCTAAAGAAGACACATACGGGTTAACTGAAAAATATATTGGAACATGGTTACAAAACCAAGATAGATCTAAAATTATATTAGCTACAAAAATTGCAGGAAGAACCTCTAATGTTCCGTCTGGACCACCAGGACTAGATTGGATTAGAAAAGGGCCCAGACTCAATGAAGAACATATATTTAATGCGATAGAAAATAGTCTGAAAAGACTAAAAACAGATTATATAGATTTATATCAGATTCATTGGCCCGAAAGGCCTGTAAATAGTTTTGGTCAATTAGGATATATTCATAGCCCAAGAGAAGATGATATAAAAATTGAAGTAACATTAGAAGCTTTAGCAAAAGCAGTAGATAAAGGTTTAATACGATATATAGGTCTTTCAAATGAAACACCTTGGGGAGTAATGAAATTTGTATCAGCTGCAAAAGAATTAAATTTACCAAGAGTAGTATCAATTCAAAATCCATACAGTTTATTAAACAGATCGTTTGAAGCGGGATTATCAGAAGTTTCCATCAATGAAGAAGTAGGGCTTCTTCCATACTCTCCATTAGCAGGAGGGGTTTTAAGTGGTAAATATTTAAACGGTAAAAAACCAGAAAACGCAAGAATGACTCTTTTTGAAAGAATGAGAAGCAGGTACTCTAGTAAACATGCCGAAAATGCTGTTTTAGAATACCAAAAAATAGCTTTGAAATATGACCTTAATTTAACTCAGATGGCCATAAATTTCGTAACTAAACAAAATTTTGTTACCTCTAATATAATAGGTGCGACATCAATTGAACAATTAGAAGAGAATATTAACTCTATAAATTGCAATCTAAGTAAAGAAGTTATAGATGAAATTGAAAAAGTTCATAAAATTTTCACCTATCCATGCCCCTAGGTAAATATTAAATCCTTATTTTTGTTCGTAAATATCAGACAGATGAGAACTAACCATTTTTTCATCAATAACTTCATCTCTAAGGCCTTTAAAGTCAGCTAATTTTCCTCTTCTATTGACACCCCATTTATATTGTTCAGGCCACATAGAAAATTCCGGGTCAGCATTTAAAGCCTGCGCAGCATGTAATGCCCAAAAAGGATTATACATTAATTCTCTACCAATAGCTATAAGATCAGCTTTATTATTTACCAATATTTCTTCAGCCTGATTAGGATCAACTATAACACCTACTGCCATTGTTTTTATTTTAGCCTCATTTTTTACTTTATCTGCATAAGGTACCTGAAAACCTGGCCCCCTATCCATATTAGTTTTCATAGGTTTGCCAGAATTATTAACTCTAAATAATGGTGCTCCAGAAATACCTCCTGCTGAACAATCCACTACATCAACTCCATGCTCCTCTAATTTTCTAGCTAAAATAACTGAATCATCTATTTCCCAGCCATTTTCTAAACCGTCAACTGCAGATATTCTGCAAAATAAAGGCGTTTCTTCAGGTATTACTTCCCTTACTGCATCTACTACTTGAATTAGTAACTTCATTCTACCATGAATATCTCCTCCATATTCATCATTTCTTTTATTAGCCAATGGTGACAAGAAACTGTGAAGTAAATATCCGTGCGCAGAATGAATCTCAATAACTTTGAATCCTGCTTTTATTGCTCTAGCTGCAGCATCTGCAAAAGCTTGTACTACCTCAGAGATATCAATAGAATCCATTGCTTTAGGTATAACCCAACCTTCCGCAACCGGAATATCCGATGGAGCTATAATATTCCATGGTGGATTACCCGCTTTACTATCTTCATCATCCAAAGGCGTGCCACCATTCCAAGGAGTTTTTGTTCCTGCTTTTCTTCCTGCATGAGCTAATTGCATTGCTGGAATACATCCCATTCTATCAATAAAAGATGTTATAGGTTTTAAAGCATCGGCCTGTTCATCAGTCCAAATACCTAGACAACCAGGAGTAATCCTCCCTCTAGCTTCTACTGCTGTTGCTTCTGCGAATATTAATCCTGTCTTTCCTCTCGCAAAAGTACTTAAATGTGCAAATTGCCAATCGGAAGCCATTCCATAATTTGCTGAATACATACATAATGGAGATAAAACAATTCTATTTGGAATAGTCACACCTCTAATATTAATAGGACTAAAAAGTTTTGTATCAGCTGTCATATTATTCTCCTAAATTAAAAAATACATTATACACATTAATTGAAATTATTTAAATTAATATTACTGTTAATGAGCTTCATCCCAATTATCTCCTATACCTATTTCAACTTCTAAAGGAACTTTCATCTTAAAACCAGGTTTAGGGGCATTAACCATTTTAGTTTTTACTAATGAAATTAAATTATCCACATCAGACTCAGAACATTCAAATATTAACTCATCATGGACCTGGAGTATTAATTTAGCATTAATATTTTTATTCCTTAAAATTTCAGGAAAGTTTTTCATAGCTCTCTTAATTATGTCTGCAGCCGCTCCTTGTAGAGGTGCGTTAATAGCTTGTCTTTCAGCTCCTGCTCTAATCATAGGATTCTTATCATTTATGCTAGGAATATAACATCTTCTTCCATATATTGTTTCAACAAAACCATTTTTTCTTGCATAATCTTGTGTGTTTTCCATATATTTTTTTATACCTGGATATTGTTTAAAATAAAGTTCAATATATTCTCTTGCCTCCGTTCTACTGATATTGAGCTGTTTAGCTAATCCAAATGCACTTTGCCCATATATAATTCCAAAATTAATCGTTTTAGCATTTCGTCTCATATCACTAGTTACTTTGTCTGTATTTACCATAAATACTTGAGAAGCAGTAAGTGTATGTATATCTATATTGTTTTTAAACGCTGAAATAAGAGGTTCTATATTTGCTACTTCAGCTAGCAACCTTAATTCGATTTGTGAATAATCGCAAGCAACTATCTTCATGCCTTTTTTAGCAATAAAAGCTCTTCTTATGGCTCTTCCATCTTCAGATTTTATAGGAATATTCTGTAAATTAGGATTACTAGAAGAGAATCTCCCAGTCATAGCACCTGTCATCTGAAAGTGAGTATGGACCCTTTTAGTAGAGGGGTTTATTTGATCAACCAAAGCATCTGAATATGTGCTCTTTAATTTTTGTAAAGCCCTCCAATTTAAAATTAACTCACAGATCTCATTACCCTCTTGACTTAATTTTTCTAAAACGGCTGCAGAAGTGGAATACAAACCAGACTTTCCTTTTTTGCCTCCTTTAAGTCCTAATTTATTATATAATATCTCCCCTAATTGTTTTGGAGAAGAAATATTGAATTCCTCACCTGCCAACTTAAAAATATTTTCCTGAATTGGCCTCATTTTAGATATAAATTTATTGCTTAAGTTTTTTAAATAAATTGGATCAATTCCAACACCATTTCTTTCCATATTTGCAATCACTTTAGGCAAAGGCCGTTCTATCGTTTCATAGAGGGAAACCATATTTTCTTTAACCAGCCTATTTCTCAAAAAATGATATAAACGAAGAGTAATATCTGCGTCTTGTGCCGCATATTCAGTCGCAACATCTAATTCAACATAGTCAAAAGTTACTTGATCTTTTCCTTTTCCTGTTATGTCAGAATAACTAATAGAAGTAATATCTAGATGAGTTTTAGCAAGTGAGTCCATTCCATGACCGGACCGTTTTCCGGCATCAAGGACAAATGACATTAACATTGTGTCGTGATAAGAATTAATATTTATATTCCCAGCATTATATAATACAGTCATATCATATTTAATATTTTGACCTATTTTAATGATACTAGGATTTTCTAATATGGGCTTAAGTAAAGATAGAACAACGCCTTCATCTAATTGTTTTATTGTTTTTGAGGTAAATTCGCCTTCTTTAGATTTATGATTTAAAGGAATATAAATTGCATTACCAGGTTCTATAGCTAGAGAAATTCCTACCAATTTAGCAGATACTGAATCTATAGAAGTTGTTTCAGTATCCACAGAAACTATACCTTTATTCTCTATATTTTTAACCCAACTTAATAAAATGTCCTCATCTGTAACAAGCTGATATGTATTTATTATTTCAGCTGAGTCAGTTTCATCGTGATTATCTTCTGGTAAAGCCACGTAAGCACTTTTACTATTATTAAAATTATCTTCATCAGGTAATCTCCCGATTAAACTATTAAAACCTTGCGTTACTAAAAAGTTTTTAAGTTTTTTTATATCAATATCTCTTCTTTGAAAATTATGAAAGCTATCAATATCTTTAATGCCATCATCTAATTTAACTAACTTCATACTTATTCTGGCTAAATCTGAAAAATTAATTAAATTTTCTCTTCTCTTCGGTTGTTTAATTTCTGGGGCTCTTTTTAGCAAAGAATCTAAATCACCATATTCGTTTATTAATTCAGCAGCAGTTTTAATTCCTATACCAGGCACACCAGGGATATTATCAGTACTATCTCCTGCTAATGCTTGAACATCTATTACTTTATTAGGGTAAACGCCAAATTTTTTAAATACTTCTTCTTTTCCAATATTAACCATTTTCATTGGATCGATCATTTTTACGTTATCATTAACTAATTGCATAAGATCTTTATCGGATGAAATTATATCTACTTTCCAACCGGCTTTAGAGGCTTGGTTAGAATATGTAGCTATTATATCGTCAGCCTCATAACCTTTTAATTCTATATATGGAATATTAAAAGCTTCTGTAGCCTCTCTTATCAAAGAAAATTGAGGTATTAAGTCTTCTGGAGCATCAGATCTATTTGCTTTATATTCTTTAAAAATTTCATTTCTAAAAGATTTTGAAGCAGTATCAAATATTACTGCCAAATAATCTGTTTTGGTTTCAGCCATAAGTCGCCAAATCATATTACAGTATCCCATCACAGCATTTATAGGAGTTCCATCTTTTCTAGTTAATGGAGGAAGCGCATAGTAAGCCCTAAAAATAAAACCAGAGCCATCAACCAACGTTAATGATTTATTTGTAGAATTTTCTTTATCTTCAATTAGCATAAATTTTTTCCTATTTTATACAAATATCATTTAATAGATTAAAATTCTATAAATCATTATTAATTTTAGCTTGCTAAATAAAAGAAAATATTGCTATTTCATATAATGATTTTTAAGAATATATCAGCAAAATTTTCTTTAGTTTATTTTTCAATATTTATGGTTATTGGAATAAATGCACCCTTTTTTCCTTTATGGCTATCTTCAAAAGGCTTTACAGAAAGATATATTGCTATAATTTTGGCAGCCTCTGTTTTAACAAAATTATTTTCTAATCCTTTTTTTGCTGGTCTAGGTGACAAGTATGGGGATAGAAAAATACCAATGCTTTATCTAGCATTTTTTTCTACCATTATATTGTTCTCGTTGAATATACTTAATTCAATATACTTAATTGCGTTTATGTCAATTTTAAGTTGGGCATTATTTGCTCCTTTGATGCCTTTAACTGAAAGCATAACAACTACTGCAATTAAAAAACATAACTTTGATTATGGGAATACGAGATTATGGGGATCTGTATCTTTTATTATAGTTGCATTTTTTGGAGGAATTATTATAGAAAAGTATGGCTTAGAATATGTACCCGTATTGATGACCATAGGAGCATTATTTTTATTTATATCTATAATATACATGCCAACAATTAATTCTTTACCTGCAAGAAAAAAAATAAGTACTTATTCTCTATTAAAAAATAGAAATTTTTTTCCATTTTTACTTGCTTGCGGCGCTATTCAAAGTAGTCATGGTTTATATTACAGCTTTTCGACAATTTATTGGAAAAGTATTGGTATATCAGAAACCATAATTGGCGCGCTATGGGCAGAAGGTGTTATTTTTGAAATTTTTCTTTTAGCTTATTTCTATAAATTTAAGAATTATACATCTCCAAAAAATTTTTTAATTCTTGCAGGTATTATTGCAATTATAAGGTGGTCATTAATGGTGTTTGCAGATAGTGTCTTATTTATAGCATCAATTCAAATACTTCATGCTTTTACATTTGGTCTTACCCATCTTGCAGCCATTAGCTTTATATCAGATATTATGCCCGTAAGAGCTCAAGCAAAAAGCCAAGCTTTATATTCAGCTATTTCTATGGGAGCATTCTTAGCGATATCAATTGCAGCATCAGGAGATTTATATAAACTATTTTATAACAAATCTTTTTTATTTTCTTCATTTTTAGCTTTTATAGGAGTTTTGATAGCTCTAAAATTTATTAAAGTGCGGAAGACTTTTTAAAGACTTTTCCACAATATGGACAAGAAATAGATTGCTCGTTTGCTCCTATAGTTAAGTAAATTTTTGGATGGCCATCTCCATCCTCACCCCCAGAGCACACAACTTTCACTATTTTTCCTTCTTGTTTTTTTTGGGTATTTGTTTCCATAATTAAAAACCTTCTTATAATATATTGAATTAAATGACTGAAAATGTTACCGACACTTATGTCAAATAAATACATTATATAAAAGAATAAAATAAATGGCTATGGATAATAAAAATTTTGCTATTGAAATAAATGGTTTAAAAAAAATTTATAATTATAAAAAACCTAATGCATTTGAGGCTCTAAAAGGTATAGATTTAAATATTCCTAAACAGTCAATATTTGGATTATTGGGAGCAAACGGTGCAGGCAAATCTACTTTAATTAATATCATCGCTGGACTCGTCAAAAAAACTGAGGGAAAAGTTAGCGTGTGGGGAAATGATATTGATCATAATGAAAGAAATGCAAAGCTATCTATAGGCGTTGTACCTCAAGAACTAATATTAGACCCTTTTTTTACACCCAGAGAAACTTTAGAATATCAAAGTGGGTTCTATGGTGTACCCAAAAAAGAAAATTGCGTAGATGAAATATTAGAGTCTATCGGATTATTAGATAAAGCAGATGCCTATGCAAGAAGTCTTTCAGGAGGAATGCGAAGAAGACTGATGATTGGTAAAGCAATGGTTCATAGACCACCTATTTTAATATTAGATGAACCTACTGCTGGTGTGGATGTGGCACTTCGGCAATCTCTATGGAAAGAAGTAAAAAAACTTAATGAAGCGGGTGTAACAATAATTTTAACTACACATTATCTAGAAGAGGCAGAAGCTATGTGTGATACTTTAGCTATTGTAAATAAAGGAGAAATAGTGGCTGAAGGCCAAACTAATGAAATGATTCATAAATTAGATAAAAAGGAATTAATAATTTTATTAGAAGAAAATAACGCAAAAAGTTTTAAATTAAAAGATTTAGATATCATAGCCCTAAATAAAAACCTTATCAAAATATCCTTTAAACCGAGTAAGATAAATGAAGGTGAAATTATAGAAAAAATTTATAAAAGTGGATTGAAAATAAAGTCTATTAATTCGAAAGAGCCAGATTTAGAAGAATTATTTTTGGAACTTACAAATAATGATATTAACTAATTTAATTGTTATAGTATCAAGCGTTTTATTAAATGCTCTAGCACAAATATTATTAAAAGCAGGAATGAAAAATTTTAGTAATATAGATTTAAAAAATAATATAATGCAGACGTTTTTATCTATAGCTTTAAACCCATATATTATATCTGGTTTTATTTCATATGGAATATCTATTATTTTATGGCTATGGGTTTTATCTAAAGTAGATGTGAGTTTGGCTTATCCCTTCCAAGCTTTAGGATATATCGTAGTTACAATTTTAGCATGGCTTATTTTTCAAGAAAATGTCAATATGACTAGAATTATTGCACTAATATTTATTACATTGGGATTAATTATATTAGCATTTTCATCTAGAGTAAATTAACTATGTCTAGATGGATACTAATTGGTGGAGCAGGTTTTACAGGATTAAAAATAGCTGAAGACTTGATTGATCGTAAAGTGCCTAATTCAAAAATAATTATAGCGGATTTAAAAGACTCACTTACAAAAGTAACATTAAACGTTAAAAAAGTGTCGTGTGATATATCTAAAAATATATTACCTGAATTTAAAAAAAACGATATCATAATACATTTAGCTGCAAGACAATATCATCTAAAAATACCTTATAGTGACAAGTTATCTTGGTTTAGATCAGTTAATGTCATAGGAACTAAAAATGTAATTAATAACTGTTTGGAAAATAAAGTTAAAGGACTTGTATTCTTTTCGACTGATATGGTTTATGGAATTCCAAATTTCATTCCTGTTACGGCTAATCACCCTAAAAACCCCATAGGTCCTTATGGTAAAAGCAAATTAGAAGCAGAAAAACTGTGTTTTTTGGCAAGAAAAAAAGGATTACCTATTACAATTCTTAGACCAAGACTAATTATGGGAAAAGGGCGTTTAGGTGTTATGAAAAAATTATTTACCTCTATATTTAACGGCATGCCAGTTCCCTTGATAGGAAATGGAAAAAATTGCTATCAAATGGTTTCAGTTAAAGATTGCAGTGAAGCTGCAATTCTATCTGTAGAAAAAAATTTTCCTAATTATGAATTAAATTTAGGGTCTAAAATTGGTCCAAATGTTAAAACCTTAATAAATTCTCTAATTAAAAAAGTGAATTCTCGGTCTCTTGTAATACCTTTACCTGCATATCCGGTAAAAATATGTTTAAGTATTTTAGAAAAATTAGGGTGGCCGATACTTCATAAAGAACAATATAAAATTGCAGATAAAAATTATATCGTTGATATTTCAGATACATATTCTAAGATTGGATGGAAGCCTACGCTTTCAGATAAGGATATGATCATAGCCGCATATAATTATTGGAAAAATATTAAATAATGAAAAAATATTTTTTAAACATAATATTATTATCATTAATTATATTATGTTTTGGTTTGCCACTCGCTAGCTGGAGTGCATTTATTGCCATTTTGGTAATTTTATACGCAATTATTTTAAATAAAACAAAAATTACAATCAAAACATTAATTATATCAATAGCACTCATATTTTGCTTAAATTTAATAAAAGCAAGTTTACTTAAGGATACCATTCATTTAGGAGAACAAATTTACTCTCCGGACGATATTTATTTAGAAGAATATTTGCCAAAAAAAGTTGCCAAAATAGCAAAAATTGAATGGGCTAAGTTAGATAGCCCATTTAAAGCTTACCCTAATAATACTCAAGCAACTAATAATCCTTGGGCTTTTTCTGCAGATTCTTTTTTTGATAGCCCTAAAATGACAAGGTCTATTGAAAATATAAATTTTAAAAATAGATTTGATATGAGGGTTGGAGTATTAAATAATGCTAAATATAATTATTTTGGAAATAACCTTGGGTCTTCTGGCGCCTATTACCCTATAATTTTTTCGTTTTTACTTCCTGATAGTTTTATTAATCAAAAACTATGTTGGTCGGGAAAATTATTCATAGAAGAAAATAGCGAATGGATACAATATTTTTCTAAAGAAAAAAAATGTATAATATTAAATAAAAATTATTTACATAATGATAATTATATAAAAATTTACGCATTAGATTTTGATAAAGACAATCAGCTTAGTATGAAAGTAAATAATACTAAGAATAGTTTATTTTATATGCTGTGCATTTTTTCTGCTTTAGTAATTATATTATTACTAACTAATTTGAATAGATATGATATTTCGCTAATTTCATTATCTGTCCTTTGCATTTTAATTTATATGGCTGATCAATATTATAGGGGTAACTACCCCTCAAGTTTTTCAGGAATGCCCTATATGGGAAGGGGAAATGATGGATTAACGCATTATTCTTTTGCACGTGAAATGTTAGAAGCTCTCTACAATAAAAACTACAGTGAATGGTTTAGAGGGGGTGAAGATATTTTTTATATGATGCCAGGAATGAGGTATTTACTATCTATTTCAATGATTTTCTTCGGAGAAAGTATATTTGGCTTGTTAATTATAATCTCTTTAACCCCTTTAGTAATTAGATCTCTACTCCAAAGAATTTTTAATAAAAAATGGGAATTAATTATGCTAGGTTGTTTTTTTATAATTCCGATATTTGAAGCTTTTGGTTTTTTTCAAATTTATTTAGCTAAATATACTATTGAAGGCTTTGGAGCAGGAATAGCTATTTCCGCACTGATAGCTGCTTTTAATTATCTATGGAGAGAAGATAACAACTATAAAAACAATGAATTAATAAAAGCTGGTTTTTGTTTAGCTATAGCAATTTCTTTACGCCCAAACTTTTTACCCGCAATAGCTATACTACTATTTAGCCTATCCATTTATCTGACTTACACAAACAATTTAATAAAAGTTTTTCCTCTAAGTATAGGCTTTTGCCCTATTCTTTTAATTACATATCATAATCTCTTTTTTGGTAATAAATTTGTTCCCATTACTAATTCTGCAACTATAGGCAATAATATGAGAAATGGCCCAAATAAATGGCTAGAGTGTTTTCAGAATTTTCCTGAAAGCTGTAATCATATTGTAAACCATATTGGTGTATGGGTTTCTTATACAGAGCCCTGGTATATTTTTATTTTAGGTTGTTTAATATATATTATTTTTAGTAAGCAATTATCCTTTAAAAATAAAATATTTGCTTTTTCATTAATTTCTGGGCATCTAGTGTTTTTATTTTATGAAGGTGTGGCTAGATATAGTCATGGTATTTGGCTAGCATCATTTATGCTAACTTTACCTATAATAAAAAGAAAAGTAATAAAAACTTATAATATTATTAGATAAATTTTAAGAAAGGTTGCAACAAAATAAATGACGGACTCTCTGATAAAAGGATTTAAAAATTTTAAAAAACATTATTACGAAAGAGATAGATCAACCATTATGAGCCTGGTAAAAGATGGCCAAAAACCTAAAACATTGGTGATAGCTTGTTCTGATTCAAGAGTAGACCCTGCTATATTATTTCAGGCTAAACCCGGGGAAATATTTGCAATAAGAAATGTAGCTAATTTAGTACCAGAGTATAATCCAGACGGAGGTCTTCATGGTGTCAGTTCTGCTATAGAATATGCGGTACGTGATTTAAAAGTTGAAAATATTATAATTTTAGGTCACGCACATTGTGGAGGCATTTCAGCATTATGTAAAACATTTACTGAAGATAAAAATAAAATTGAAACAGAAGAAACTAAAAGAGAATTTATAGGAAACTGGGTGAATATAGCTGCAAAAGTCAAAAATAATATTAACTTGAATGACAAGAATGAATCTCTACAGCATATAGTAGAAAAAGAGTCTATCAAAAATTCTATAAAAAACCTCTATACATTTCCTTGGGTTCTCAAATCAATAAAAGATAAAAAATTAAATATTTTTGGATGGTGGTTTGATTTAGAAAATGGAGAAATTTTAAGCTATGATGATAAAGATGATAAATTTTTAAATATAAGTAAAAAAGATGATTAAATTTAAAGGTACCTTTTATAACTATGAATAAATTTAGCCATTATAAAAATAATATTGAAGAAATAATTAGTACAGATGTTGATAAATCTGATTGGAAGTTGATACGTAAACTGCATTTACCTAAAAAATATAATGACCCTTCTTCTGGCGAAATTAAAAAAGGAATAGTAATAGATGTTGAAGCAACTGGATTATCAATTGGGCATGATGACGTAATTCAATTAGCTCTTTTACCATTTGAATATGAAATACCTTCAGGAAAAATATTAAGTATAAAAAAAGAAGAATCTTTTAATGGTTTAAGAGAACCTAGAATCCCTATAACAAAAGAAGCTTCTCTAATTACAGGTATAACAAATGAAATGGTCAAAAACAAAAATATTAATCATGAAGACATTGAAAAAGTAGTTAATAATGTAGATTTAATTATAGCTCATAATGCTTCTTATGATAGACAGATGGTGGAACAACACTGGGAATGTTTTAAAAATATCTCTTGGGCATGCACATTTAAATCCATTGATTGGCTACAGGAAGGCTTTGGATCCGCAAAATTAGAAAACTTAGGAGCAAATTATGGATGGTTTTATGATGGTCATGATGCATTTAATGATTGTGAAGCATGTTTAGCGTTATTATCTGAAACGTTACCTAAAAAAAAGAAAACTGTTTTTTCGGCATTAAGGGAATATGCATCAACTCCTAGTTTTCTAATTAAAGCAATAGATGCACCCTATAACAAAAGAAACGTTTTGAGAAGAAAAGGCTATAAATGGAGGCCGGCAGACCTCTTAAATGGTAAAGTTTGGTGGACAGAAACTGATGATTACGAAACTGAGGTAAAGTGGTTAAACGAAGAAGTATATAATAGAGAAATTAATATTCCTATAAAAAGGATTACAGCATTAAATAGATACTCTGACAGGATATGGGAATAATATAAATTACTAGCTGGGATTATCTTTTAAGTATTCAATATAATCGATAACTTCTTTCAATTTATTATCATCGATATCTTTATAACTAATATTAAATTTATTTTTAATACATATAGCAACATGAGCATAAGCATTCCTCCCTTTAGGATGGTTAGGGTGAGAGGGTAATTGCCCATTCAAATAATCTCCTGCTTGCTGGATGCAACTCCATAAGTATTTTTTATTAGAATCATTCATATAATTACCTTAAACAAAAAATTATAATATAAAAAACTAATTTATATATTATAGTGAATAAATATAAATGTGCACCTGTAGCTCAGCTGGATTAGAGTGTTGCCCTCCGAAGGCAAAGGTCGTAGGTTCAAGTCCTACCAGGTGCACCAATTTTTTTAGGAGATGGAATGAGTAATTTTCAAAAAGTATCACTATTTATGAAAACGTTTGGACAAGAAGTAAAAAATAAAACGGAATTTCCAGATGATAAAATAATTAAACTTAGATATGATTTAATCCAAGAGGAGTTAGCAGAACTCCAAGAAGCTATAAAAGATAGAAATATAGTTGAAGTTGCCGATGCATTAACAGATATCCTCTATGTAACTTATGGTGCTGGTCATGCATTTGGAATAGATCTTGATAAATGTTTCAATGAAGTGCAAGAATCTAATATGAGCAAATTAGGTGAAGATAATAAGCCAATTTATAATGAAAACGGAAAGGTTATGAAAGGGCCTCATTATTTCAAACCAAACTTAAATCAGTTTTTAAAATAATTAATATAATATAAATAAGGCTATATAAAATGATAGATGGATTAAAAACAAAAACATTTGCACTCGATGATATAAATATATTTACAGTTGAATACGGCGAAGGGCCACTAATAATTATGGTACATGGATGGCCAGAATCTTGGTATTCCTGGCGTCATCAAATTAAACCAATAGCAGACCTTGGTTATAAAGTCCTAGCTATAGATGTAAGAGGTTACGGGAAAAGCTCTAAGCCAAAGGAAGTAGAAAAATATGATATGCTATCAATTGTAAATGATATTTTAGGAATAATAAAAGAAGAAAATGTAGAAAAAGCTATACTAATAGGTCATGATTGGGGAGCACCTATATGTTGGAATACAGCAGCATTACATCCTAATAAAGTTAAAGCTGTTATAGGTCTAAGCGTACCTCATGCGAGGAGAGGAACTATCTCAAATTCTCAATTATGGAGAAATATGTATAAAGATAACTTTTTTTACCAAACATATTTTGAAAAAGAGGGCGTTGCAGAAGAAGAGCTTGAAAGAAATATAGGTGTCTCTTTAAGAAAAATATATTATTGGATTTCTGCAGAAGGCCACGATGCTAAAGTAAAAACTAATTTTGATAAAAATAGTGAATTATTAGACGGACTTATAGATCCAAATCCATTTCCTAGTTGGTTAACTGAAGAAGACTTAAATTTTTATATAAATGAATTTACTAATAGCGGATTTAGGGGACCCATAAATAGATATAGAAATCAAGATAGAGATTGGGAAAATATTCCAGAGTTATCTGAATTAAAAATAGAAGTGCCTAGTTTTTTTATAGGAGGTGGAAAAGACAGTATAAGAAAATTTATAAAAGGATACGATTTTTATGAGAATCCTGGAAAGCATTGTAATGACTTTTATGGAAAAATGGTTATTGAAAAAGCAGGTCACTGGGTCCAACAAGAAGCACCAAAAGAAACTACAGAAGGCATTATTAGCTTTTTAAAAAAATTAGAAAGGGATGGTAAATGATAATTACTGATATAAAAACAACACTTATTTCGGTGCCTTTTGAAGACCCACCTAAAATAGGTTTTGTTGCTATGCAAAAGATTGATTTATTAATATTAGAAATAGAAACATCTGCTGGTTTAGTAGGAATGGGCTATCTTCACCCAATAGCCGGAGGAATGGAAACTATAGAGATGTGCATTCACGAAATGTTAAAACCTCTATTAATTGGGAAGAACGCTGAAAATGTTGAAAAGCTATGGACAGAAATGTGGAATGCTACTTTCATTCAAGGAAGAATGGGCATTACAGTTATGGGCATATCAGCAATAGATATTGCTCTATGGGATTTACTAGGTAAGTTTAAAAAACAACCGCTTTGGAAGCTATGGGGAGGTTCTGATAACCCTTTACCAGTTTATGGGTCTGGTTGTTATAGAGGTCTTGGTCATGATGGCATGATTGAAAAAGCAAAAAAATTTGTATCTGAAGGTTATACAGCAATAAAGATGCAAGTAGCTTGGGGCTTTACACATGAAGAAGATGTAACAAATGTAAAGGATATGAGAGAGGAATTAGGTAAAGATATAAAAATTATGATTGATGTCAATCAAGGTTGGAGCGCTGATGAAGCTATAAAATTTGGTCAAGCCATAGAGCAATATGATATAGAATTTTTAGAAGAACCTGTAATTGCTGACGATTTTGAAGGTTATAAAAAAATTGCGAATGCAATAAAAACTCCTATAGCTACTGGCGAAAATCATTTTACACACCATGATATGAAGTTTTTCATGGAAAATAGTATCGTATCTAATTTGCAACCAGATCTAATGCGCGGTGGCTTTACAGAACTAAGAGTTATTGCTGATATGGCCCATAAAAATAATATAAAAATTGCACCTCATTTATTTATGGAATTGAATACACATTTAAATGCTTCAATACTTAATCCATCATGGCTTGAACATATGGGCTGGTATAATCATTTGTGGGAAGAACCTATTATACCTTTGAATGGGAAATCTACCCCACCAAATAAACCGGGACATGGTCTAAGATTTAAATCAGAGTTATTTAAGGAATATCCTTATAAAAGAATATCAGCTTGAATAGCATATCAAATAGACATACATTTATTTTATTATTAATTAACGAAAGGAGGTGGTCCAATGTCTAGTGATATGGATTATAATTTAAATTTATTCAATATAATAAATAGATATAGGGAAAGCCTCATATTAGCTTCTTTATAGAATATTGAATATTTATAATTTCAATCATCACGAAGGGAAGTAGTTACTACTTCCCTTTTGTGAAAAAAAAATAGAGAAATAATAATATGGATTTAAAAAGAATATTTAGAAATTTAATTTTATTAAATATAGGCATATTTATACTAATTATTTTTTCTTCAATTTATCAATCAACAAAACTTATTGACCTTAAACAAACTCTAGCACCAGGTTTTTTTGACACTCAATTTGGCATTGCATTAGTCGTAGTTATATTACTAATGTATATAGTTGCTGTTTACTGTTTATATAATTTTAAACCTCTTGGTAAATCTTTATTTTTATTAACTATATTAGGTTATATAATTTGTCTTTATTTAGGAAAAATTCAAATTATAGATCAGATAACATACATACTACAATATATTGCTACTATCACAGATGGTGCTATTTTAACGCTAATATATTTTTCACCTTTAAAAGATATGTTTAAAAAATAATAAGCTATTCTGGTTTAATAAATTTTAATGTCATTCGATCGCTTTCACCTATATTAAGATATTTATCTTTATCTTCCTCTCCCAGTCTAAGCGAAGGGGGTAAAGTCCAAACCCCTTTTGGATGAATAGTTCCGTCTTTTGGATTAGCATTAATTTCACTCTTAGCGATTAATATAAAGCCTGCTTTTTCAGCATATTCTATAGCTAATTTTTCTGTTACATACCCGCTTTTCTTCATATCGTCGATTGATGTTCCTGGCAACGCTCTATGTTCTACAACCCCAAAAACCCCTCTAGGCTTAAGAACTTTATAGGATTTATTAAAAACATCCATCAATAGCCCTGCTTTCAACCAATTATGCAAATTTCTAAAGGTTAATACCATATCAACTGAATCAGCCTCATATAACGGTTTATCATCTATATAAAGAGTAATCATTTTCATATCAGATAAAATTTTACTTTTAGCTCTATTCTCAGCATTGCGTTTTATCGCCTTAGGCGTCCATGCTGCATAATTAGGATCAAAATCAGCTGCCATAAATGTTCCTTGACTTGCTAGGAAAGGTAATAAAATTTCACTATACCATCCACGACTTTGCCAAAGTTCTATAACAGACATTGTAGGTTCTATGCCAAAGAAATTAAGTGTCTCTTTAGGATGCCTATATTTATCTCTTTCCATATATTCTGGAGTTCTATCCGGATTAGAAATTGCTCCATCTAAAGAATTACTTAAAGAAGAATTAGTAAAAAACAATAATAAAAAGCTAATAGCAATAGATAATTTTTTCATCAATTTTCCTTAACAATTTTGTTTTATTTGTTAACGTAATATTTCAAATAATTATAGGGAGTATATTAAAATGAATGCCAGTGAATTTAAAGGAAAAGTTGCATTAATTACCGGAGCATCGAGAGGTATTGGAAGAGCAATAGCAATAGAATTAGCAAAAAATGGTGCTTCAATATCTATAAATTATAATTCTAATATTAAATCAGCAAAAGAAACACAAAATCTAGTAAATGAAATGGGTACAAAATCTATTATTTTTAAAGCAAATATATCTAAAGAAAAAGAGGTTAAAAGATTAATAGAAAGCACAGAGAGTAAACTGGGACCTATAGATTTATTAGTTACAAATGCTGGTATTGCAAAACTTTCAAAAAATCCTTTAGAACTCGATTATAAAGTATGGAAAGAGACAATGGCAACAAATGTAGATGGCACTCTTTTACCAATAAAAGAAGTTTTACCAGGAATGATGAAAAGAAAATTCGGCAGAATAGTTTGTATCACTTCTGTAGCTGGAATTGGAATGAGACCAAATATGATAACTTATGGAACATCAAAAGCAGCAGTAATTGCTTTAGTAAGAAATTTATCTTCCGCTGTTGCACCTCATGTAAGAATAAACTCTGTTGCCCCCGGATTAATTGAAACAGATATGATTGAATCCCTTGATAAAAAAGCAAGAAAAAATATCGTTGAAAATACGCCGCTTCAAAGAATTGGGCAAACTCAAGATATAGCAAATACTGTAAGTTATCTTCTATCCGAAAAATCAGATTTTACAACAGGGCAAACCTTAGTTACAGACGGAGGAAGAGTTTGCTTACCTTAAAAAAAGTTAAAATGATAATTCTGTTTAAATATATATATTTGATATTTTTTATATTTGGTCTTTTTTATATTCCTCAAATATCAGCAAAAGAAGAAATTTTTTCTGACACTGCTGTTATAGTTGTTGATGGAGATACTATTAAATTTAATAATAAAAAAATTAGGCTACATGGAATAGATACTCCTGAAATAAAACAACTTTGCAAAAATAATAAAGATGAAAATTATCAGTGTGGTGTAAAAGCAAAGTTAGCCTTAATAAATATGATAAATAATAAGCCAATAAAATGCCTTATTCATGGAAAAGATAGATATAAGAGACTAATTGGTACATGTTTCATTAATGAAATAAATATTAATAGATGGCTAGTTAAAAATGGCTGGGCACTTGCATACAGAAAGTACTCCAAAGACTATATTGGTGAAGAGGAATGGGCAAAAAATAATAATAAGGGTTTATGGCAAGGAGATTTTTTAGAGCCTTGGAAATGGAGAAAAAAATAGTTACTTATTAATATTACTTTCATTTTGATAGGCAATAATATTTTCTGTAACCGGAGAAAGTTCTTCATAATAAAAGGAGAAGTCAGGTTCAGGATATGATCCCATATGATATAAATGTAAAAAAAACCATAAAGTCACTAAAATAAATATTAGGACTAAGCATATTTTATATAATATATCTAATACCATTATTCTCCGATCACATATTACATTTTTGTTCTATTATTATTCTTTATCTTTATTAATTAACAATTGGCTATCCTCTACATGTAATAAATTTGAAGAACTATCAGACTGATGATCTTTCCCGTAATATCCAAATAAGAAAAGGGCTACTAATAATAAAAATGTTGCCAATAAACCTTTATTTTCAGAACTATCCATTTTACCTCCATATAAGTTTAATAATCCTTATTTTAATTATTCTTATAAAGGTTCTATCTATTAAAAATGTAGTTTTTATAGAGATTTATTTTTATAAAAAAATAAGAGTTGGATATTAAATATAAATAAAGAAAGAATATATTCTATTTAAGATGCATACATAACAACAACTGCAAAAATTATCATAGAAACGATTATAATAAATAATATTCTTTTAAAGCCTTTTACTAATGTAGGAAAAAGAATTCTCAATATAATTAAAACAGCTGCGATGACTAATAATTTTATTAACGTCATAAATAACATTAATTTTTATCCTGTGCTTTATATGGACCCAGTTCTTTAATATAATCTTCTGCAAACCCCTCGTATATTTTTTGACCCATCTTAAAAAAATTAGCTTCCTCATCTTTTACATCTCTAAAATAATTAGCTGGCCTACCTGCAAATATCGTATTAGCCTTTACTACAGTTCCTGCTTTAACAATTGCACGAGCACCAACAAAAGCATCTTCTTCAATTATAGCATCATCCTCAATAGTGCATCCCATCCCAATTAAGCAGTTATCCCCTATAGTGCATGCCCCTAACCTTACATTATGTCCTACCGTGACTTTTTTACCTATAACCAGAGAATTTTCTCCTACATCAATTATAGTATTATCTTGAATGTTAGAGCCTTCTCCTATAAAAATATTTCCTCCAGGCAATGAAGAAATAATTGTAGCAAACCATAAACTAGCTTTATCTTTTACAGTAACATCTCCTCTTATAATTGCATCAGGAGCAACAAATGCTCTAGAACTAATTCTCTCTAATCCCACTTTATAATTTACCCATGGATCTAAACCAAGCTCTGCCAATGGGTCATCTCCTTCTGCGTTACTTCTAACAATGCTATCAAGTAAACACTCATTATTTAAAATTTCAAATCTGTATTTTCTAAAACTTTTATTTTCAGTTGTTCCAATTATTTTAGCTGGTGCACCTGATATTATTGAATTATTAGGAAAAGTTTTTCCAGGAGGTATTAAAGAATTTGCAGCAATAATACAATTATCACCTACTTCAGACCCATCCATAACAATGGCTTGATCTCCGAGAATTACAGATTTTCCTATTTTACAGGCGTGAACAAGAGAAAACCTGCCAATAATTGAGCCATCGCCAATATATGAGCCCATTAAATCGCTAGCTACATGTACAGTGCTTCTATCTAAAAATACAACTTCTTTGCCAGCAATTATTTCTGCTCCATCGCCTCTCAAGACAACTCTATCTTTAAGAATACACTCTGAGCCTAATACTGTGTTTCCAATCACAGTTGAAGTACTCGCTCCAACCACATCTTTTCCTATTTTAGGAAAAAAACCTTTGTAAGGAATTAAGTCAAATTTCAATTTTTATGACTTTCTATAAAATCAGCTTCCATTTCTTTTCTTAATGTATAGGCATTAGATACTTTAATAGAACTTATATCTTTTTGAGAGACCACTTGTCCTTCCGGTACGTCATTTATAAGTTTAACGTTATGGGCTAAACCTATAGGTAAAGCGTTTAAAGAAATAGATTTGGAGGCTGGGATTAGTTTTCCCCATACTGTCGTTCCCCCTTCGCCATCCAAAAATTCTCCCGCTTTTAAATTTCTTTTTGCAACAGATACGGCATCACCAGTAAACTCTTTGGTTGATCCCGTAGACCTGTTATCCAGTAAAGCTGTAGCAACACTAAAACCTAATTCAGAACCTATTAAATGAATTGGTCTCCATAAAGAGGCAAATTCTCCGCTTTCGTCCACTGGAACTCCATATTCTCTAAAGCATTGCTCCGTATATTTAGAATTAGATTTAAAAACAACAAATACTCCCCATCGCAAATTATCTGGTATTTCTGTACCATCTCTATTTAGAGATGACACTACCTCAACAGATCCTGAACTAGATAGAACTCCTCCAGATTCTTTCGGTTTTAAAATTTTTGAAAGAGAAGACGTTCCTACAGGTGGGAAAAGTAATCCATCATCTGGGACAGTTAACCCAGTAGCATTAGCTAAAGCACCCATTTCTATTGCAGACTTAGTGCCATCTAAAAAAGAATTAAACATTTTAGGGTTTAGTCCTCCAGCATTTGCTTCTTGCTCAGTTAAACCATAATAATCCCAAACTGTTGATGGAGTACTTTTATGGTATATAGGTAAATACTTTGTACCCTTTCCTGCACAAACAACTTCGAAGCCCGAGCTTTTTATTCTATCAATTAATTCACAAATTAAAGCAGGTTGATCTCCATAAGCCATAGAACAAATAACTTCGGCTTCATTAGCTTTTTTTATAATTGCAGGCCCGCATAATATATCAGCTTCAACTGTTACTAAAACGACATGTGACTTAGCCTTAAACGCAGAAAGACAGTGGTCTACTGCAGCCTCTGGATTACCTGTGGCTTCGATTACAAGGTCTAATTGATCACATTCAGCTAGCTTTAAACCCGAGTCTGTATACCATATCTGATTTAATACTTGAGCATCATTATATCCAGATGTATTTAAATCTTGCTCATAACCTGCAGTTCTTAAAGAAGCTTCTGCTTTTTTATAATCTAAATCCGCTATTGCAGTAATTGCAATTCCAGGTGTATTTTTCGCCTGTGAAAGAAACATGGTAGCAAACTTACCTAAACCTATTACTCCTATACGAAATAATTTTCCTTCTTCTTGTTTTTTAATTAATCGATCAGTTAAATCTAGATTCATTTAAATTTTATTATTCTATATTATCTTAAACAAGAATCATCCACACAAGTAATAGGCGTAAAATCTCTATGTGCTTTATATTCTGGTCTATTAAATTTAGTTATACAATTACTGGTTCTATTTAAAGAGATATAGACTATAGTTCTGCTCCATGGAGACATATTAGATGGTGATCCATGTACTAAAGTAGAATCAAATAATATCATCGAACCAGCTTTGCCTTGAGGTGCAACTATTCCACCTTTTTCTACTAATTTAGAAATAGTCTCATTATTAATAGTCCACAAAGGATAAGAAGTTGTGGTTATATCATGATTTGCTTCTATATATCCATCTCTATGAGACCTAGGAATAAAATTTAATGGCCCATTAAATTGCGTAACGTCATCCAAAAATAATCCCACATTAAGAGCTAAACCCTCTGGCATTCCATCATCATTTTTCCATGTTCCATAATCTTGATGCCACTGCCAAAGATCTCCATCAAAAGCTTCTTTTCCGTTTACTTTAAATTGATGAATATATACATCTCCACCTAAAAGTTGTTTAGCGGGCTCAACAATCCTAGGATGCCTAGAAAGGTTAGAAAAAACTTCACTTAACTCGTGTGCAGCAAAGACAGTTCTCACAGCTTTACCATCTTTCTCACGCTGAATTTGTTCCTTGTCTAAATTATAAAGTCTAGGTAGTTCTTTATTCATTTTATCTATTTCTATTGTGTCAAAAACATTCTCTAGAAATACATACCCCAACTCTTTAAAAGAATTTATTTGTTCATTTGTTAATTTCATACTTTCCTCATCTTATTTAGTTTCCCTTAGCCGTGCCCTCTCTCCTCTGATCGGCAACACCATGAAAATAGCCTTTAGAGTCTTTATATATAATATGTAAACCACTTGTCATGTCTTTTCTTTTAACTGCATGACCTAATTTTATAAGTTCATCAGATAGAATATCACCTTTTTCTCCTTTTTCAACAAACGATTTAAATCCTCTATTACACACATTTGGTAACTGTGTAATATTTTCTGGAGATATATTTAAGTCTATCAATCTTACCAATGATGCAGCAACATAACAAATAATTTGAGACCCACCTGGAGAGCCTAAAACCATTCTTAAATCACCCTTTGAGTCAAAAACAAATGTAGGCGACATAGAAGAACGGGGTTTCTTTTTTCCTTCAGGGCGATTAGCAATTAAATGGCCATTTTTATCTCTTGGATAAAATGAAAAATCAGTCATCTGATTGTTTAATAAAAAACCTGATGTCATTAAACCACTTCCGAACATAAACTCTATTGAAGAAGTAAGAGCTATGCCGTTTCCGCTGCTATCAATAATGGAAATGTGCGTAGTAGAAGACTTCTCACTAGTTATATCTTGTCCCAAAAAACTTGCTTCATTATTTTTAAAATCGCCTTTTTGCGGGTTTTTTATCGTATCATTATATTTGATTAGCAATGACCTTTCTTTTAAATATTTTTGATCTAATAATTTTTTTATTGGGACATTAACAAAGTCATTATCTGCTATGTAATAACCTCTATCCGTATATGCTAATTTTGAAGCCTCTAAAAATAGGTGCCAAACAGTCGTATTGTCTACAGAATTATTACTCAAATTAAAATTATTTAATATACCTAAAATTTGTAAAACTGTAATTCCTCCTGAACTTGGTGGGCCCATACCACAAACTTTCCAGGTTCGATAATTACCGCAAACAGGTTCTGTAAGTTTTGGATTTACTAAATTAAAGTCTTCTTCAACCAGTCTTCCAGGATTCATAGTGTGATTAACTACCGTAGATAATATATTATTTGCTAATTGTCCTTTTAATAATGCTTTGGATCCTTCGTCTTTTATAGCTCTAAGACTTGCTCCAAATTCATGATTAGTCTTTAAAATGCCTGCTTTTAATCCGCCCTTATCCAATTCAAAATAGTCTTTAGCATATTTTTGATTTTTTAAATGTGGAGCTCTAGCTACAAGCTTTTCCAATCGTTTACCAATTATAAATCCATTTTCAGCGTAATTAATTGCATCCTTAAAAAGAGAGTTCCATGGTAATTTACCATGCTTATTGTGCACTCTTTCAATAGTAGAGACTAAAGAGGGAACACCTACAGCTAGACCTCCTGAAACCGCTTCAATAAAACCTTTCTTTTTACCATCAGAATTTAAAAAAATATCTTGAGAATAATTTACAGGCGCTTTCTCTCTTCCATCCCAAGCCTCTAAACTCTTAGAATGAGCATCATAATATAATATAAATGCACCACCCCCAATACCTGAAGATTGGGGCTCAACTAAATTTAATACCATTTGCGCAGATATAGCGGCATCAATTGCACTGCCTCCAAGCTCTAAAATTCTTATAGCGGATTCAGTAGCTCTATAATCTGCCGTAACAACCATATAATTATTTGCTATATTAATTTTGGACTTACCAAGGTTACTAATAGAACCTTCAGGTGCTGCTTTAAAACCATCTGTTTCATCCATAGCTATAGCAGATTTTGATAAAACTATTATGCTTATAAGCCAAGCAATTATTATTTTATATGCCATATTTTATCTCTTATCAAAAAATTTCTTGCTTAGTGCAAATAATCACTTTATTAGAATACGATAAATTAAGAATTTATTAAATGATTTTTTATGGTGAGATATCATGAGCATAGAAGTTATTAGAGATTTAAGAGGCTTACATTCTGCAATTGCGCGTCACAGAAATGGTCCATTAAATACTGCAGCTTCGCTAGCAATAGTTCCAACTATGGGTGCTATCCACGAAGGACATGAAGCATTAGTAATTGAGGCAAAAAGAAATGCCAATATTGTTTTGGCTACAATTTTTGTAAACCCTATGCAATTTGGAGCTAATGAAGACCTAGACAAATATCCAAAATCAGAAATAGAAGATATTAAACGTTTGGAAGATAAAGGCTGTGATATAGTATATATTCCCTCAACTGAAACTATCTATCCAGACGGTTTTGATTTAACTATAAATGTTCCAAAACTAAGTTCAGTATTATGCGGCAAAGAAAGAAAAAATCATTTTCAAGGAGTGGCGACAGTAGTTGCCAAGTTACTACTTCAGTCTGGAGCTGATTATGCAATTTTTGGGGAAAAAGATTATCAACAATTACTAATAATAACTTCATTAGTGAGGGACCTAGATATTCCATGTCAAATTATTCCAGTCAATACTGTAAGAGATAGTAATGGATTAGCGATATCGTCAAGAAACCAATATTTAAGTTCTAAACAAGTCGATATAGCTAATAATATTAACTTAGTAATGAATGAGGCCGCAAAAAATTTTTATAATATTGACATTAGTGAAACAATATCTTCGATTAAAAAAAATTTAGGCAATGCAGGGATAGATAAAATAGATTATATAGAAATTAGAAATAGTCATAATTTAGAAAATACAAGTAATAATGATAAATCTAATGCAAGATTATTCATAGCTGTATATATTGATGAAGTAAGATTGATAGATAATATCAAACTATAATTACTTTAATTATTGCGCCCGTAGCTCAGCTGGATAGAGTATCTGATTACGGATCAGAGGGTCAGGGGTTCGAATCCTCTCGGGCGCGCCATTAAACTCCAAATATTGATGCTAAACCCATTTTGTCCGCCATATCATTCATCTCTTTATTAGATGGGCGTTCCCCCATATTACTCGCCGCTTCTAAAACTAAAGGAAGTATATTTACATCCCCTAATGAATTTAAAAAAACATCTTTATAGCTTAATACCCAATCTACCGATTTTTGAATACTATATTTGTCATCTAAAGGTTGGTACCAGGGCGTATAAACTTTTTTCATACCTGCTGCATACGGTCCTCTAGCAACAGCTTTAATAGTTTGAACAGCAATATTTCTATTAGCGCATATATTTAAAATATTGTGAAAATCTCTAGGGTAATTTCTATAATTTGCCATAAACCAATTCCATGGAAGAAGTATAGAGTCAAAATGATAACGTTCTAAACTCTTCTGATGCATAGCTGCAACTGTCCAGCCATGCCCAGTTACACCAATAAATTTTACTAAACCTTCTGATTTAGCTTCTATTAGCGCTTCTAGAGCTCCGTTTTCTCCCATAGCTTGGTCCCATTCTATAGGATTAGTTAAACCATGTAATTGCATTAAATCAATATGATCTGTTTTGAGGAGATCTAATGAGCGCATAATGGATTCCTTTGCGCCTTTATAAGTTCTTTCGTTAGTTTTAGTGGCAAGAAAAAAATATTTACGATGATTAAGCATCCATGGCCCTAAACGTAATTCTGCATTTCCATAAGCCGCAGCTACATCAATATGATTAATTTCATACTCTAGTAACAAATCTAAAATTCTATCTGAAGTTGATTGTGTCTCATTCCATAAAGCAGCAGCTCCAAATATTACCGCAGAACTTAAGTGGCCTGTATTTCCAAACTTTCTTTTAGCAATTGTCATATATTACACCTACAATAATAGTTTTAATAAAAAAGAATAAATTCATTTACTTCAATTTCAACAATAAAAATATAAAAATAAGTAGTAAAAATTTAAACATAATATATATTATAATTTTGCATAGCAGGAATGCTAAAAAGTAATATATTCTATAATAGGTTAATGTTTTATGATTTTACGTAAGTGGCAGTCGGAGATAATAGATAAATACGATGAAATCAGAAAAACTCATAAAAAATTTATTTTAAAAGCTCCTACAGGGGCAGGAAAAACTGTATTAGCTAGTGAAATAATAAAAAAATTTTATACAGATAAAAAAATATTGGTTTTGTGTCATAGGATAGTTCTATTAGAACAACTTGAACGAGAATTAAAAATAAATCATAAGGTACGTAAACTTGGAATATCAGATGATATAAAATATTTTGGCGAAGCTGATATTATATTATCGACAAACCTAAGATCAAAATATGCTATTGCTTCACTAATTCCTGAAGCAGATTTAATAATTATTGATGAGGCTCATAGAGTTTCTCCTATAGGGTCAGCATATCAGAGAGTATTAGATATTTTTGATGAAAAAGGTAAGAAGACTAGTCATATAATGGGACTAACGGCATCTCCTGAAAGAAGGACAGGCAATCAAAATGATCAACTTGGTTTAGTATTTGATGCTATTGTTGATTGTGCTGATATTAAAACTTTAATAGAAGACAAAGTTTTAGTAAAACCAGAATATAGACCTCATTTTATCCATGATTTAAATTTAAATAATGCTGAAATTAAAAATGGAGATTTTCCAATTTCCGTTTTATCAAATGCAATTATTAAATCATCAATGATTGATTATGCTCTATGTATATATAAAGAAGAAAGAAATAACGTTAAGCCTAAGCCTATTTCTGCTTGGTTTTGTCCAGATGTTGCAGTAGCGAATAAAACTCTTGAGACTCTAAAAAAAGCAAGTATAAAAAGTGACATTCTTACAGCTTTAACTCCTACTGGAGAAAGAAATAGAATACTATCTGATCATTTAAATGGTAGAATTGAAGCAGTAGTTTCAGTTGGTGTTTTAATTGAAGGATGGGACAATCCTAATTGTAATATTATAGTTCATTTAAGACCTACTTTATCAAAGGTATTATGGGGCCAGTCTGTAGGACGAGGCTTAAGATGTGCTAAAGATAAGAGTAAATGTATAATTATTGATGTGAGTTCAAATTGGAGTACTTTTGGTCCAGTTGAAGATTTAAAGTGGGATCTATGGAGTCATAGAAGATCATTTATTAAATTCCAGAATAGATTTAACTGGATTGCACAACAATTTGATGAAAACGAAAAAAAATCATCGTTTTTTATTTGTGAAGGTAAAAATAAAGATCAGGATAGGTGTTCGTATATATACAAAAAAGACCTTTATAAGGATGATCAATGTCCCATTTGTTTTTCGACTGCTTGCATTGATATACACAAAGAAAAACTCGTAGATTCTAATGTTAGTGATCTTAATTTACACGGAATGTTTTTTGATAGAATACCTCGAATATTTCAGGAATTAAAGCCAAGTGTATGGAATAGTCTAGAAAGACAGGCTTGGAACTGTAAAAGTATCGAAGAATTAACATTTTTAATTTTCTGTAAAGCTTTTTATTTTATAAGCGGTAATAAAACTAATTCAGAATCAGAATATTGGAATTTAATAATTGAAGCAGAGATCAAAGTTAGAAAATTCCTTATTAGTAAAAATATTAGTGTTACTCAACAAGAGGAATTTAGTTTTGCTGCCATAGCAGATGGACTGCTTTTAGGTAAAAAAGTTAGAACTGTTCAAGCTCATTACGGAATCTTTATGTGCGGACAAAAATTTGAAGGGCACTCTACAAAAGAATTGGAAAGAAAATATCAAAAAGCGCTTCAAATAGGAGAAAGGATCGTAATTATGGGTTGTCATAATAGAGAGAAATTACCTTATTTTAACGCTCAATTAGAACTATCTTCATAAACTATTTTCCTTCCCATTTATTTTCAGACATAAAACAAATATCATTACCCCATTCTTCATAAGAAAAATCAACTCTTTTATCAATAAGAATACAATTTCTATTTTTAATATTCTTTTTATTTAAATTTTTATTACAATCCGTCTCTGTTAAATATGTTTTACGTATAGATATTTCATCAATAGCTAAATATTCAAAAGGGAATATAACCCATACTAATAAAGCACATAGTAACATCCCTATTTGGCTAAATTAGGAGTTAATATTGTTTTATTACTTCTAGCTGTTTGCTTTCTTATCTTCACTAGAGGTGGGCATTTATGCTCGTCACTATATAATGACTGACAATCTAAACAATAAAAGCATTCATCCATTATAATTTCGCCGGTAGGCTTTATCGCATTTATTGGACATTCATGAGAACAAAGCTGACAAGGACTACCGCACTCTTCTCTTCTTTTTAAGGATTTAAATATCCTTAGTTTCCCTCCAATAGCCATAAAAGCTCCTAATGGACATATAAATCTACAGAAAAACCTTTCTATAAAGAGCCCAATAGAAAGAAGTAAAACTGCATAAATTATAAAATACCATTCCCTATTAAATTTCATGGATATAGCCGTTTTAAAAGGCTCTATTTCAGATGCAATATTTACACTAGCCATTGAGTAAAAACCTGTACCTACTAACCCTACAAGTATGAAATATTTTATTGGCCATAATCTATTATGCCAATTATAAGAAATTTTTATTTGCGTGAACTTTAATGCTTTAGCAATCTTAGCACTTAATTCCTGTAATGCTCCAAAAGGGCAAAGCCAGCCACAAAAAACTCCTCTTCCCCAAATGACAAAACTTACCAGTACAAAAACCATCATAGATACTAAAATAGGGTCTGATAGGAGAACATCCCATGAAGGTTTTAAAATTGGAGCTGTTAGCCATGTAAGTATACTAATTATAGTTACTTGACCTCCTGCATAAAAACCTAACCAAATCAATATCCAAGTTAAAAATAAATATCTAAAAGATTTCCAAATAAAATTGTGTTTAACTAGCTCATCCATCTTCCATAAGGCTATAGATAAAATAGTTAAAGTAAGTATTAGTAAACTTAAGTTTATTTTCTGACTTGCCCAAGCAGCGTACCAAATAGGATCATTATTATCTGCAAGTTCATCTAGTCCGTCAGGTTGAATAATGTATTTAGGATTCATTGAATAGTCTATATAAAATTTTTTGCTAGGTTCATTCTCACTGCTTTCCATAGTTAATTCAAACTTCCATGGTTTAACTTGATCTATACCAGCCTCAGGAGGAATCCTATAAATGCCAGCTTCTGCAAAAAATGGCTTATCTTCGCCATGTAAAAAACCTAAATTTCTAAAATGTTCTTTAGATAATTGAAATCTATTATCGCCTTGAATAATAGCCATTCTTTTAAATGGGCCAGACGCAATATGTGGTTCTCCATCTATAGGATAACGTCCTAGGCTTGCTACCATCAATGTAATTTCTTTGGGATCTCTTCCTGCAATAAAAATATCATACCACTTATCTCCTAACAAATTTCTTCCTATTGTCGGAGTTATTACTGGTGCTACATATAAATCTATTACTAAATTTCTATCCGTATCTTTGTAACCTTTTTTTACTTCCTTTTGTTCCGCGGCAACAGGAGTATTACCGCTGAAGACTGCTTTATATCTATATATATCTGCAACTCCAGTTCTATCTGTAATTTTAGGGTGATTCATTCCTAGTTGTTTTAAGTCATCTAAAGTTAATTTCAGCCTTCCAACAGAGCCATCCTGTATTAACTTATTGAATTTTGATTCCTCAAATGTAACAATATTTACTACAGGTTCATCACTCAGTCGCATTCCTTTAGCAAGTGCTATTGTTCTGGCAGCCCTTAAAATAGCTCCATTAAATAAAACAGCGCTTACTGTTGCAGAGGAAATTCCATCAATTGAACCAGGCCCCTCCGTTCTAAGTAAATTTACTTTTATTGGCATTCTAATATCTAAACCTTTATATTGAGCAGTAAATAAAGGCAAGACTAATTCGCCTTCCGGTGTATACATTCCAATGATAGGTTCTAAATGATCTATAACTTTTGCCCCAGCTAATTTTCCATCTAAACGAAGTCCAACTACTATATCAAACTCCTGAGAGGAATAGCCTTTAGAGCTTGTAATATCCTTGGTAATAAATAAATATCCCAGAAGATTTTCATCAGAACTTACTGAAGCTGATGGGATTTCTCCCTCTAATCTTCCTATTTTTGTTGCTTCAGGAAAAAACTCTTTTGCCAAATCTAGATTTACCCAAGCAGGATCAGAAGCTCCCCACTTTCCTGACCTTAAACTGTTTATATAACTTGTAGTCAGACTTTCTTCTTTCTTATCTAATTTATTATATTTATAATCAGGGTTTCTAAGCTTATCTGCATATTCCGCATGTCCCATATTTTCTGAGTCATCTTGAGCTAAAACATTAGAAGCATATAAAAATAATATAAACAAAAAAAATTGAATAATTTTAAATATCAACTGTCCCTCCCAAAACAATATTCTTTAAAACCTAATTTATAAATAATAAAAATACTATAAAATATTATAAAAAATAATTTGCGTTTGATTAGTTTTCATGATTACATTAAAGAACGATTAATCAATTGGGAGAAAACAAAATGGGCGGAACTTGGCTCAGCGAGCGTGAGCTTGCTTTAGTGGATGGAGCGGAAAAATTAAGTATAGACCTACCGATTCCTACACAAATAGTATCTAATGGTGAATATCTTCCACCAAAACAATCTGACGTACAAAAAAAAGTAGAAGATTTAACTGTAGAATTAGCAGATAAAAATGCTAAGCATTTAGGAATGTCAAGAAGACAATTCCTTCAAACAAGCTGTGGAATGGCAACTGCCTTTTTAGCTATGAATGAAATATATGGAGGCGGAGTTTTCCAGGTTAGCGAAGCAGAGGCTAGAGACCCAGAAATGATGTTAGAAAGAACTGCTCGCGTTGAGGGGCAATTTATATTTGACGATCAAACTCACTTCTTAAGAGATGATTTCCCGCATGAAGCCATCCTAGGATTAGGAGAATTTGCAGCAGAACACTGGAATCCTAAACTAAAAGAAGAAGGGCTTTCGTTAACTAGATATAAGTTTGAAAATTATATAGCAGAATTATGGTATAGATCAGATACAAAAATGGCACTTTTATCAGGTGCTCCTTTTGATGATCCTAGCTGGTGGTTGTTACATAATGATCAAATTGTAGCTGCTAGAGATATGATTAATGATTTTTCTGGTACAGAACGTATGCTTGGTCATACAGTTATTACACCAGGACAAGATGGTTGGATGGATGAAGTGGATAGAGCAATAGAAACTTTAAAACCTAACTCTTGGAAATCATATACAATAGGAGACCCACTATCACCATCTAAATACCCATGGAGATTAGATGATGAAAAACTTATGTATCCATTCTATGAAAAAGCTATAAAGGCTGGTATTAATACTATTTGTATTCATAAAGGGTTATTACCACCTGATTACGAAACTTCATTTAAAGGTGTATGGCAATATGCTACAGTTGATGATGTGCCTAAAGCAGCACAAGACTGGCCTGAAATGAATTTTGTAATTTATCACTCAGCTTTACGTCCATTCCTTGAGCTTCCTGATCAAGCATGGAATGAATTTGAAGAAAGTGGTGGATATATTAAATGGGCTTCTGATTTAGCTGCAATTCCTGAAAAATATGGTGTGTCAAATGTATATGGAGAAATTGGATCTACTTTTGCTAATTCGGCAGTTGCTCATCCACGTTTCTGTGCTGCATTTATTGGTACTCTTGTTAAAGGATTAGGTGCAGACCATGTTGTTTGGGGAACAGATACAGTATGGTACGGATCTCCACAATGGCAGATTGAGGCTATGAGAAGACTTGAGGTTCCTGAAGATATGCAGAAAAAATATGGCCTTCCTGCACTTGGAGGAGAAAATAGTCTTACCAAACAAGCAATATTTGGTTTAAATTCAGCACGTATCTATGGATTAGGTATGAATGAAGCAAATAATTTACCAGATATGCCTTCTTTCTCTGAAGATAAAATTGCAAAACTTGCAGAGAGATTTAAAGAAGAAGGTGGTAGCCCATCTAATAAGCGTTATGGATATGTTAGAACTGCATAAATAACGTTGTTAGGTTTCAATAAAAAGAAACCCCGTCCCTAAGGGGGCGGGGTTTTTTAACTTATAAGGAATATAAAATGAAAATTTTAAGAATTTTTAATTCTATTTTAATTAGTACCTTAATCTTATTGAGTCTTACTTTTAAATTAGCTTACTCTGGGGAGATTATAACTATTAAATCTAATGAAGCGCGTCTATATTTTGGCGGCTTATTTCCTAGTTATATATTCTATATGCAAGGAGGTATCCCAGAAGATACAGAAGCCGCTTGGGTAGATAAAGAATATTGGGCAGTTTTAGAAATTGATGAAAGTAGTAAAGTTCATGGAGGAGAATCTACTATATTTAAATTAAAAAGAAGTTCGAAAGCAAGCCCCCAACCTGAGTGGTGTGTAACAGAAGGAGGAGCTGAATTTGCAGGAAAAGGACCCGCATGTCTTAAAACACCGGCAGATCCTAAAAGTATGAACCAATTAAGGTTTAAAGTAAAAGTGCAATATAGTGAGACTGCTAAAAACCTACCCCCAGAGTTTCAAAATAAAAATTGGGTACAATATGAGGTAGGCTATGATGATGATGGAGTCGCCCTAAATAAATTACCTGGACGTTTAGCTCCACCAAACCATACATTTGGTCCAGTAACTTTATATATATTTAAAGAATAAAATAATTTTAGCATCCAGAATATAAATTCTGGGTGCTATTAATCTCCTGAGGCTATTCGATTAACAAGCTCTTTCACACTAGGAACAAAACCATTAGAATAGAAGGGATCATCCTTAAACTTCCAAGCATTATGCCCAGCAAACATTAATTCATTATCAGGGTTATGTCCATGCGCAATATTTTGCAAAGTTTTTTGTATGCAAAAGCTTCTCGGATCAACCTTCCTGCCTGTAGAATATTTATTTTCTGAATTATCTGACCAATTTGAGAATTTACATTGGCTTAAACAGCCCATACAGTCTTTCTGATCTTTTCTTATTTCTTTAGCTTTATCTTCAGAAACGAACACAATAGAATCTTCAGGTGTTTTAAGAACTTCTGTAAAACCTTGTTTTACCCAATTTGCAGCTTTTATTGCATCTTGTTTAGTAAAATAAAATGTTTTATTTTTACCTAATTTTAACGGCACTATCATTTCTCCTACTTTAGATAAAGATGCTTGTAACTGTCTTTTTTTTCTTTCAATTAAATCTCTAATGAAAGAGTTCTTTACAGCAGAGGAATAAAAATTAGTTGGGCTAAATCTATGTAGTAAAATGTCGCCTTTGTTTAGAGTTAACAAACGCTCTTTCCATATTTGGGAAATTGGACTTTCTTTAGTTAATAAAGGTCTGGTGCCAAATTGAAATGCTACTGGCCCTAATTCTTTATTATTAATCCAGTCTTTCCAATCTCTCAAATGCCAAACCCCTCCAGCCATAACTATAGGTGTAGTATTTAAGCCAACTTCATTCATTGCCTTTCTAAGGTCTACACACCTGGGATAAGGGTCTTCTGGTTTTTCAGGATGTTCATTATTAGACAATCCGTTATGACCACCAGCTAGCCATGGATCCTCGTAAACTACTCCTCCTAACCATTTTGTACTACGCACATATGCCCTTTTATATAAAATTTTAAATGCCCTTGCTGAAGATATTATTGGATAATAATATACTCCAAAACTAGCACAAATATCTCCTAACCTATAAGGCATGCCCGCACCACAGGTTACTCCGTGCACAAGGCCTTTAGTTTTCTTTAGTATCCCTAATAAAACTTCTTCTGCCCCTCCCATTTCCCATAATATATTAATATGTATTCTGCCATTATTTTTTCTAACTTCATGGGCTATTTGTGCCTGTTGTACACCTCCATCAATTGCATATTTGACTAACTCTTGATGTCTATCTATCCTAGTCTTTCCCGAATAAATTTGCGGAATAATATTCCCCTGACTATCATATGAATCTGCATTAACGCCAGAGATAGTTCCAACACCTCCAGCTTCAGCCCAAGCCCCAGAAGACTTCCCACTTGTTACAGCAACACCTTTTCCTCCTTCAATTAGAGGCAGTACATCTGCTCCAGAAATTTTTAATGAATTCAAACTAGGAAACAACGCTAATTTCTCTTTCTTATAAGTTTATCTTTTATGATGAGGCTTTCTTTTACCTCCCCTAGAAGGTTTAGGACGATCATTTTCTTGCTCAGGAAACTGATCAGATATGTCCTCTCCGGTTTCTTGATCAACAACTTTCATTGAAAGTCTAACTTTTCCTCTATCGTCTAGCCCCATAACCTTAACTTTTACTGTATCTCCCTCATTACAAATATCAGTGACTTTTTCAACTCTCTCTGGCGCCATTGCACTAATATGTACTAAACCATCCTTTTTACCTAAAAAGTTAACAAAAGCGCCAAAGTCCATTACTTTTACAACTTTGCCTTCGTATATAACTCCAACTTCAGGTTCAGCAACTATACTATCTATTTCTGCTCTCGCTTTTTCAATAGATTCTTTTCCTGTTCCAAATATTGAAATTAAACCAGAATCATCTATATCAATTTTTGTTTCAGAATTAGCCGATATCTCTTTAATGACTTTTCCTCCTGCTCCTATAACTTCTCTAATTTTATCAACAGCAATTTGGATTTTTTCTACTCTAGGGGCAAATTCATTTACCTCTTTTCTCGCAGTTTTAATTTCTTTAGCCATTTCTGATAGTATATGAAGCCTTCCTTCTTTAGCTTGCTCCAGCGCTAAAGTCATAATTTCTTTTGTAATTGACGTTATCTTAATATCCATTTGCAATGAAGTAATACCGCTATCAGTTCCTGCAACTTTAAAATCCATATCTCCTAAATGGTCTTCATCTCCTAAAATATCAGAAAGAACCGCAAAGTTTTCCCCTTCTTTAATTAGACCCATAGCAATACCAGCTACAGGCTTTTTTATTGGGACACCTGCATCCATTAATGCTAAAGAAGTTCCACAGACAGTAGCCATAGAAGAAGAACCATTAGACTCTGTAATTTCTGATAATACTCTTATAGTATAAGGGAAGTCATCATGATCTGGAAGCATTGGATGAATCGCTCTCCAAGCTAACATGCCATGACCTGTTTCACGTCTTCCTGTCATTAATCTACCCGCTTCGCCTACTGAATAAGGAGGAAAATTATAGTGTAACATAAAACTTCTTTTAAAGTCCCCTTCTAAGGAGTCTAATATTTGTTCATCTCTGCTACTTCCTAATGTAGTTGAAACAAGCGCTTGAGTCTCTCCTCTAGTAAATAAAGCTGATCCATGTGTTCTTTCTAGAACATCAACCTCAGAAACTATAGGCCTAATTTTATTTAACCCTCTTCCATCTATTCTTTTACTAGTTTTCAAGACTTGGCCTCTAACCAAATCTTTTTCAGCTTTTTTAAGCTGGCTATTTACTTGAGATATATCTAGCCCTTCAGCTTCAGCTTCTTCAATAACTTTATTTCTTATATCGCTTAACATACTCTGACGTTTTTGTTTTACAATTTCAGAATATGCTTTCTTTAAAACTGTCTTTGTATGTTTTTCTACATGTTTTACCTCTTTTTCTCCTACTGAAGGGGGATTAAAGTCCCAAGGATCTTTAGCAGCTTGTTCTGCAAGACTTATGATAGTCTTTATTACTTTTTTAATTTCCTTATGCCCATAATCTACAGCACCTAGCATAACTTTTTCTGACAATTCATTAGCTTCAGATTCAACCATTAAAACACCTTGATTAGTTCCTGCAACTACTAAATCTAATTTAGAATTCTCTAATTCTGCATAAGAAGGATTTAAAACATATTTATTATCTATCCAAGCAACTCTAGCTCCTCCAATAGGACCTAAAAAAGGTACACCCGAAATAGTTAAAGCTGCAGAGGTTCCTATAATAGAAGGAATATCTGCATCATTTTCTAAATCATGGCTAAAGACAGTACAAATTACTTGCACTTCATTCATAAAACCATCCATAAATAATGGTCTAATAGGCCTATCAATTAATCTAGAAGTTAAAACTTCTTTTTCACTGGGACGACCTTCTCTTTTAAAAAAACCTCCTGGTATTTTACCCGCGGCTGAAGATTTCTCTTGATAATGCACGGAAAGTGGAAACCAATCCTGATTTGGCATAACATCCTTTGAAGCAACAACTGTACATAAAACTTGTGTTCCACCATATGTAACTAAAACTGAACCTGAAGCTTGCCGAGCTATTTTTCCAGTTTCTAATATTAATTTTTTTCCTCCAAAATCCATTTCTTCTTTATAAATATCAAACATACATTTTTCCTTTAAATTCTTCTTATATTTCTTACCTACTTTAGCTAAATTTAATTAGTATTTAAGCTTTTATTTACGTAAGCCCAAATCTTTAATTATTTTCTTATATGATTCTTCTTGTTTTTCTTTTAAATAATCTAATAAACGACGTCTTCTATTTACCATTTTTAATAAACCCCTTCTGGAGTGTACATCTTTTTTATGGTCCTTAAAATGTCCTGTTAAATTATTAATTCGTTCCGTTAATATTGCTATTTGTACTTGGGGAGAACCTGTATCTCCTTTTTCTAAAGCAAATTTTTCTATTACTTCTTTTTTTTTCTCTGTTGTTATCGACATCGAAATACTCCATTTTAATTATTAAAAACTCTGAAAGGAGAAATATATTTTTCTTCTATTTTAGCAAGAGCAATTAAACTACCGTTACTAGTTATATAAACCTCTTTATAAAATTTTCCTTCCTCTAAAATAATATCCTTCTTATAAATTTTTTGCCCTCTAGAGATAAGAAATGCCTCATCACTATTAATATCGATTGCCGGGATGTCGTCCAGCACAAAAGATATAGGCTTTATAACCTTAGATATTGTAGCTTTATCTACTAGGTTAGCAAGATCTGCAAGTAAAATCGCATCTTTATATAAAAAATTTCCTACAGAAAGTCTCTTTAAATGACTAATATGTCCATAAGTATTTAAATAAATAGCTAGATCTCTAGCCAAAGACCTAATATATACACCTTTACTACATTTGACCAAAAACCTTGCTTTATTATTATCAATTTCTTTCAAAAGCTCAAAACTTCTAACAAAGACCTCTCGCTCTGGAATATCTTTTTTTATAGCCTTTCTAGCTAATTTATATGAACGCACACCATTTATCTTTATTGCAGAATATATTGGAGGTTTCTGCATAATTTTTCCTATAAATTTTGGTAAGGCATTTTTAATTTCATTTTTAGTGGGCCTTATATCACTTGTATATAATATTTTCCCTTCTAAATCTTCTGTTGCGGTAGCAATACCCCAAGATATATCAAATTCATATGCCTTCTGAGAATGCATTGCATATTTAACTGTCTTAGTTGCCTCACCTAAAGCAACTGGTAAAACGCCCGAAGCAAGTGGGTCCAATGTGCCCGCATGTCCCACTTTTTTAATATTCAATATTTTTTTAATTTCATTGACTGTTTTAGCAGAAGATATACCTATCTGTTTATTAATTCCTAACCAACCGTTAAATTTATTAGAATACTTTTTCTGCAAATATATTTCCTTCTACCTATTGTTTTTTGCATCTTTAATTAAATTATCAATATATACTTGACGCTCAAAACTATCATCTAAAATAAAATTTAATTTTGGAGCCCTTCTAAGTTTTAATTCTCTTGTCAGTGGGCCAATTAATGGCTTATATGAATTATTTAATGCAGTAATCAAATCTGGAGAATTATTTAAACCTCCTAAAGTGGATATAAAAACAGAAGCGTTACTTAAATCCGGTGAAACCTTTACTTCTGTAATCAAAATAGAAGCTTTATCAATGAGGGAATTATGAAATGTATGGTTTTGCATAATAGAAGAAATAGCTTTTCTTAAATTTTCTCCGACCTTTAATTGCCGTGATGAAGGCCCATAATTATTTTTTTTCATTACTTTAAAGTAGGAATTTCAGTTTTAATTTCAAAACATTCTATCAAATCTTCTTCTTTTATATCTTCATAATTAGCCAATGACATTCCACATTCAGTTCCTTCTTTAACTTCATCGACTTCTTTCTGATGGTGTTTAAGTGTGGCTAAATCACCTTCATGAATAACTACATTGTCCCTAAGAAGTCGTACTTTAATATTTTTCTTTACTACTCCTTCAGTTACTTCACAACCTGCAATTTTACCTACTTTTGTAATTTTAAATACTTTCTTAATTTTTGCATATCCTAAAAATTTTTCAGTTTTAATAGGTGCCATTAAACCTGAAAGCAGGTTTTTAATATCATCTAAAATTTCATAAATTATTGAATAGTATTTTATTTCTATATTATTTTGCTTTGCTATTCTTTTCGCAGGTGCATCTGCACGTACATTAAATGCTATTACAATTGCACCAGAAGATACTGCAAGCATAATATCACTCTCATTCAGTGCCCCTACTCCAGAAAGAATTATTTGAGAAGTTACTTCATCATTTTGTAATTCACGTACTGCTGCAGATATAGCCTCCATAGAGCCATTTACATCTGCTTTTAAAATAATAGGTAGAGCTTTCCTTTCCCCTTGTTTTATTTGTGTTAGCATCTGATCAACATTAGTAACAATTGATCTAGAAGATAATGGGTTGTTTTTTTGCGCCAGACTTTGTCTATATTCAGAAACTTCTCTTGCCCTAGCCTCACTTTTAACCACAGTGAATTGATCTCCTGCCTGAGGAACAGAATTTAATCCTAATATTTCAACTGGTTCACTTGGTACAGCTTCGTTTTTTCTTGTTCCTTTATAATCTAATAAAGCCTTTACTCTTCCCCAGTTCGCACCTGCCACAACTATATCTCCAATTTTTAATGTTCCTCTAGAAACTAATAATGTTGCAACAACTCCTCTTCCTGCATCAATTCTAGATTCAACTACTACTCCTGAAGCCTCTCCTTTTTTGACAGCTTTTAATTCTAATAATTCCGCTTGTAGATTTATTGCTGATAACAACTCATTAATATTTAATTTCTTAAGAGCAGAAACTTCAACAGAGACAACTTCACCTCCAACATCTTCAGTTAGTACATTATGCTGCAATAAATCTTGTTTTACTTTTTGCGGATTAGAGCCTGGAGTATCTATTTTATTTATAGCTAAAACTATTGGGGCTTTTGCATCAAGAGCATGCTGAATAGCCTCAATTGTTTGAGGCATTACAGAATCATCTGCAGCAACAACTAATACTACTATGTCAGTTATATTAGCTCCTCGAGCTCTCATGGCACTAAACGCCGCATGACCTGGAGTATCAATAAAAGTAATAATTTGATCATCAGATGTTTCAATCTGATAAGCTCCAATATGTTGGGTTATTCCGCCCGATTCTTTGCTAACAATATCAGTAGATCTTATTGCATCTAATAAAGAAGTTTTTCCATGGTCAACATGTCCCATTACTGTTACGACTGGAGGACGTTTTTCACCTTCAGAGCTGTCGTCGATAACCTCCAAACCTATTTCTACGTCCGCATCTGCAACTCTTTTTACCGTATGTCCAAACTCAATTACTACTAGCTCCGCAGTGTCACCGTCTATAGTTTGTGTTGCTGTAGCTAATACTCCATTTTTCATTAGTGATTTTATTACTTCACTACTCCTGGTTGCCATTCTATTAGCTAACTCTTGAACTGTAATCACTTCAGGAATAACAACTTCTCTTATTATTTTTTTAGTTGCTTCAGAGCCACCTCCTGCATTTATTTTTTTGATTCTTTCTCTAGCTCTTCTGACAGAGGCAAGAGAACGCTGTCTCTCTTCATCCTCAAATGCTTGATTTATACTTAACTTTTTTTGTCTTCTTTTTCCAAAATCTCTTCCAAGTGATAACTGCTTTTTGGTGCCCTTCTTTCTTTCTTCAGCTTCTTCCTCTTTTCTTAAACGAATAGATTTGTCACTATCAGACTCCTTTATAGGCGCTGGGATTATTTCATTGACTGTTTTTTCGTTTATATCATTATTTTTTGAGGAATCTTTTTTTGGGCTTTCTTTAGCTGGAGCATCTTTATTTTTTATAGCTTTATTGTCTAATTCTTCTTTTTTTTGTTTTTCATCAAATTCTTTCATTTTGATGGATTTATTAATAGCATTTAATCTAGCTTCTTTTTCTAATTCAGACAAATTCATGTCTTTATTATCTTTACTACTCCTAGAGTCAGCTTGACTTGTATTATAAGATTTATAAGTTCTAACCTTTTTAACCTCAACAGAAACAGATTTAGTTCTACCATGTGAAAAGGATTGCCTAATGGTACCTCCTCCAATTGTTTTTTTCAGCTCCAATCTAGAAGAAGAAAAGCCCAATTTCTTGGAACTTTTCTCACTATCTTTAATGTCTTTTTTTATTTCTGGCGTTTTTTCAACCATTTCATTAACCTTTAACTAATAATTTAATTCAATTTAAATTTGCCTAGTCTATAAAAATCTAATTTTAAAGTATTAGATAGTTTACTAACTATTAATGCAACACATAAAACTTTTTTATACCCTATAGCTTTTCCTATTTCTTCACTCGTAAAGTATTTGTTTAGTAAAATTTTATATTTATCATCTTTTTCTTCAAATAAACTATTCCTTATTTCAGCTCCTTTAGCAATTATAACAACATCTACAGCATTCTTCTTTAAAGCATGTGATACTTTTTCATATCCTATTTCTAACAAACCCGCTTTTCTTGCTAATCCTATCAAATTTAAAACTTTTAACTTTAAATTATTTTCTATACTTTCTAAAAAAAAACCAGGTATTTTAAGTTTTTTATTTAAAAGCTCATCAAATACTTGTTTTTCTATGGCTTTTTCTATTTCTTTCCTATTAGGGTTGCACCATATACCTTTTTCATTTACTTTTGCATTAACATCACATACTAAAAAATTATTCATTTCTCTAAATAATAGCATTTCCTTAATACAATAAAGGTTTCCTGTTAATGAACAACTGTATTTAATATTTTTCTCCATAAAGTACTTTTCTTACTCTTAAACATTATTATTCTGTCTTATTATCATCTTCAAACCATGAAGAACGTGCTTTCATTATAATTTCATCTGCTTCTTTAGTTGATAACGATATATCTTCTAAGACTTCTTTTAACTCATCGCTAGCTAAGTCTGCTAAATCATTAACAGTTTTAACATTTGCATTACCTAATTTAACTAGCATAGCAGAAGTTAGCCCATCAAACTCAGATAATTCTGAACTGATGCCTAATTTACTTAAATCATCTTTTAGGCTAGCTTCTTTCTCTTTTAAACTAGCTAAGGCTCTTTCTCTTAACTCTTGAGCTATTTTTTCATCAAACCCTTCTATTTCAATAAGATCTTCAATTGGGACGTAAGCCACAGTTTCTAATGATGAAAAACCCTCTGTAACTAAAACTTGAGCTATAACCTCATCTACGTTTAACGTATCAATAAATAATTGTGAAATATTGCTCATTTCTTTTTGTCTTCTCTCTGATTCTGAGCCTTCTGTGAGTATATCTATATCCCAGCCTGTTAATTGGCATGCTAATCTTACATTTTGACCGCGTCTTCCAATTGCCAGACTTAGTTGATCATCTGGAACAACAATCTCAACTTTTTTCTCTTCTTCATCCATTACTACTTTAGTAACTTCAGCAGGAGCTAAAGCATTAACCAAATAAGTAGGAACATCCTCAGAATAAGGAATAATATCAATTTTTTCATTTTGCAATTCTGCAACTACTGCTTGTACTCTACTTCCTCTCATTCCTACACATGCACCTACAGGGTCTATAGAATTGTCTTTTGATAAAACCGATATTTTTGCTCTACTACCTGGGTCTCTAGCAACAGAAATAATTTGAATAATTCCATCATATATTTCAGGAACCTCTTGGGTAAATAATTTAGTCATAAATTCATTTGCTGTCCGAGACAAATATATTTGTGGACCTCTTTGTTCTCTCTTTACTTCTGAAATCCAAGATCTAATTCTATCTCCAGGCCTGAATGTTTCTCTAGGTATAACATCGTCACGTCTAATAAATGCTTCTCCTCTTCCTAAATCTACTATTACATTTCCATATTCTATTCTTTTAACTAAGCCATTTACTACTTCACCTACTCTATCTTTAAATTCTTCATATTGTTTTTCACGTTCAGCATCCCTTACCTTTTGAACTATTACCTGTTTAGCAGTTTGCGCAGCTACCCTTCCAAGTTCTATTGGGGGTAAAGGATCGTAAAAAAAATCTCCTAGTCTAGCTGAAGCATCTCTTTTTTGACCGTCCTCTAAAGTTATTTCTGTTGCTTTATTTTCTATCACTTCTACGACTTTTAAAACTCTAGCAATCTCAATTTCACCACTTTTTTTATTTATGCCTGCTCTAATTTCTAATTCCTGTCCATATTTTCTTTTTGCAGCGGATTGAATTGCTTGCTCCATTGCTTCTATAACTATACCCTGATCTATTGATTTGTCTCTTGCTACGGATTCAGCAATTTGTAATAATTCTGGTCGCGCAATATTTTGGTTTAGATTATCTTCAAACATAAATTATCCTCTCTAAATCTTTTCTAAAATTCATTATATACAAGTTTTGCATTACTAATTAATGAAAGGGGTAAAATCATAATTTCTTTATCTTTATTATCTAAAAAAGTTACCTTATTATCGTCACAATCTTTAATATACGCATTAAATTTCGTTTTATTATTATACTTTTCAAATAATTTTACTTTAACCATACTTCCCTTAAATCTTTTATAATCATTATATTCTATTATAGGTCTTTCTATACCAGGTGAAGACACTTCTAATAGATACTCTTCTTTAATTAAGTCATTATTATCTAAAATTTCTGATATAATTTTACTTAATTTAACACATTCCTTAATATTAATATCAGTTAAATCAGATCTTTCTATCATAAACTGTAAAGTTCTAGTTTGAGACTCAGTCATAATAACTCTTACAATTTTAAAACCTAAAGAATTAATGACCTTATTTAACTTAGGTGCTATTTTTTCTAGTTCTTTGACCTGAAATACTTTATCAAAATTAAATTTTTTATCGCTCAAATATAAGTCCTCCAAAAAAAAATAAGCCTTTCGGCTTATTATTTTCTTATTACAACTAAATTAATATATACTACTATAAACTATTAAAAACTTAAAATCAATTATTCTTATTGCGTTTAAAGTATTGAAGATAATAGCAACTATTACCTAATCTATCTGCTCTTAATTCATATTTTGTTTTAGTCCAATTTTCAGGCTTATTTAAGAAATCTGATTTATTTCTAGCCGACCAATAAAATTTTTTGAATTTTAAAAAATGAAATAATATCCAAGATAAATAACTATAATGATCTGTGGAAATTCTCAATTCACCATTATTTATCAAAACTCTATATAAATTCTCTAAAATATCAAATTGTATAAACCGTCTCTTATAATGTTTCTTTTTAGGCCATGGGTCTGGAAATAGAATAAATATTTTTGCAATACTATTATTTTTTAAAGCACTAATAATTTTTCTACCATCTCCATTAAATACTTTAACTCTTTTTAATTCTTCTTCAGAGAGCAAACCTAATAAATTAGCTATGCCATTAATATATGGTTCGCAACCTATTATTGCTATGTGCTTATTTTTCTCTAACTGCCATTTTATATGTTCTCCAGAACCAAACCCTATTTCTAGCCATATTTCATGTATACTATTATCAAATAATTCGGATAAGTTAGCTGTATCTTCATATTTAAACTCATTACTAGGTAGTATATTATTTATGAATAAAGTTTTTTTTTACCTAATTTTCTACCTATTCTTCTTCCATGCAGCGTTTTACTCATGATTTAATTTAGATATTCTAAAATTGATTTACTTTTATCTGTTAGTTCCCAGGTAAAATATTCACTACTTTTTGACTCTCTTCCAAAGTGACCGTATGCAGCAGTTGATAAATAATTCACATTTGACAAATTAAGCATTTCTCTAATACCTCTAGGAGTTAGGTCAAACGTTTTATTAATTAAACTTCTTATTTCTAAATCATTTAACTTACCTGTTCCATAAGTATTAACATAAACAGATAAAGGCTCAACCATACCTATTGCATAAGCTAATTGTATAGAACATCTTTCCGCTATTCCTGCGTATACGATATTTTTAGCGACATATCTGGCAGCATATGCAGCTGACCTATCCACTTTAGATGGATCTTTTCCTGAAAAAGCCCCTCCTCCATGAGGACAAGCTCCACCATAAGTATCTACAATAATCTTTCTTCCTGTAAGACCTGCATCTCCATCAGGCCCTCCAATTTCAAATTTTCCAGTGGGGTTTATAAATATTTTTTCTTCTGGAGGCATCCAATCATCTGGTAAGGTTTTTTTAATAATAGGATATAAATAATCAAATATCTTATTTTTAGTTAAATGTGATTCATGTTGAGTGGAAACTACTATATTATCACAACCTATAGGTTTATTATCTTGATTATATATTAAAGTTACTTGTGATTTAGAATCAGGCAATATACCTTGAGCATTTCCAGACTTTCTTAATTTAGCTAAATCATTCAAGATTAAATGACTATAATGAATTGGAGCAGGCATAAACTCTTTAGTTTCAGTACAAGCATAACCAAACATTATTCCTTGATCACCCGCACCCTCAGTTCTTATATTATTTGCATCAACACCCTGTGCAATATCAACTGATTGCGCGTGTAAAAAACAGTCAAATTCAAAACTTTTCCAATGAAAGTTTTCTTGCTCATAGCCTATATCCTTAACCACCTCTCTAGTAATTTTCTCTATTTCTTCATTACTTATATTTGGACCTCGTACTTCTCCTGCAATAATTACTTTATTTGTAGTAACCATAGTTTCGCAAGCAACACGAACTCGGTCTTTATCATCACTTTTCTCTAAAAATAAATCCACCACAGCATCAGAGATTTGATCACATATTTTGTCAGGGTGTCCTTCAGATACTGATTCAGAAGTAAATAAATAATTATCACTCATATAATTTTCCTTTATTTAGAATTTTTTATTTATAAATATAAATCTAGTTAACATCAACATAAAGATTAAACTAATTAAATATAAATAATTTCCTAAAATTGAGAAAACTGTTCTTTTCTTCTTTAGAGGCAAGTTAATATCTAAGATGCCTTCTTTTCCTAGTTCTAATCTTTTCAAATATTGACCATATTCATTTATAACGGCAGAAATTCCAGTATTAGCGGACCTTAGAACTGGAACACCTTCCTCAATTGCTCTGGCCCGAGCAGCTGATAAATGCTGTAAAGGACCATATGTATCTCCATACCAGGCATCATTAGTTATATTAACTAATATGTCAGGCCTTTCACCATGAATAACATTGCCAGGAAAAATAATTTCATAACAAATTAAAATACCAATTTTATATTTCATATTAAATGGCACAATTATATTACTATTTTTTCCATGAGAAAAATCTAATGTACCATTTGTAATTTTATTAAAATTTAAAAAATTATTTAAAGGAATAAATTCTCCAAAGGGGACTAACTTAATTTTATTATAATAAGTATTATTAAAATATTTATCCGTGATAATAGCACTATTATAAATATTTTTCAGTTCATTATTTTGAAATTCTGTTCTAGTAATACCTGCAATTAAAATTTGGCCCTCTTCAAGCCAATTAATTATTTCTAATTTTTTTTCTAAAAATGAAGAATTAAATGGTATAGAAGATTCTGGCCATAAGATTAACGAAGGCCTAGGATTGTCATTCTCTTTTACAGACAAACTTATAAGTTTTTTTAAATGTTCATGTCTTAATTTTTCATCCCATTTCAAATCTTGGGTAATGGAGGGTTGTACGATTCTAATTTGTAAAAATTTTTCCAAATCATTATCTTGCATATTTAATCTTATTTCTCCGTATAATGCGAATAATAAAATTGGTAAAATAGCATAAAAACTAAACAGAATATTATGAAAAATTAGAGCAATTGAAGCTGCAGCTAAAAAAGTAAGTAAACCAAGACCATAAATCCCTATTATAGAGATTGATTGCATCATAATATCAGAATCTGTCCATATATAACCAATTATATTCCAAGGAAATCCAGTTAATATATTTCCTCTTAAGTATTCTGATAAAGATAAAAATATAGAAAATATAATAGAAAAGCCATATAAATTTAATTGCCAAATTTCATGAAAATAAGAAATAATTATACAAAAAAAACCATAAAATAAGGACAATGCAATAGTTAACAATATTATAGAAATTATTCCTAAATATATTCCATTAGAAAAGACAAAATCAAAAGAAAATGAAATCCAATATAATCCAACTAATAATTGACCAAAACTAAACAAGCTTCCCGTAGAAAAAAAATATAAATAATTATTTTTCTTCTTGCTATAGAATAATAATAATAATAAAACTCCCAACGAAAAAAACATTATAGGAACACATATAAAAACAGAAAATCCGCCAAATGATAAACCGCTTAAACTTCCTGTAAAAAAAATAATTAGATACTCTAGGTAAATCTTATTTTTTAAATATTTAATTACCTTATAACTTATCAAAGTTCTATACTTTTGGCATACCAGTAATCTTTATCTTTTTAATCCTGCGCATGTCAGACTCAATAATTTCAAAAATTAAACCATTAGAATGCTTTATGAATTTTCCTACTTCTGGTATACTTTTTTCGTAAAAAAATATTAAACCTCCTAAAGTATCTACATCGATAGAAGAATTTATTAACTTACAGTTATAGTAATTTTCTAATTCACTTATAGGTATTCGAGCATCAACAATTATTGAATCATCTAAATTATCATTTAATATTCTGCTAAAGTTTTTATCATGCTCATCTTCTATTTCCCCAGTTATTTCTTCAAGTAAATCTTCAATAGTTATTAACCCATCAGTTCCTCCGTGTTCATCTACTACAATAGAAAGATGGACTTTAGTTCTTCTCATTTCTTGAAATAAATCTGAAATCAACGTGGATGGAGCTGAAATAATTACTTTTCTTATAATATTTCCCAATATAAAATCTTTATCATTATCCCAAAATGTTAAAATGTCTTTAACGTGCACCATTCCTATAACCTCATCTAATGTTCCTTTATATACAGGCAACCTCGAATGAGCTGCTTTTCTAAATAAATCTATACATTCTTTTAATGTACTGTTTTCCGGAATAGCTACTATATCTGCTCTTGGTACCATTGCCTCTTCAACTTCAATAGAAGAAAAACCTATAACATTATCTAGCATAACTCTATCGTAATAAGATAAGCCCGCTTTTTTTCCTAAGGACCTAACCTCCCCTCTTGTACTTTCTAAATCCAACTCTTTATTATTTTTCTTTCTTAAAAAAAGTTTATTTAAATTAAACTTGCTAATTAACATTTATAGTTCCAAACAGTTAAATATAACTTACATAAGGGTCTTTAATTCCAACCTTATCTAAAATTAATTGCTCATTTTTAATCATAATAATTTCATCTTTCTTTTCTATATGATCATACCCACACAAATGTAAAACACCGTGGATAATAATATGAATCATATGGTCTTCAAAAGATATATTTCTTTCAATTGCTTCGGATTTTATATCGCTATAAGATACAATTACGTCTCCAATATGTTTTGATTTTTGAGGTATATTTATATTACTATTTATTGGAAATGCTAAAACATTAGTAGAATTATATTGATTTCTCCACTTCATATTCAAATTCCGCATTTCTGTGTCATCTGTTAATCTAATAGTAATCTCTGCATTAAACTTATTACATTTCTCTAAAGTAATTTTAACTGCTTCATAAGCTAACCCATAAGCTTTTAACTTTCCCCAATCTCCATTTACTACATCAAAATTAATATTTATTTCATCTATCAATAGATTTTTCCGACCTTTCATAAGCATTTACAATTTTTTGAACTAACGGATGACGCACTACATCCTTTTCACTAAAATATATATGTGAGACCTTATCTTTAATAATACTAGTTATTTTTAAAGCTTCTGATAGCCCAGAACTTATATTATTAGGTAGATCAATTTGGGTAATATCCCCTGTTATTACCATTCTGGAATTAAACCCTAATCTAGTAAGAAACATCTTCATTTGCATTTTATTTGTATTTTGTGCTTCATCTAAAATAATATAAGAATTAGATAATGTTCTCCCTCTCATAAAAGCCAAAGGAGCTATTTCTATTATACCAATTTCTATATATTTTTCCAACTTTTTAAATGGCAAAACATCTTCTAATGCGTCATATAAAGGCCTTAAATAAGGATCTACTTTATCTTTTAAATCTCCTGGTAAAAAACCTAATTTTTCGCCAGCTTCTACTGCTGGACGAGATAAAATTATTTTTGAAACTTCCTCTTTTTCTAATAATTCTACAGCATGAACAACAGGTAAAAATGTTTTTCCTGTACCTGCTGGGCCTACGCCGAAAGTTAACTCAGATTTATTTAGAGCAAGAATATATTCGTTTTGTTTATGAGTTCTAGCTCTTATTGTCTTTTTTTTAGTCCTTATAAGAGACTGATCCTTTTGTATTTTATCTGCATCAATATTTTTTTCACTATTCATTCTAATACTAGCATCTACCTCTTCAAAACCAATGTCAAAACCTTTCTTAAGTTGAGCATATAAATCATTAAGTACATCTTTAGCCAAAAAAACATCTTTACCTGAAATAGAAATATTTTTTCCTCGGCCCTGTAAATTAACATTTAATAAAGTTTCAATCCTATGTAAATTTTTATCATATAGCCCAAATAAATCTGGAATAAATTCTTCTTCATTAAAAGATATTACTAAAGTATTATCATCGCTATCATTATAAGCTCTCAATTAATTATTCCTTGCATCGATTATATAAACTTCCATTCAGACTATTTTTATCTGCATTTACTATCTGAGTTTTCACAATATCTCCTATCTTAGAATCTTTTGTTAATATATGCACAGCTTGCATATAAGGACTTTTACCAACCAACTGGTTATCTTTTTTGCCTCTTCTTTCTAGTAAAACATCAAATTTTTTACCTATAAATTTCTTATTGAAACTTAATTGTTGTTCATTCAAGATCATCTGTAGTTCAGCAAGTCTCTCAATTTTTATTTCTTCTGATACCTGTCCATTTAATATAGAGCCCGGTGTTCCAGGTCTCCTTGAATATTTAAATGAGTAGGCCTGACAATATTTAACTTCATCAACTAATTTTAAAGTATTTTTAAATGCTTGTTTGCTTTCACCGGGAAAACCAACTATAAAATCTGAAGAAAAAGCCATGTCCTCTCTAGTATTTTTTAGTTTATCTATAATTTTTAAATAATTCTCTACTGAATATTTTCTATTCATAGATTTTAATACGTTATTATCTCCAGACTGAACAGGTAAGTGCAAATATGGCATTAATTTTTTCACTTTTCCATGAGCAGAGATTAAGCCATCTGTCATGTCTACAGGATGAGAAGTCATATAACGTATTCTTTCCACACCAGATAAATCTGCAACCTCCATAATAAGTTCTTCTAATGACATGGTCCTTTTTTTATAATCTCCATGAAATGCATTTACGTTTTGTCCTAATAAACAGATTTCTTTCGCGCCTTGTTTTATTAGATTTTTAGCTTCAGAAATAATATCTAATACAGGTCTAGAATACTCAGCGCCTCTTGTATACGGTACTACGCAAAAACTACAAAATTTATCACACCCTTCTTGAATACTTAAAAATGCAACTGGGTTTTTATTCATTCTAATTTTTTTGAGCTCATCGAACTTATTTTCTAAAGGAAAATCAGTGTCTATTATCTTACGTGATTTATTTGATAACCTATTTAAAATTTCTGGCAATCGATGATAAGTCTGTGGACCTACTACTACATCTACTATAGGTTGTCTTTTTACAATTTCTTTTCCTTCGGCCTGAGCTACGCAGCCCGCTACAACAATATTTAGTTGTTTACCCTTTTCACTAGAACTCTTTTTATAAGGCGCTATTCTCCCTAATTCTGAATAAATTTTCTCAGCAGCTTTTTCTCTTATATGGCATGTATTTAATATTATTAGATCGGAGTCTTCATAATTATCTGAAATTACATAACCATGAGGCTTCATCAATTCATACATTCTTTCAGAATCATAAACATTCATTTGGCAACCATAAGTTTTTATATATATTTTTTTCATAATACCTTATTTAAATTTTATAAAAAAATAACATTAACAAAGACATCACAAAATCTCAAATAATGTATCATTTTGTTTGAGGGATTTAGCTCTTCCAGATAATGCTAAACCTAAGCCACAAGAAATCTGTTTCCATGCAATGTTTGATATAATTTTTCTATTAAATTTATTATCTATAGGCTCATGCGCTATGACAATAATATCTGCGCTTTTGAATGATAACATGTTCCATAAATGACTTATTAAACCCATATCACCCCACCAAGACAAATAAGGTCGCTCACTTCTAGACATCGGTAAGCCATTTAATCCTTTATAGCAAATTGTAATAGCCTGAATAGCATAAAGATCTTCAATATTAGAATCACATTCAGCTACAGAAAAAAGTGAGGACTTAAAGTTTAAAACTCTATTTCCATCTGATGAAGTTCCCTCCGGAAATAATACAAGTCTTTTTCCTTTAGATAATATGTCCTTTATTTCATTCTTCTGTTTACTAGCTTTTATAGATTTTCTCTCAATAAATAAAGTATCCTGCATCTTTGCTAAAAAACCAAATATAGGCCAGCTAGAAACCTCTGACTTAGCTATGAAACTTATATTAGTTAATGAAGATAATATTGAAATATCTATCCAAGAAGCATGATTAGATACTAAAAGCCCAGGTTTAGCAGTATATATTTCACCGATTAGTTGTATTTTAATATTTAAAATTTTTAAAAATAATAAATGAAAATACCTAGGGATATCTTTATAAACTTTAACTTTGATAAGTCTCAATATTATAAAAGGAATAAATAGGGTAAAAAGCAAAATAATAATTAGTACTAGTTTTGTAATACTTCTTAAAAAAATAATTATAGATAGCAAGATATTATATATTTTCACAATATAGATATATCCGGTTTATCTAATTCATAATGAGATCTATAACGTTTAGTAACTTGATCTGTTTTTAAAACTATAAATATATCTGTAGTTCCGAATTGTTTGTCTAAAACTGCTCCTTCACCAATATATGCACCTAATCTCAGATAACCTTTTATTAAAGGTGGTATAAGCCTCCTTGCCTCTTTGATGTTGATATTATTTTTAGCTATAAGATTCATATCAATATATCTGTTAGGAAGAGCTGTAGGCCTTAATTCTTTCGGGGCAAGATGATAATGATATAAATAAGAAAGAGGCCTATCTATTAAATCTGCTGAGATTTCAGGAAAACTAGCACAGCCAAACATAACTTTAATATCATGAAAAAATACATAATTAGCGATACCTCGCCATAATAATTGCATCGTTTGACCATTTCTATATTTTTTATCAACACATGAACGCCCTAATTCTAAAGTTTCTCCATTATAATTTAACAAACAGTCAATATTATATTCCGCCGAAGAATAAAAACCTTGATTATTTTTTGCTTCACTTTTTCTGTTTAGTCTATAAGTACCTACTACTTGATCTATAATTTTAGTTTTAGAGTTATCTATGACTAGTAAATGGTCCCAATATTTATCAAAACGATCATAGTCTCTCTGTGATACTTTCATTTCTTCACTAGGTCTCGCAGACATTTCTTCATAAAATACTTTATATCTTAATGCTTGTGCAGCATCAATTTCTTCATTATTTTCTGCCAAACGTACTTCAAGATTACCAGAATGAACGGCTTCTATATTCTTAAAATATTCTTCTGCAGCTGCCATAAATTAACCTTTATTTTTTTTTCCATATAATTCTAATCTGTGTCCTGTCAATTCATATCCTAACTTTTTAGCTACTTTATGTTGCAATTCTTCTATCTCTTCATTAACAAACTCTATAACTTCACCTGACTCAGTATCAATTAAATGGTCATGATGCTCATTACTATATATTTCGTAACGAGACCTTCCATCACCAAAATCTCTAACTACTACAATATTTGTATCTTCAAATAATTTCATAGTTCTATAAACCGTTGCCATACTAATATTAGAGTCTATTTTTGAAGATCTTTTAAACACTAAATTAGCATCGGGATGATCATCTGCCTTAGAAAGGACTTTTGCAATAACCTTTCTCTGATGCGTTAACTTAATTCCTTTTGAAGCACACATTACCTCTATCGCTGATTTTGCCATTTATTTACTCCATAAAAGCATAAAGTATCTTTAATAAAAAATAATATAACTTATATTTATCATTATTTTTATATAAAGTATAAAAAAATATTATTAAAGGAAGGTCATGGATAAAAAAATTGTGAATGAAATAAATCTAAAAGGAGAAGTGTGTCCGATGACTTTTGTCAAGACGAGACTAGCCTTAGAAAAGGTAGATTATGGAGAAAGGATAAAAGTTATTTTTGATAGCAAAGAGGCAGAAACTAATGTTCCTAAATCATTGGAGGAATTAAACCATAAAATTATTCAAATTGATAAATTAGACCGAAAAAATTTCTATATTATTATTGAAAAATAATTTTTCATATTAGTTTCATAACTAAAGCATCTATCCTAAACCCTTTATTCTTTCCACTGTATATTGAATAATAATTCCTTCGATAAGATAATAGCTTGAAACCAAATTTATTATAAAATTTAATAGCTTGATAATTATTTTTAGCCACCTCTATATATATACTTTTATTAAACTGACCATAATCTATAATATGTTGCAATAAAATACTGCCAATTTTTTTTCTTTGATATGACCTATCTACAGCAATCGTAATAATTTCTCTAAAATCTAAATTATAATTCACTATCACAAAACCTATAATTTTATTATCCAAATTATAATAAAAAATTTTATATCCATTATTTAAAATATCTAAAAAATCTCTATAATTCCATGGTCTCAAATTAAATTTTTTAAAAGCATTAAAATGAATTTTTACTAAATCAGTTAATATCTTATTATTTACTGATGATAAAATTTTTATATTGGGATTCATTTAACTAACTATTGGTTTTCTTTTCCATGAAGAAGGTTTACTTGCATTAACTTCTCTAAGATACTGAGGACTTGCGTCTATAAACTCATTTTTGATTATTTTATATTTAACTAAAGAATATAAGCTTTCTGGAGTTGGACTTATTATATTTATAATTTGTCCTTTAAAGTTCATAGCCTTAGATACTACTTCAATATCATTTCCTACAAAAACCATTTCAGGTTCCGAAAAAGGAAATTGTATATCTTGTTTTAAATTAATAAGTTTCGGCGTTGATAATGAGTCATAAAGATTATTATAAATTTCTAAATAATAGAAGTCTGGAGAAGCTTTTATAAAAGTGCATATATTTTGATTATTTTTATTTAGAAAGCTTCTACTCAATAATTCTAAAGATGATAAGCCTGATATTCTCGTTTTATTAGAGATTGCTAGTCCTTTGATTAACGATAAAGATATTCTAATACCATTAAAATTACCTGGACCTATAGAAGAAAAAAGAATATCCAATGAAGATAAATCAATTTGCAATTCGGTAATCATCTGTTCCAAATTGGAAAACATTAATCCTGCGCGATCTTTATTTAATGGAACACTTTTTTTATAATGTAAATTATTAAGATCACCATAGATAATAACTAGATGGCTTAAAGAAACGTCTAAAGCTAAAAATTTCAACTATACTTCCTCACTTATTTACTTAACAAACTAAGGCCTATATATTAATACTATATCTTTTTATTCTTTTTAAAGTATTTTAAAAGGTAAATTATGAGTTTAATTGAAATTACAAAAAAAAAATATAATGTATGTATAGATTTGGAGTATTACAAAAATACAAATTTTACAGGACAAAAAATTTATTTACAGAATAAATGTTTTCTTCACCAAGACGCCTTACCTAAGTTACTATCAGCAATAACTATTGCTAAAAACTTAGGTTTCCAGTTAAAAATTTACGACGCATTCCGTCCTGTAGATGCACAAAATATTTTATGGGATTTCTGTCCGGACAAAAATTTCATAACTCCTCCATGTATTGGTTCACCTCACTCCAGAGGCATTGCAATAGACCTAACATTGATCAAAAATAATAAAGAACTAAATATGGGTACTAATTTTGATTATTTATATAAAGAGTCGTATCATGGAAATACAGATATTTCTAAAACAGCTCAAAAAAATAGATTAATATTACTCGGCATCATGACCGCTTCCGGTTGGGATTACTATGAAAAAGAATGGTGGCATTATCAGCTTCATAATAGTAAAAATTGGCCATTAATATCTAAGCCTGAAGATGCTGTAAATATAATGAAAAATGCATGTGACCATGTTTAATTTAATATTAAAGATAACTATATTTATTATATTTTTTTTTATCAATAGTATATATATTAAAGCGAGCTTCGCAAATATTGTTGTAATATCTTATGACAATTTCAATAAAACAGATTTCGATTTAAACACCATAAAAAAACATATAAAAATATTAACTAAAGCAAAATACTTTGTTACGCCAATAAATGAAATTATTTATTTACTAGATAATTCAAAAAACCTACCTGACTATTCAGTAGGCATAACTGTTTCAAGTAATAATAAACAAGTAATAGAAGATATCTGGCCACTTCTTTCTAGTGATTCTTTACCATTTACTTTATTTATTGATCCACGAGTAATAAATACAAATAATAATTATATGTCTTGGAATGACATTATAATTTTAAAAAATAATGGCGTCGATATTGGAATTAGGAGCTCACCTAAAAATATAGTAAATGATATAGATATTTTTATAAAAAATTTAAATATTAAGCCAATTTACTATATTTATAGGCAAGGCATCTGGTCTGAAAGGGAACTTAAAATACTAAATAATTATAATATGGAAATTGCATTTACCGACAATTCAGGGCCTATTAGTAATACTATGCATAAATATAGGCTTCCCAGATTTAATATATCTGGTAAATTTTCAGAAACAAAAAGACTCGAAACAGTTTTAGAAACTTTGCCCTTAGAAGTTACTAATATTCTTCCTTATGGTAATAGCATTACACATAATCCACCTCTATATGGGTTTACCTTAGAAAATGAAAAACAAATTCCACTATGCTACACTAATAATAAAGATAAGGCAGAGGTATTACTAATTAGCAATAATAGAATTGAAGTTAGAACTAAAAAATTTCTTGGTAAAAAAGCAAGAATTAATTGCGTGTCTAAAGATGCTAATAATCGATTGCTATGGCATGGCTCATTATATTGGGTTAAAAAATAAATATATTATTAAACCTCTTTAACTTCCATTATTTCAGGTATGTAATGTTTTAACATATTTTCTACTCCCATCTTTAAAGTGGCCATGGATGAGGGGCAACCCGAACAAGCACCTCTCATTTCAAGCTCAACTATTCCATCTGAATAACTATGAAAAACTATATCTCCACCATGGCTAGCTACTGAAGGTCTCACTCTTGTTTCTAATAAATCTTCTATTTGAGATGCTATCTCTTTATCTTCTTCATTTAATTCTACAGCCTTTTCCTCATTAAAATCTTTAATAATTACATCATTTGACATATAATGTTGCATTATCTGACTTAATACGAGAGGTTTTAACTCTTGCCATTCTATACTTTCATCTTTTGTAATTGAAATAAAATCAGAACCTAAAAACACACTGTTAACTCCATTAATTAAAAATAGTCTTTTGGCTAATGGAGAAATAGAAGCTTCTTCAATATTAATAAAATTAATACTCTTTAAGGGTGAAACTTCTTTACCTGGGATAAATTTTACAGTTTTAGGGTTTGGTGTTACCTCTGTTTGTATAAACATTTTTTCCTCTTTCTATGTTATTTTTTCTAATTCCTCTTTACTCAAATTACCTGGAACTATAGTTAAAGGTATATGAATACTTCTTGTCAGGTCAGCAGAGAAAGTATTAATTAAATCATTAGTCCCTTTTCCTTCTGGCGCAGCTCCAAGAACCAATATACTAATAGTTTTATCCTCATTAATCAAATCTACTATTTTATTATATTTGTTCCCATATGAAACTATAGTTTCTATTTCAATATTAAATTCATTCATTGTATCTTCTTTTAATTGAGCTATTACTCTATTAGCCTCTTCCTCAGCTTCTTTTTCCATAAGTTTCTCTACGCCTGCAAAATGTTGCATGTCCTTCGGCTCAATAATATACAAAATACAAACCTGCCCTTTAGAATTTCTAGATCGCATACAAGCAAACTTTAAAGCAGTTTTACATTCTTCGGAGGAATCAACACAAACTAAAAATTTTACTTCTCCAGGAACATGCATTTTAAAAACTTCCCCTTCATAATCTTCTAAATATTTCACTTCCAATATATCCAGCCATTATAGCCCCTAAGGCAGCTAACAATCCATATATAAAAGGATGCTCAATTGATAAATCGTATAATTCTTCCGCTACACCTTCTTTGGATACTTTAACATTATTACTCCAAGAAGAAATTAATTTTCCATCATTATTTATTAAAAATGATTTTATAATATAAATACCCGTAGGAGTAGTTGCAGGTAAAATAAACTCAGCTCTAAATAACGTGTCGCCTAATATATCTATATCACTCTCTGAATGGAAGAGACCTCTATTTTTATAAAATATTTTTAAATAATTTTTATAACTTTCTACTTTATTAATATCTGTATGATTTGAAATCATATATAAATTGTCCCAGCCTATTTGAAGACTATTTAAAATATCATTATCTAAATTACTCCAATCTTGTTTATTAGTTGCTATTGCATAATATCCAGGTGCCTCCAAAAACTCTAATTCCTCTTTTCCTGGCAACCATATGCCTAAATATTTTTCTTTTTTTCTTATTTTAAAATGATTATTAGGGCCTATTACACTTATAATTAAAATAGAATTTTTATATAATGTCTTATCTACAGTTCCATATGTTATAATTTTTGCTCCATCAAATGATGCCGTTATGTTTATTTCTTCATCTACAATATCAGCTAGCAAGGGTTCTCCTGAATGAGATGGGTAAATCTTAAAGATTATATAGATAATAAAAATAATGCTTTTCATATATTTTCTCTTATTATATCAACAATAAAAGCCTCCTTAGGAACCACTAGAACTTCCCCGACTAAAACAATCGCTACTATAATAATAATAATTGCTAACAAAAATCTAATTTGTTCTCCTCTAAGTTTTACCACAAGCCTTGTACCAATTTGAGCTCCTATAACTGCCCCAATTAATAATAAAGAGGACAACATTACATCTACTGTTTGATTAATGTAAGAATGCATTATCGTGGAAACAAAAGTTACAAAAACTATTTGTAATAAAGAAGTTCCTATAACGACTTGAGTAGGCATGCCAAGTATATAAATCATTGCAGGTACTAATATAAAGCCTCCGCCAACGCCCATGATTGAAGATAATATACCAACGATAAAACCTATAAAAACCGGAGGAATAATACTTATATATAAATGAGATTTTCTAAATTTTATTTTAAAAGGAAGTCCATGTAACCAAATATGCTCATGTAATTTATTTATTTTTCCTTTATTAATATTTTTTATAGATGTAACACTTTCTCTTAACATCCATGAGCCTACAAAAAGAAGTATAAAAATATATGACAAAGATATAAATATCTTTTCCTGTCCAATAAGCAATAAATATTTAAGCAAAAATACACCAAGTATACTTCCTAATATCCCTCCTAATAGTAAAATAAATCCCATCAAAAAATCTACATTTAGTCTTCTCATATGAGCTAAAAAACCAGAAAAGGAGGCCGCCAAAATGTGATTTGCCTCAGAAGCTACTGCTACTGCTGGCGGAATACCAAGTAACATTAGCATTGGCGTCATTAAAAAACCGCCTCCTACACCAAACATACCTGATAAAAAACCTACAACTAGGCCTAAAGACATTAATATAAAAAGATTTACAGGTAGACCAGCTATAGGAAGATAAATTTCCATTAATTAATAAAATCCAACTATTTCTTTCGTTTTTTTTAATATCGGTGAAGCTATACTATCTGCATTTTCTCCACCCTTATTTAGAATGCTTTCTAAGTAAGCTTTGTCATCTATCAATTTGCGCATCTCTTCTGTAATTGGACTTAATACTTCTACAGATATATCATTTAATTGATTCTTAAAAAATGAAAACTGTTTTTCTGCAAAAGTTGATACTACTTTTTTAATATTTTCATTTGCTAGCGCGGCATATATATTTAATAAATTTACTGCTTCTGGCCTAGTCGCTATAATATCATCTTTAAATTTTTCTTCATTATCTAAGCAAGATAAATCAGGCAGTGGTAAAGGATCCGTTTTAGCTTTTCTAATCTTCTTTGATATATCATCTGCATTATCCGTAAGGTTTAACCTAGAATAATCAGAAATATCAGATTTAGACATTTTATTTTGCCCATCTCTTAAACTCATAACCCTAGTTGCATTACCCATGATTACAGGTTCTGTAATTGGAAAATAGTCTACTTTAAAATCATTATTAAACTTTTGGGCTATATCTCGTGCAAGCTCTAAATGCTGTCTTTGGTCATCACCAACAGGAACGTGTGATGCGTGATATGCTAAAATATCTGCAGCCATTAAAACTGGGTATGTATATAAACCAGCTGACGCGTTTTCACGGTTTTTACCTGCTTTTTCCTTGAATTGAGTCATTCTATTTAACCAACCTAAACGCGCAACACAATTAAAGATCCATGCAAGTTCTGCATGAGCATTAACTTGAGATTGAACAAAAATAATAGATTTTTCAGGGTTTATTCCAGAAGCAACAAATGCTGCTGCTACTTCTAAAATATTATTTTTTAATATTTTAGGGTCTTGTTTTACAGTGATAGCATGCATATCAACAACACAGTAAATACATTCGCTGTCATTTTGTAATGAAACAAAATTTTTAATAGCTCCTAAATAATTCCCTAAATGTAAGTTACCTGTTGGCTGAACGCCCGAAAAAACTCTTTTCATATCAGACCTCTATATTTTTTATTTTGTTTTAGTATAAACTAATACTATTTATATAATACTATTAGAACTAAAATATTTTTTTACACCTAATAAATAATTAAATAATATATAAGATATAAACCCTATTAAAATAATTAGTATCAATTTAAAAAAACCTATATATGAAGGTGTAGCTAAGGCAAGATTGAATAAAATTGTTTCCAAAAAATACAAAATTAAATACATCAAAAAAGTAGCCAATATAATTTTAATTAAAATTTCAAAAAATATTTTTGTACAATTAAAAAATTTTCTTTTTATCATTATAATAAATAATAAAATAGTATTTAAATACCCTGCAATGCAGAGAGAAAATGCAATCCCTATAAACCCATATTTATTCATTAAATACCATGTAAGCATTATATTTATAAAAGCACAAATAGCGCCTATTACAACAGGAGTCTTCGTATCTTTCCTAGCAAAAAAATTAGGGGAAAGAACTTTAATCATCATGAAAGCAGGTATAGCTATTGCATATATTTCTAAAGCTTTAGAAGTGGCTATAATGTCAGATTGAACGAAAACTCCGTAACCGAATAATGACATAATTACTAGTTCTGACAAATAATAAAGACCTACGGCTGATGGAAATGCAAAAAAAAGTGATAAAATTATAGCTTTTTCTTGAATAAGATTTTGTTCTTTATTTAGTCCCAAATTTATTTTTTTTGCAAGATCAGGTAATAGTGCAGTTCCTAATGCAACTCCAATTATTCCTAATGGTAATTGCGCTACTCTATCAGAATAATATAACCAAGAAATAGCACCTGGTATCTGACTTGCAAATATAGATGCTACTAGTAAATTAATTTGTGTTATTCCTGAACCAATTGCACCCGGTAAAAACTTCTTAAAAAATAACTTTATATCGTCATTTATCTCGGGAAAAAAAATGCTAAAAGATAAACCATTTTTAAAATTTGCCCAAGCTAATAGGAGCATTTGAAATACACCGGATATAAGTACCGCCCAACATATAATTATCCCCGTATCTCCTTCAATGTAAATAGATGCTATTAAACCTATAATTAAAAATATATTTAGGATAACTGGTGCAGCAGCACCAGACCAAAATTTACCATAGGTATTTAAAGCTGAAGCAAAAAGAGCTGTGAATATTATAAAAATTAAATATGGAAAAACTATTCTAGCATAAGGAATAGCTAGTTCTAATCTCCCAATATCATTTATAAACCCCGGCGCCATAAAACGAACTATACTTGGCATAAAAAGTTCTGATAAAAGTATGAGAGGAATGATAATAAGCAATAATAGAGCAGCTATATTAGATGTAAAGGCTACACCAGATTTCGGCCCAAATTTTTCATTTTTCTCTGCTAATAAAGGTATAAACGCAGCAGAAAAAGCACCTTCAGCAAAAAATTTTCTAAATAAATTAGGAATCCTAAAAGCCAGGAGAAAAGCATCTGCTATTGGCCCCGAACCTAATATAGAAGCAAATAATATATCTCTTATGAAACCCATTATTCTACTTAATAATGTCCATACACCGACTACAGCACTAGATTTGTAGATATTCGATATTTTATTTGTAGTTATCATTAGATTTTTTCTAAAATTTTACTTTTTTGCACTTTATTATCATTAATCGCTTTCATTAATCGGGACTTAATAATATCTATTTTATTTTTTTCTATAATTTTTCCACCCGTCATGTTTTTAATATAAAAAACATCTACCGCTCTAACCCCATATGTACTTATTCTTGCTGTTGAAATATGTAAACCCATTAAAAATAATTCGCTTGCTAATGTATGCAATAAACCAATTTTATCTTTTGAATTTATCTCTATTAAGGTATGAGATTTAGAAGACAAATTATCTATTAAGACACGAGGTTCAATTATAAAAGAGTCTTTTCTTGAAGGAATTTGTATACCTTTAAATTCATTCATTAATACTTTAGGATTTCTTTCTTCTGAAATTGTTTTACTAATTGTATCAACCAGTGTTGATAATCTAGTTTTGTCTTCCAT
>Ga0222719_10000180_pt1 | contig 62467 bp, 48 predicted proteins | sample C33_34DmetaG_FD_165039 | JGI IMG/M metagenome (GOLD analysis project Ga0222719, IMG submission 165039) | Estuarine water microbial communities from San Francisco Bay, California, United States - C33_34D | ecosystem: Environmental > Aquatic > Marine > Unclassified | place: USA: California...
CGAATGAGTCGCATTGGGCCCTGCATTTCCATTTTTGGTTCAGCCCGAACACCAGAGTCAGAACACTATTACCAATTAGGTCAAAAAATTGCAGAGCGCATAGTCGAAGATGGTTACGGCGTAATCACTGGTGGTGGTCCTGGAATCATGGAAGCTGCCAACAAAGGTGCTAAAAAGGCCGAGGGGCCATCAGTGGGATTGAACATCGAGCTGCCCATGGAGCAATATGCCAATCCCTATATTGACCACGACAAATTGCTGAATTTCGACTATTTTTTTGTCAGAAAAGTCATGTTTGTCAAGTATGCCCAAGGCTTTGTCGTTATGCCGGGTGGCTATGGCACATTGGACGAATTGTTTGAAGCCATTACCCTTGTTCAAACAAGAAAAGTGAGTGCCTTCCCTATCATTTTGGTCGGTAAAGATTTTTGGGGAGGCATGATAGCATGGATTGAAAAAGTGGTTTTGAATCAATTCAAAAATATCAGTCCCGAAGATTTGTCCCTCATGCATCTGGTCGATACACCTGACGAGGTCATTGCCATTCTTAATGATTTTTACCGCAACACAAGCTACAGCCCCAATTTCTAAGCTGCACTTATCTGCTGTTATATCCAGTCTGTCTCAATACAATAACCAAGGAAAATAACAACAGAATATGAAAATACGATTTGTCCTTATCATTGGCGTCGCTCTTGCGATCAATTCGGTTAGGGCTCAGGAGGCACTCAATTTGATGTTTTACAATTTATTACAATTCCCTTCTCTAGGTAATCCCGACCGCATTGATCATCTCGAGGCCATTATTGACGCGACTCGGCCAGACCTATTTATGGTTTGTGAGCTAAATAATCAAGAAGGGGCAAACCTTATAGAGTTAAGACTTCAAAACACCCTTCCCTCCTATGTTGCTGCCCCCTTTTGGGCCAATTCCTCCGATGATAACAGCAATGATCTCAATAACTTACAGAATCTCATTTTTTACGACACCAACAAATTTATCCTCGATGATCAAGATGTTGTAGTCACATACTTGAGAGACTTCAATCATTATGTTTTAAAACTTAATACTGTTAATCAGGCTACTAATCCTCTAATGCTTCACGTTTTTGTTGGCCATTTAAAAGCGTCTTCTGGATCAACCAATGAGCAACTCAGATTAGATATGGCTCAAGATTTTACGACCTACATTGACAGCTTAGACAGTAATTCCTATGTTATTTTAGCGGGAGATTTCAATCTCTACGACGATGACGAGCCCGCTTACCAAGAATTTCTGAACGCCAGTAATAATATCCCTCTAATTGATCCTGCGAATCGCCCAGGTGATTGGCATAATAATGTTGCCTACCTGGATGTGTTTTCTCAATCAACCCATGCCCTATCGGGTGACGGCTTTGCCTCTGGTGGATTTGACGACCGGTTTGACTTCATCCTGTGCTCGGGCAACTTGATTAACGGAAACGAGATCAGTTATATCGAAAACAGCTACGCCACTGTCGGCAATAACAATAACCCCGATTGCTTTAATCAATCGATAAATGCTGTTGATTGTGAAGGAGAGTTATATGGTATCGCACTTCTCGACCACCTGTACCATATGAGTGATCATTTGCCCATAACGATGCAATTGGCCGTAAATGATAATTTTTTAAACACGTCGGCATACAACCTCAACCATAGAGACTTTGAACTGGCCTACAGCCATATAACAGACAGTCTAGAAATTTCTGTAAATTCCCGCATATTTGGTGATAAAAATTACCTGCTTATTTATGACATTATGGGTCGTTTGATTTACGAAACACCTATTGGTTACAACTCTAAATTTTTCATTCCTTCAGCTCATATGCCCGAAGGCCAATACCTTATAAAGAGTAGTGTCTCAACGGCCCCAGCTCAAAAATTTTTTAAACATTGACAAACACTGCCCCAAAATTTACCGCTCTTCTACTGTTGGTCTCTTGTCAAACTTGGGGTCAACTGAGCATGAAGGTCAAGGCCCAATATTCAGAGCACAATAAAACACTGCATGTTACTCAAGACGTTGAGTACACCAATACCAGTAATGACACCTTAACAGAAATCTATTTGCACGATTGGAACAACAGCTACAGTTCTCGCAACACGGCTTTAGCCCAAAGGTTTGAAGAAGAATTTATTTCAAATTTTTATTACGCCAATAATTCAGATTATGGGTTTACTGAAATCAAGAGTTGGACAGAGGCGAATGGAGATGTGTTGCTCTATGAGCACCCTACTAACCAAGCGGATATATGGAAAATTACCTTGAATCGGCCATTGATTTCGGGGGAAACCCTGCCGTTTACAATTGACTACAAATTGGTATTACCAAACAGCAAATTTACCGGCTATGGTCAAGACAACAAAGGCAACGTTTATCTCAAAAACTGGTTGCTTTGGCCAGCTGTTTATGAGGAGAAATGGATATTGCAATCCAATAAGAATTTGGATGATTTATACTCCCCTAAAGCTCAAATGGTGTTTCACCTGACCACCGATAGCCCGATGTATATCTACTCCGATCTGATCAATCCAAACGATGCTATCAACCGACCCACTGCTGCGGCACAGTGGTTTGGAGACAGCCACAATTGTACCCTCATATTGCAAAGGGAAGAACCGCTGACTGTTTTCGAAACTGACCATTTACATATTGCAACAGATTTAGACGATACGAATCTGGAAAATGAGCTCAAGGAGGCGTCAATTGAAAAAGTGACACTTTTTCTAACTGATATTTTTGGAAAGATATCAGAGGCTCAGATGCCGGTAACTGAGGCGGCCGGAAAACATAGTCCTGTTTACGTTTTAAATCAATTTCCAGCATTTTTAAAGCCCTACCCTAAAGCGTTACAGTTTGAACTTGAACTGGTCAAACAAATTACTCACAATGCGTTGGATCAGCGGCTAGATATCAATCCAAGAGATGAATTTTGGTTACAATCTGGTATAGAGACCTATGTTTTGATTCAGTTTGTTGAGACTCACTACCCTGACCTAAAATTATTGGGCAACATATCGGATTGGTGGGGTATTAGAACTTATAATTTGGCCAAACTTCCTTTTAATGGTCAATACCGATTATTCTACGAACAGGCGGCACGAACAAATAGAGATCAACCTCTGACCACCCCAAAAGACAGCTTGTTGAAATTCAATCAAACTTATGCCAACCCCTTTAAAGCAGGTGTAGGATTCAAATATATGGACAGCTTTGCAGGGCAACCCTTGGTCAAAGAAGCCATGTCAACCTTTTTTAAGGACGGTCAAACGGATAAACTTACCGCTGATAAATTTCGTGCTCATGTCGAAGCCAAATCAAGTAAATCATTGAGCTGGTTTTTTGACCGATTCATTCAGCAAAATGATAAATTAGATTTTAAAATTCGAAGAAAATCACCCGAACAATTTGAACTCAACGACCAAGCAAAAAGTGGTATTCCCTTTGAAATGAAAGTCATCTACAAGGACGGTACGATGGAACATAAGTGGATAGAGGATGGTTTCGCCACATGGACTGATCCAAACACTGAACAGATTGTTTTAAATCCCAACAACAGCATCCCAGAAGTCAAATACAATAACAACAGTGCTACCGTCAGCAAACGGTTTTTCTCCTACCGGCCGTTCAAAATCAAAATCGGAACCGATATAGAAGATTCTTCACACAGTCAGTTTTTTGTTATTCCGGTAGCTGATTTTGGAAACATTTATGACGGGCTTAGTATAGGTGGATACTTTACCAACCATGCCTTATTGCGGAAATCATTCAGAGTGAATTTTGTGCCTCAATTTTCAACCAAGTCAAAAATATGGACGGGAAGAGCTTCTCTCATTAACTATCATAATAACGCCAATTTTAAGCTATATAACATCACCTCGGGGGTGTTTGGCAGCTATAATTCTATCGGCCTTAACAAATTTGGACGACTCATTTCACCTTTTGTTTTATTGAATTTTAGAGATCCTGAGAACTTGCGTTCCAATGCCCGTCAAAATATCACCTTACGATATGTATCAATCACCAATGATGCTGTTTTTGAATCAGATCTGTCTCCAAACTACGGTGTATTGAATTTGAGATATGGCGCATCCGACAACAATTTGTTTGACTACAACAGCAGAAAGATAGATTTTCAGGTATCAGGAGACTTTGGCAAACTAAGTCTTGAATATCAATACAGGAAATTGACCAATAAACGTCAGTTCAATTTGAGACTATTTGCGGGAGCCTTCCTTTTCCACAATATTAAGCATACAGACTTTTTCGACTTTTCACTTGACCGACCTTCCGATTATCTGTTCGAGTACGATTATTTAGGAAGAGCAGAAAGTCAGGGTATTTTTAGCCAACAAATTTACATCTCTGATGGGGGGTTCAAGTCCATCCTCAATCCACGAACAGCCAACGAATGGATGGCAACAGCTAACGTCAGCGGGAGCATCTATCGCTGGATTGAAGCCTATGGCGATATCGGGTGGAGTAAAAACAGTACCAATAATTCCCCCTTTTTCGTCTATGATTCTGGCATCAGATTGAACTTTATTCCTGACTATTTTGAACTCTATTTTCCTATTTTTTCGAATCTGGGTTGGGAAATTTCTCAGTCCAATTACTCCAATAAACTGAGATTTGTGGTGACCACATCACCCAATAAGTTGGTAGAGTTATTTAGGAGAAAATGGTTTTAATTGCACAGACTCCCAATAATGGTTAAATTTGGTCCATTCCATAAAACTAGTAAGGTGCTCAATTTTGAAGGTTTAGAAACTGTTTTGACGTTCGAGGATTTCAAAGCCTCTTTGTTATCAGATTATCGCTTGGCCTATTTGAGCCGACAATGCAGCTTATTGGGTCGCAAGGAAGTATTGACAGGAAAAGCCAAATTTGGCATTTTTGGCGATGGAAAAGAACTTCCGCAGCTCGCCTGGTCAAAAGTCTTTCAAAATGGTGATTTCCGATCTGGTTATTACAGGGATCAAACCTTCATGATGGCCATTGGAGCCCTAAATCCAGAGTCTTTTTTTGCCGGATTATACGCCCATACCGATCTCGACGCTGAACCCATGAGTGCCGGCAGACAGATGGGAGGGCATTTTGCTACTCACAGTTTAGACCAAAACGGCAATTGGTTAAATTTGATGGAACAAAAAAATTCGAGTGCCGACCTTTCCCCCACTGGAGCTCAAATGCCCAAGTTGTTAGGACTGGCTCAAGCGTCCAAGATTTATAGGGCATTACCCGAAATCACAGCGCCTAAATTCACAGAAGGTGGCAGTGAAGTGGCCTGGGGAACCATCGGTAACGCTAGTACTAGCGAGGGCTTGTTTTTCGAAACCATTAATGCCGCAGGTGTCCTTCAAGTACCCATGGTCATCAGTGTTTGGGACGATACCTATGGTATTTCAGTCCATGCCAAACACCAAACGACCAAAGAGAGTATTTCTGAGATTCTCTCTGGATTCCAACGCTCACAGAACAATCCTGGTTTTGAAATCATACAGGTGAAAGGATGGGACTATCCAGCCCTCGTCGGCGCCTATGAAAGTGCCAGCGAATTGGCCAGAACCAAGCATATTCCAGTCCTGATCCACGTCACAGAATTGACACAACCTCAGGGGCATTCCACATCTGGGTCGCATGAGCGCTATAAAAATAGTGATCGATTGAGTTGGGAGAATGAGTTCGACTGTTTGACGCAGTTCAAAAATTGGCTTATTCAAAAAGAATATTGCACCCAACAACAATTGAGTCATGTCGAGGCAGACTGCGAGCAAGAGGTCAATACTGCGCAAAAATCTGCCTGGAAGGCTTATTTGGCACCCATTTTGGAGGAGCAAAAAAATTTACTTCATGTATTAACACCCTTGTTGACTAAGACCTCTAATAAAGCTTTTGTTGAGACTTCAATCAACACGCTCAAAGAGAATAAAACGCCCATCAGAAAAGATGTCTTGACCACTGCCAGAAAGGTGTTGCGACAATGTCACGATCTCAAACCAATAGACAAATCGGGCTTACATGATTGGATTGAGACTTACCAAGCTCGGCAATTCGATAACTACAGTAGTTTCCTCTATTCTGTGCAATCCGAACAAGCCAAATCATCCGCAGTTGTGCCGCCAGTTTATGCCGACGGCACACCTCAAGTTGATGGTCGTGTGATTTTGAGAGATAATTTTGAAGCCTTATTGAGCAAGTATCCTGAGGTATTGATTTTTGGCGAAGATGCTGGTGTTATTGGCGATGTCAATCAAGGTCTTGAAGGCCTGCAAGAGAAATTTGGTCCATTGCGGGTTGCCGATACTGGTATTCGTGAGGCTAGCATTATTGGTCAGGGTATTGGCATGGCCATGAGAGGTCTCCGACCCATAGCAGAGATTCAGTATTTAGATTATGTTTTATACGGTCTTCAAATCATGAGCGACGATATCGCTACCTTACACTACCGCACTAAAGGCCGTCAAAAAGCGCCTTTAATTGTGAGAACACGAGGACATCGTTTAGAAGGTATTTGGCATTCGGGGTCGCCAATGGGAGGCATCGTTAATTTACTTCGTGGCATGTTTATACTGGTGCCGAGAAATATGACTCAGGCTGCTGGTTTTTACAATCACCTCATGCTAATTGATACCCCAGCTATGGTGGTGGAATGCCTCAACGGCTATCGGTTAAAAGAAACCTTACCCGAAAATTTAGGCAGCTTCACTACACCCTTTGGTGAAGTGGAAACGTTGAAATCGGGTACCGATTTAACCATCGTTTCCTATGGCTCCACCTTGCGTTTGGTGTTGGAAGCCGCACAAGAACTATCGACTGTCAATATAAATGTTGAAGTTATTGATATTCAGTCACTTATACCTTTTGACTTAAATCAAAATATTAAGAAAAGTGTCGCCAAAACTAACCGATTATTGGTTGTTGACGAAGACGTTCCTGGCGGTGCATCTGCCTATATTTTGGATGCGGTTATCAATGGCCAACAAGCTTTTGAATACTTGGACAGCGCGCCTCAAACCTTGACGGCAAAGGAGCACCGACCAGCATACAGTACGGATGGCGATTATTTTTCAAAACCTTCTGTGGATGATATTTTTGAAAAGGCCTACGCCATCATGAATGAGGCTAATCCTGCTCAGTATCCAGCCCTGTAAATGATCAGTGCATCAATCGATGCACCAGTTCTTTCAACAGGTCACCATCGGCAATTTCTCGCGCACCTACCCCCTTACCTTTGAGATCGTATTCTCGCAGCAAGGCAATATTACGGGAGGCATATTTCATAGGGTAATTACCAGCAGCTATCGCATAATCTTTGACGAAAAAAGGGTTGATCCCCAAGGCCGAAGCTACAGATCGGGGACTGTGGTCATTCAATACATGATATTGCATGATTTGAGAGAAATAGGAAAACAACATGCCTGTAGTTAGTACTAGAGGATGCATTTTGGGGTTTTCTGCAAAGTGCGCCGCAATTTGATAGGCTCTTTCCAACTGCCGATAGCCAATGGCATTGCGGAGTTCGAAAACATTAAAATCTTTAGATATACCGATATTGGTTTCTATATCCTCGGGTGTAATTTGATGTCCCTTAGGCAAAAGCAATTCTAGTTTTTCTAACTCATTGACAATTTTAGACAAGTCGTTTCCTAAAAATTCTACCAGCATCTGCGCAGCCTTTGGAACTATATCATATTGGCGTTGCTTTAAATAATCGTGAATCCAATGGGCGACCTTGTTTTCATAAAGGCTTTTACATGCCACAATCGCCCCACTTTTGGACACTGCTTTGTAGAAAGCCTTGCGTTTGTCTAGGATTTTGTATTTATAATTGAGGACCAGAACCGTAGATGGCTGCGGGTTAGCAGCGTAAGCAGCCATTTGATCTATGGTTTTAACCCAATCCTGTGCCTCTTTAACAATGATCAATTGACGCGCTGACATCATTGGATAGCGCTTAGCGCTCGAAACCACATCTTCCACACTGGTATCTCTAGCATAGCATACCATTTCATTAAAGGCCCTTTCCTCTTCTTTTAAGGCGTTTTTTTTGATTTCAGCAGTAATCAGGTCAATATAGTAGGTTTCGTCGCCCATCAAGACGTAAATAGGCCGAAACTCTTGTTTCCTGATTTCCGCTAAGATGGCGTCGATCTCATTCATTCAAAAAAATTCATCATTTTTGCAAGATGCAGACACTGTCTTTTCCATCTTATGCGTTTAGGTTCAAAAGTAGCGAAAATAAACGGCTCATTTTTGACCCGATACGCAAAAAATATGTCCAACTCCAACCCGAGGAGTGGGTGCGTCAGCATTGTTTGCAGTTCATCCTTCAGGACAAGGGCTATCCCGCCAGTTTAACGAATGTTGAAAAAAAAATCAAGGTAGGCCAAACAACCAAACGCTACGATATTATTGTCTATAAATCCAATGGTCAGGTGGCTTTAGTGGTGGAATGCAAAGCCCCAAGTGTATCGATATCGCAAAACGCTTTTGACCAAATCGCTCGCTACAACCTCACCCTAAAGGCCGACTTTTTAATGGTCACCAACGGGCTGGATCACTATTTCTGTCAAATGGATCACGAGCAAGAACGTTATATCTTTTTGAATGACATACCTAACTTCCGCCAATGAAAACAGCTATTGTACTTTTGAATTGGAACGGTCAGGCACTGCTCGAACGCTTTTTGCCAGATCTGCTGTTACACGCTCAGTCATTGGCCTCCGTATTTGTCGTTGACAATGCTTCTAACGATGGTTCTGTTGATTTTATCAAAACCAACTTCCCCGAAATTCATCTCATACAACATCAAAGCAATCTGGGTTATGCCGATGGTTATAACCGTGCAGTTGGTCAAATTGACGCCGACCTGTTGTGTCTGATCAACAACGACGTCCTAACCACGGCGGGTTGGCTCGAGCCCATGATCGCGGCCTTCAAATCCAAGCCGTTGCTGGCCATGGCCCAACCCAAGATCTTAAACCTCAACCGCCCCACTCATTTTGAATACGCCGGTGCAGCCGGCGGATTTTTAGATCGGTTTGGATATCCATTTTGTCGAGGGCGGATTTTTGACCATGTGGAAGAAGACCGCAACCAATATGCCACAGCAGAAATATTTTGGGCTTCAGGAGCCTGCCTATTTGTACGCAAAAATGTCTTTGAATCCTTAAAAGGTTTTGACGGTAGTTTTTTTGCGCATATGGAAGAAATTGATTTGTGCTGGAGAGCTAAACTTTTGGGACATCAAGTTTGGGCCATTATGGAGAGTCAGGTCTTTCATTTGGGAGGCGGAACCCTCACCTATAACAGCCCCAGAAAAACAAGATTGAACTTTCGCAATTCTCTGTTCATGCTGATAAAAAACACTCAGAAACATTTGTTCCCTGCCCTACTTGTGAGAATGATTCTCGACGGTTTAGCCGCTTGGCGATTTATGTTTCAGGGCAAGCCAAAACATTTTGCAGCCATTTTTATGGCCCATATCGACCTGTATCGCAAGGGTAAGTATTATCGAGGTCATCAATCTAAAGCACTTAGAATGATTGCTTTAAACCCATCTATCGTATGGAAATATTATCTCCTGGGTCGTAAAACATATGACGAGTTATAATCTATGTAAAAGTTGTGTTAACAATTCGAAAAAGTTCCAAATTTTAGTAAATTTGCGCAAACAAAACCTAACTTTCAATGAAAACATCATTTGCACTTACCCTATCTGCAATTCTATTGTTATCATCTTGTGTATCGAAAAAGCAATATGCCGCTTTGGAAGCCAAGCAAGCTGAAACACAAGATATGCTCAATAACACAACCTACAAATTAAACATCTGTGACGAAGATAAAGCGGTGGCTTTGGCAAGAGTTCAAGCCCTTGAGGAGCAAATAATAGATTTGCGCGCAAACAACGCTAGCTTAATTCAAAACACAAAAGAACTTACCGTCTTGACATCTAAGGGGGCTGACAACCTTGAGAAGTCGTTGGAGAGCATGCGTGAGAAAGATTTGAAAATCAATCGTCTTCAGGATGCCATCAACAAAAAAGACAGTGTCACCTTTGCCTTGGTCACGAGCTTGAAGAGATCTGTGGGTATTGACGATCCAGACATTGAAATTAGTGTAGAAAAAGGAGTGGTATTTATCTCGATTGCAGATAAATTGTTATTCAATTCGGGCAGTTATACCGTAAGCAGTAAAGCCAAAGATATTTTAGCTAAGGTGGCTAAAGTCGTTAACGACAAGCCAGACTTCGAATGTCTAGTAGAAGGACATACAGACGATCAGTCATACAGCAGTGGTGTATTGATAGACAACTGGGATTTGAGTGTGAAGCGTTCAACATCGGTCATCCGTGTGCTGCAGTCCTTGGGTGTCAATCCTTCCCGTTTGATTGCTGCTGGTCGCAGTTCTTATGTGCCATTAGACTCTAATGATACTGCTGAAGGGCGTTCAAGAAACCGCCGCACCCGCATCGTTGTCATGCCTAAAATCGATCAGTTTTATGACATGATTGAAAAAGAAATGAAAAAATTGAGTGGCGAATAAGTCGCATCTTAACACATTTTTAACCCCTGCAAGTCAGGGGTTTTTTGTTTTATGACTTAACTTAGCAAAGGATAAACCCTTAAAATCATATTATGAAACTCTTAGTAAACCACATGCCCATTTTTAAAAGAGCAACCGCAGTCATGATAATGCTCTGTGTTTCAATATCAGCTTTAGCGAGCCCGCCAATTGTTATTGACAAAAACACCACCGATGATGAACTCAAAGCCTTAGTCGCTCAGGAGAAAGAACAAGGCCATGTGTTGGACTATTCTAAAGTCAAACGCAATGCCGATGGAGAAATTACTAAAATCTCTATTGAATACAAAAGCGATAACCAAGAAATTAAGCAGTCTGTTTCCAGCACAAAAGGTATTGACCCCATTACCATAGGAGGCTCCGACCGTGTGATGATGTTTTACAGTGATACTGAAGACGGTGACTACACCACCAGAATTCGTGTTGAAAAAAACCGCGATGTTGACGAACTCAGGGGCTTGACCGAAAAACACCGAGAGCACTTGCGCATTCACCGCGATAATATGGAAAAGCATCGCGAGAACATGACCAAATTCAAAGAGCAAATGAAAGAAGCTTTTGATGGTGTAGAGGCTTTAGAAGATATCGATTTTGATTTCTTTGACCAAAACATGACCCAATTGATTGATGACCTGAATCTAGACAGTATTGATGAAATCATAGCATCGGTTTTCGATAAAGCCCGGCCAAACAAGATGAAATGGATGGCAGAGTCCAAGGCCGAGCCTTATGTAGAAATCGACGGCAAAGCTTCTACTAATGAAGCCATGAAGGCATTGGATCCTAGTAACATTGCCAAGGTAGAAGTCCTGAAAGGCGATGAAGCCACTGCGGCATACGGCGACAAAGGCACCAACGGCGTGATCAAAATTACTACCATACAGGAATAAGTATTACTAAATATTTTATCTCAAATCCCACGGCGTGCCTTGGGATTTTTTTTTACCTTTATACTATCATGCCCCAAACATGATAACCTACAGCTTCACCTTATGGTGTTTCCAGTCATTTTTTTGAGGGCGTGTTTGATTTGACAAACTATAACATATGCCAACACTCCATTGGATAGGAAAAGACAAGGTGGTGAGCCACCACCAAGATGTGCCATACAGAGTTTTGGAACACAAATACGGTTTTACATCCGACAAAGGCGAACAAACCGAGTCCACCAACAGTGGAAACAAAATAATTCACGGAGACAACCTTGAAGCACTTAAAAGCCTATTACCCGAATACGAAGGAAAAGTAAAGTGTATCTATATAGACCCACCATACACTCACCGTTAGCGAAAATGCCGTTGCCACCAATTAGAAGAAAATGATTCTGACCAAAATAAAAATCCATCAATACAAGGGAATTAATGAAGAAAAAGAAATCGTAATAGACGATTTTAATGTAATTGTAGGTCAGAATGATGCAGGAAAATCCACTATTTTAAAATCTCTTGATTGCTTTTTAAATTCCAATAATCCATCGAAAGAAGACCTGAATAATAATTCTACTGACAATCTTATCTCGATAACACTTTTCTTCAATCCATCAAACCAATCGGTTATCATCGACCAAAATATAGAGACTACATTTGAGGAGGAAGAGCTTATAAATGAAAGTTCACAGTTAGAAGTGAAGAAAGTCTGGGATGTCTCTAAATCTAGAATAACAGCGGACACATATCTAGTAAGAAAAAATGTTATGCTTCTGATATTCAGTATATTCATAAATGTAATATTTACAAAGACAACTCAGAGGACAAACAGTTCTTTTTAAAACTTGTATAGACGATATGGTGCCCGATGACGTTAGCTGAAATTTGAAAAACGAAAATTATGACCGAAGGGGTAGTTGCACCAAAACAAACTAAAAACTAAAAAAGTGTAGAGAATAAATTGGAGCTTCTCAAAGTTACAAAAAAACTATACCACCCCCACATCTCCCAGACCTTCACGGATGACGATGGGTTCATCTTGGGAGAGGTCAATGACGGTGGAGGGCACAAGGCCACCCATCCCGGCATCTACAATGGCGTTAACGCGGAGGTTCCAGTCCTCAAAAATGTCATCGGGATCGGTGGTATAATCAATAATCTCATCTTGGTCGTGGAGCGAGGCAGTGGCAATGGGCCGTCCAAGGGCGGCAGCCAGAGCTCGAGCAATATTATTTTGGGGGACTCTAATACCAACGGTTTTCTTCTTATTGAACGGTGCCGGTAAGGCCTTGGCACTGGGCAAAATAAAGGTGTAAGGGCCGGGCAGAGCGCGCTTGAGAATTCTAAAGGTCGCGCCGTCCAGTTGTTTGGCGTAAATACTCAGGTCACTCAAATCGGCACAGACAAAGGAGAAATAGGCTTTCTCCAAACTGACGCCTTTGAGTTTAGCCAATTGCTGCAAGGCCTTGGCATTTTGGCTATCGCAACCGAGGGCATAAACCGTATCGGTAGGATAAATAATCAGTCCACCTTGTTTGAGGGCATCGACCAGCTGCCCCAGCTGTTTGGGGTTGGGGTTGTCCTCATAGAGTCTGACGCGTTGGGCTTTCATACTTAGGGATCAATGAGGCCGAGTTTGGCAAAACGCAACAACAGCTTTTTCTCCCCTGCCTGGTCGAAATGGATGGTGGCGTTTTGGTCGGCGGCACGGCCTTCGAGGGCCACAATGGTCCCCTTGCCAAAACGCATGTGGCTGACACGCAGGCCTACGCTCATTTCACCGTCATAGGGCAAGGCCTTGGCAGCGGCTTGCACAGGTTTGAGATTTTTAGGCACTACGGATGGCGCTGGCTGTGGCTTTTTAGCAGGACTAGGCTTTTTAAACCGGATGGTATCTTGAGGAACATCGCCAAAAATAGAGGCGTCCAACATCGGGTTGCTGCGCTGCGAAGGTGGTGGTGTGGCAAATTCCAAATACTGCTCATCTATTTCTTGGATAAAACGGCTGGGCTCGGCATCTACAGGTCGGCCCCAGCGGTAGCGCGATAAGGTATAGGTCAAAAAGGCCTGCTTTTCGGCTCTTGTGAGCGCCACATAAAACAACCGGCGTTCTTCCTCCAATTCGCTGCGGGTATTCATACTCATAGCCGATGGAAAAAGGTCCTCTTCCATCCCGACAATATAGACATAGGGAAACTCTAAACCTTTGGCCAGGTGAATGGTCATCAGCGCTACCCTATCGTCGTTTTCATCCTCCTGATCCAAATCGGTGGCCAGAGAGACATCCTCTAAAAATTCGGTCAGCGAGCCACTGGCATCCACCAATTCCTGCTGTCCATCTACAAAATCTTTAATACCGTTGAGCAACTCCTCAATATTTTCCATTCGGGCAATACCTTCAGGAGTCAGGTCTTCGCCAAAACTGCGCATCAAACCAGTGGCCTTAATCACGTGTTCGGCCAGATCAAAGGCGTTGACTTTTTGATTCATCACTTGAAAACTCTCTATAAGTGTCGCAAAGTTCTTCAGTTTGGTTTTGGTACCCGCATTGACATCCAAAGGCAGACCGTCCAATTGTTGTAGCAGTTCAAAAATGGTTAGCCGATGGGTATTGGCGGCAACAATAAGTTTATCGATAGTGGTCTGTCCAATGCCACGAGCGGGAAAATTTATCACCCGTTTCAAGGCCTCCTCATCGGCAGGATTGATAACTAAACGGAGATAACTCAACACGTCTTTAATTTCTTTGCGCTGATAAAACGACAGTCCACCGTAAATGCGATAAGGGATATCGCGCTTGCGCAAAGCATCTTCGATAGTTCGCGATTGGGCGTTGGTGCGATAGAGCACGGCAAAACTCTTGTTGTGGAGTTGGTGATTCATTTTGTTTTCAAAAATGGATCCTGCGACAAACCGACCTTCATCACCATCGGTCAGTAACCGATGTACCTTAATGCTGTTGCCTTGTTCATTGGCCGTCCACACCACCTTATCGAGTTTGACCTGATTTTTATCAATAATAGAATTAGCCGCGTTGACAATGGTTTTGGTCGAACGGTAATTCTGCTCTAACCTAAAAACCTTAGTGTCATCATAGTCCCTCTGAAAGTTGAGGATGTTGTCAATATTAGCTCCTCTAAAAGCATAAATACTTTGCGCGTCATCGCCGACAACACAAATGTTCTGATAGCGATCGGACAGGGCCCGAACAATCAAGTATTGAGAGTGGTTGGTGTCTTGATACTCATCCACCAAAATATATTTGAAACGCTCCTGATATTTGGCCAAAACATCGGGGAAACGGGTCAACAATTCATTGGTGCGTAACAGGAGATCATCAAAATCCATAGCACCTGCTTTAAAACAGCGCTCGACGTAATTTTGATAGATTTCTCCCATTTTGTCGCGCCGTGCTGCGGCGTCGGCTTCCTGCAATTCGGGGTTTTGAAAATAGGCCCTAACAGTAATCAAACTGTTTTTATAGGAAGATATGCGGCCGTAAATCTGTTTGTATTTGTAAATCTCCTTGTCCAATCCCATTTCTTTGATAATGGAAGCAATGAGTCGCTGGGAGTCTTGGGTATCGTAAATGGTGAAATTGGAGGGAAAGCCTAATTTTGGAGCATCGGCCCTAAGGAGTTTGGCGAAAACGGAGTGGAAAGTGCCCATCCATAAATTTTTAGCCTCCGATTCGCCGACAATTTCTGCGATACGGATTTTCATTTCCTTGGCGGCCTTGTTGGTAAACGTAAGCGACAGGATGTTGAAAGGATCGACGCCCTGATGCATGAGGTAGGCGATTTTATAGGTCAAAACCCTTGTTTTCCCCGAGCCTGCACCAGCAATGACAATCATGGGACCATCGGTCTGAACCGTGGCTTCTCTTTGAGCTTCGTTAAGTTGGTCTAAATAACGTTCCAAGACTTTATTTTATAAGACGTGAAATTAGCCAATGTCAATTGGGATTGGCATAAAATTAGCGACTATTTACTAACAATTTCCCCTGTGCATATGTCCGATAAAATAAATATCTTTGATTTAAATCACAACGACTGCACATGAACGCCGATTTCACTAATGTTCTTATCATGCTCGTTCCATCGCTAATCATTGCGGTAACGGCTTTTTATTTTTTCAATAGCTATACCAGCAATGAAAACCGCCGACGGGATGTTGAACTGCATTTGAAACACGCCCAACAAACTTTACCACTCCGACTGCAAGCCTATGAGCGGATGGCCTTGTTTTTAGAACGTATTACTTTAGGCAACTTATTGGCACGAGTGACACCTCGTTCTGATGATAAAAATACCTATGAAGCCCAATTGATTTCTACCATTGAACAGGAGTTTGAACACAATCTGACCCAACAAATTTATATCAGTCAAAATTGCTGGAATGTCATCATGACCTCCAAAAACACCAGTATTCAAATGATTCGTCAGGCCAATATGTCTGAAAAGGTCGAAAGCGCGCAGAAAATGCGTGAACATTTACTCAATACTTTACTCGAAAGTGCGCCCCCTACAGATGCCGCTCTGCTGTTTTTAAAAAATGAGGTCAGTCAATTGTGGTAAGCACGCTTGCTGCTTAACTTCGAATGACTTAAATTCACAGGATGAATACTGAAGTGCTACAAACACCCATCGATTATCTCAAAGGCGTGGGCTCCAATCGGGCAGAGTTGCTTCGCAAGGAATTGGGTGTACATAGCTTTCAGGATCTGCTGAATATTTTTCCCAATCGTTATATCGACAGAACCAAGTTTTATACCATTGCCGAACTTACGCCAAGTTCTGCCGAAGTGCAAGTCATTGGACAAATAGTGGATATTCAAGAAGTAGGACAACAAAGAGGCAAACGCTTGGTGGCCAGCTTCCAAGACAGTACTGGCAGTATGGATTTGGTTTGGTTCAGAGGTCACAAGTGGATACGTCAGAGTTTAAAAACCAATCAATTTTATGTGGCCTTCGGACGAGTGAATCAATTTGGCGGTCGGTGGAATATGGCCCATCCCGAATTGGAGCTCAAATCGGAGTATGACCAGCAACGGTCTAACGCCATGCAGGCGGTCTATCCGTCTACCGAAGTCTTATCTAAAAACGGTATTTCTAACCGATTGATGCGCAAAATGATGCTACAGTTGTTCGAAACAGCCAAGGCGCGGTTTGCCGAAACACTACCCCCGATGGTGATGGACCAATTGCAATTGTTGTCAAAAACCGATGCACTTCTGCAAATACATTTTCCTGAAACGAATGAACTTTTGAGCAAGGCCGAATTTCGACTGAAATTTGAAGAATTGTTTTTTCTCCAGCTGCAATTATTGATAAAAAACAGACAACACAAAGCAAAAATTAAAGGCTTTCCTTTTACCACCGTTGGAAACTATTTCAACACGTTTTACACGGATGTACTGCCTTTTACTTTGACCGCTGCACAAAAAAGAGTGCTCAAAGAAATACGCAACGATTTGGGCACTGGCGCACAAATGAATCGCCTGCTGCAAGGCGACGTGGGATCTGGAAAAACTATTGTGGCTTTCATGACCATTTTGATGGCTTTGGACAATGGCTTTCAAGCCTGTTTGATGGCACCTACGGCAATTTTGGCTACCCAACATTACGAGAGTTTGCAAAAATTTTGCCGGCCGTTAGGCATAGAAATAAGCCTGCTTATAGGAGCTACAAAAACTGCGGAAAGACGCATTATTCATGGCCAATTAGAATCTGGAGCCCTACATATTTTAGTAGGGACTCATGCCTTGGTGGAAGATAAAGTGAAATTTAAGAATCTCGGGTTAGCCATCATCGACGAACAACACCGCTTTGGGGTAGCACAACGCAGTAAATTATGGCACAAAAATATCATTCCTCCCCATGTTTTGGTAATGACAGCAACACCCATACCCCGTACATTAGCCATGTCAGTTTATGGGGACTTAGACAGTTCCGTAATCGACGAACTCCCTCCCGGTAGAACGCCCATCAAAACAGTGCACCGATACGACAGCAATAGACTCAAAGTCATTCAGTTTCTAAAAGACGAAATAGCCAAAGGGCGACAAGCCTATGTGGTCTATCCGCTGATTGAAGAAAGTGAAACATTGGATTATAAAGATTTGATGGACGGCTATGACAGTATGTTAAGGGACTTCCCACGTCCTGACTATCAAATTTCTATAGTTCATGGACAATTGAAACCAGCAGACAAGGCTTTTGAAATGGAGCGATTTGCTAGCGGCGCAACACAGATTTTGATTGCGACAACAGTGATTGAGGTAGGTATTGACGTGCCCAACGCCTCTGTAATGGTCATCGAAAGTGCAGAACGCTTTGGATTGTCACAGTTACACCAACTGCGCGGTAGAGTCGGAAGAGGTGCAGCACAGAGCTATTGTATTCTGATGACGGGTGCTAAGTTGGGCGACGACAGTAAAACCAGAATTGCCACTATGGTACAAACGACAGACGGCTTCGAAATCGCCGAAGTGGATTTGCGGTTGCGAGGACCCGGCGATCTCATGGGAACCCAACAAAGCGGCGTCCTCCAAATGAAGATAGCCAACATTGTCAAGGATCGAGAAATTTTAGAATTGGCAAGGCATACGGCGCATCGTATTCTCAATGTTGATCCTAATTTGAACCAATCTGAGCACCGCAATGTGAGGGAAACACTGCTAAAAATGAAGCAATTCAGAAACATTTGGAACTATATTTCCTAGTTTTCGGCTAAAAGCGTTTCAATAAAAGTTGTGAAATCATCAACGAAATCCAAATAAACTTGACCTGTAGCAGGTCCATTGTAACCCGTGTGAATTTTTCTAACCTGATGATCGCGTCCTAACACGATAGTCGTCGGATAGGACCAAACCTTGTTGAGCATGGGCAGCTTTTCTTGTGCCAAATTTTTGTCAGTAGAGCCATATTGTGCCAGCAATAAGGGATAAGTAATGTTCAGGTTGTTTTTGAGTCGCTCCAAATTAGCAAATGCCTTTGCTTTGGTTTTGACATATTCAAACGATAGTGCCACTATTTCTAATCCTTTCGACTGGTATGATTCGTAGAATGATGTCAAAAATTTCGACTCATCCAGACAGTTAGGACACCAAGTGCCCATCAATTGAACGACGACAACCTTATTCTTAAAACGATCGTCCGCCAAACTAACCATTTCTCCATTAACATCTGGAAATGAAAACTCAAAATCATCATAGCCTTCTTTTAAAAAAGTGAGGCTTTCAGGATCATCGAGTGTAAAATTGTCGTTTCGATGAGCAATGAAAGTTTCTTTGTAGTGATTACCGGAGTAAAAAACACCAATCATGCGGCCTTCCTGAATTGAAGCCTGAAACAAAAAGGCATGTGCGCTGTCGAAAACCGATAATTCTAATACACTCCCAGAAACGGCACCTTCAAGAAAACGGTAGTCGCCTGTATTGGTGCGAAAAGTTCCTTTCACAAGACCTCCGTCTTGTTCAAATATGCCCATTGCAGGATAGGTCAATCCATCAGGGTTTGTGAATTTCACTTCCCAAATGCCACTGACGTCAACAGTAGCCTCTTTCTTTAAAGAGAAACGTGGAGCATCGGATATTTCAGCTTCAAACTCTTGCCTACGATCCTTTTCTTCAGTGATAAAATAACCCGTGAGTCTGTTTTTAGTCATTCTGGCCTTTATATACCCTTCAAAAACTGGTAATTGTATCTTGACACTATCATTCTCATAGCTCACCTCGGTGGTAATAATTTCCTCATCACCATTCTTAAAGGTTACCGATTGAGCCGAATTGACCTGAAAAACAAAAGGCAAAACTTGGTCGTTTTGGACCTTTAACTCTGCCCGGTATCTGCCGGGAGACAAACTGTCAACCGTATTAGATTGACATGAAAATAACAAAAAAGCGGTGCTGATAGCAGTGGTAAGAGTCTTCATAGCATGGTGTAAAAAACAAATTTAATCCTTTTGAATGACTTTTTGTGCTGCCACAACTATTCTTATATTTGCCTACTTATACGTGCATACCGATGAAAATATCATATAACTGGTTAAAGGAATTTGTAAAAACAGATTTGCCAGCGCCTCAGACCGCTGAAATCCTCACTGATTTGGGACTTGAAGTAGAAGGTATGGAGACACAAATTTCGATTCCTGGCGGATTGAAAGGTGTGCTTATCGGCAAGGTACAGACCTGTAATCAGCATCCCAACGCCGATAGGCTAAAGCTAACTACTGTTGACATCGGTCAGGAAGCATCAGTTCAAATTGTTTGTGGCGCTCCCAATGTCGCAGCAGGTCAAACAGTTGCAGTGGCGACAATCGGCACTACCCTCTATGATAAGGATGGTCAGCCATGGCTTATAAAAAAGGGTAAAATTCGCGGCGAAGAGAGCCACGGAATGATTTGTGCCGAGGATGAACTATGCCTTGGAGAAAGTCACGATGGCATCATGATATTGTCTGACGAACATTTGGCTGGAACGCCCCTATCGGACATCATCAAGGTTGAAGAAGATACCGTTTTTGACATAGGACTTACTCCCAATCGCGCTGACGCTATGAGTCATATGGGGGTGGCAAGAGATTTAAGAGCAGGCCTCAAACAGCGCGGTACGAATCACAAATTGATTACACCCTCTGTGTCGAGTTATCACGTGGACTATCACACGTTTAGAGTTGATATCGATATCAAACAGCTTGAATTAGCACCTCGCTATTGTGGTGTTACTATTTCTGACATCAAAGTTGGACCATCGCCGACATGGATGCAAAACCGCTTAAAATCCATTGGCCTAAACCCCATTAACAATATTGTAGATGTCACCAACTACGTTCTCCACGAGCTAGGACAACCATTGCATGCCTTCGACGCCTTATCCTTGGCGGACAAAAAAATTGTTGTTCAAACCGTGAGCAAAGGAACTAAATTTGTCACTCTTGATGGGGTTGAGCGCATTTTATCCAATGAAGATTTAATGATTTGTGATGGCGAAAAACCCCTATGTATCGCTGGAGTTTTTGGAGGACTTAATTCAGGAGTGAATGAATCGACCACCAGTGTATTCTTGGAAAGTGCCTATTTCGATCCTATTTCCGTGAGAAAAACTGCCAAACGCCACGCCTTGAGCACAGACGCTTCATTCAGGTTTGAACGAGGTATTGATCCCAATATTACTGATTATGCCCTAAAAAGAGCCGTTTTACTCATTTTAGAAGTAGCCGGCGGTAAAGTCACGAGTGAAATCACAGACCTCTACCCTCAAAGAATTCAAGATCATCAGGTTTTGGTCAATTTTGAAAAGGTCAATAAGACCATTGGAAAAGAAATCGATAGGGAACAAATTAAACAAATCTTAACCTCCATTGATATCAAAATTAATAGTCTCACTGAAACTGGTATTGGCATGAATATTCCAGCTTATCGCAACGATGTGACACGCGAAATTGATGTAATAGAAGAAATCCTAAGAGTATACGGCTACAACAATATCAATGCCAGCAGAAAGCTCGATGCAGCTATTGTCGACATTCCTTTGATTTCGAGTCATCATCTGATGCAACGCGTTAGTCAGGGCCTTGTGGGTCATGGTTTCTTTGAAATTATGACCAACTCCTTAGTACCCAATGACGCCAAAGCAAACAATGCCGTGCGACTGCTCAATCCTCTGAGTGCCGATTTAGAAATGATGCGCACCTCCTTGTGTTCTTCTGGGGTTCAAGTATTAGCATATAACAACAACCGTCAGCAAACGGACCTCCGTTGTTTCGAATTTGGAAAAACCTATACTTTTGAAGACGGAAAACACAAGGAACGCCAAATTCTTGGACTGTGGTTGATGGGTCAAAAAAGCAAGAAACACTGGCAGAGTGAGGCACAAGAATTGTCTTTTTTCGACCTTAAAGGTTATGTATTCGCCATATTACATGGCTTAGACATCAATAACTTTCAAGAAACTGAGGTGGAAGAAAACACTTTTTCATTTGGTCAAACTCTGATGGTTTCTAACAATGCCTTGGTGAGCTATGGTGAAATAAGTGAAGCTGTTTTAAAACCATACGACCTTGACAAAAAGGTGTTCTACGCAGAATTTGACTGGAATCGCATGTGTAAATTGATTTTAGGAAAAGAATCTCCAAATTTTCAATCTATTCCAAAATACCCAGCCGTAAAAAGAGATTTGGCGCTGATCATGGACAAATCCGTTACTTTTGACACCTTAAAACAAATCGCTTTTAAGACAGAGCGCAAGCTGCTCAAAGATGTGGATATGTTTGACGAATACTTGGGCAAACCTATTCCCGAGGGCAAGAAGAGTTATGCTTTGAGATTTACCATTCAAGATGACCACAAAACCCTTTCGGACAAGCAAATCGACAAAATCATGCAACAATTGTTAGGCAGGTTTGAACATGAAACCGGTGCCGTGTTGCGATAAATGTCTTATCTTAGAGTCTTTTGAAGACTTACCAAAAATTATTTTCGGGAAATTTTCTTCTCGCGGATCGGTTGATAGCAGCCCTGGAGGATCATGATATCATTCCGGTGGTCAAAGACGAGTCGGAATCTGCAAGAATGGCCGGATTTGGAAGCAGTAGTTTTGGTTTCAAAGAAATATGGGTCGACGGTCAAGAATACGCGACGGCACTTCAAATAGTTCAGCCCATACTCTCCGAGAACCAATAACCTTTACTGTTCTACTGATACATTTTTGCTCTCAACTCTTTCAGTGCGGGATCTTGCATATATTCGTCGAAAGTCGCATAGCGATCTATGATGCCCTTAGGGGTTAATTCCACTACCCTATTGGCAACTGTTTCAGCAAAGGCATGGTCATGAGTTGAAAACAAAACGGTCCCCTTAAAATTCTTTAAGGAATTGTTGAAAGCCGTAATACTTTCCAAGTCGAGGTGATTGGTAGGTTCGTCCAATAGCAAAACGTTGGCTCTGACCATCATCATTTTAGACAACATGCAACGCACCTTTTCCCCTCCCGATAGTACACTGCATTTTTTCAATGCTTCCTCTCCCGAAAAAATCATTTTTCCTAAAAAGCCACGCAAATACACTTCTTCCCTTTCTTCCTCAGTTGTTGCCCACTGTCTGAGCCAATCGACCAATGAAATGTCCGAATTAAAAAATGCACTGTTATCCAATGGCAGATAAGACTGAGTCGTGGTGATTCCCCAGTCATAAGTTCCAGCAGATGCCTGTTCATGGCCAGAGATTATCTGATAAAAGGCCGTGACGGCGCGTGAATCTTTAGAATATACCACCACCTTATCGCCTTTTTTTAGGTTTAAATTGATGTTATCAAAAATAGTAACGCCATCCTGAACAGCCTTCAGTTTTTCGATATTCAAGATCTGATCACCCGCTTCACGATTGCGATCGAAAATAATCGCGGGATAGCGGCGACTCGATGGTTTAATATCTTCAATATTAAGCTTTTCAATCATTTTTTTACGACTGGTAGCTTGCTTACTTTTAGCGACATTGGCACTAAATCGGGCAATAAATTCTTGGAGTTCTTTCTTTTTTTCTTCGGCTTTTTTGTTTTGCTGAGAACGCTGGCGGGCGGCCAATTGCGATGACTCATACCAGAAGGTGTAGTTTCCAGAATAGTGGTTGATTTTTCCAAAATCAATATCGGAAACATGCGTACAAACGGCATCTAAAAAGTGTCTGTCGTGAGATACAACAATCACGCACTTGTCGTAATTGGCGATAAAATTCTCTAACCACATGATGGTTTCGTAATCCAAATCGTTGGTAGGCTCATCCATAATCAGCACATCAGGCGCGCCAAACAAGGCCTGTGCCAGAAGCACTCTCACTTTTTGTTTTCCATCGAGATCCTTCATTTGGGTGTAGTGCAAAGACTCGTGAATATCCAAATTCGACAACATAGATGCTGCAGATGATTCGGCATTCCAACCATCCATTTCTTCAAATTGTGCTTGGAGTTCGCCTATTTTCTCGGCGTTCTCGTCACTGTAATCAGCGTATAACTCATCGATCTTGGTCTTGATTTCGAACAAGGGCTTATTACCTCGGAGCAATGTCTCTAGCACTGGATACTCATCGTATAGGTTGTGATTCTGCTCAAAGACAGATAATCGTCTTCCTGGCTCTAAAAAAACATGTCCCGAAGTGGGTTCCAATTGTCCAGCGAGAATTTTTAGGAAAGTTGACTTTCCAGCCCCATTGGCTCCGATAACGCCATAACAATTGCCTGACTGAAAGGTGGTGTTCACTTCGTCGAAAAGCACGCGCTTGCCAAACTGAACAGAAAGATTAGATACTGATAACATAGCTCTTTTTTGTGTGTTGCAAAATTAGAAAAATTGGAAGGCGATTCCAACCATTAGTTCAAAGGATATTAAATATTTAACGATGCATTAACAACTTATGTTAATCCGAACCAATAATTTTGCCGACATGTGTAAAACAGGCTTTAATTCATCCTCAGTTTTAGCGGTACTCTTCGCACTGCTACTCTTCTCAGCTTGCGAGCAAGGGAATCAAAAAGGAGATGCCTTTTTCGGCGGCGAAATATTAAATCCAAAAACAAGCAATGTATATATTTATAGGGACGGTGAACCAGTAGATACTCTAGAACTCTCGGAAGACAACAAATTTGAGCTCGAATTTCACAACATCAAAACCGGAATGTACTCCTTCATGCACGGCAATGAATATCAATTGGCCATTGTGGCACCAGGAGATAGTATTGTGATGCGGGTCAATACCATTGATTTTGACCAGTCGTTGGTTTACATGGGTGAAGGCGCTAAAAAGAACAATTTTTTGGTGCAATTGTTCCTTGAAATGGAGCAAGAGAGTAAGTCGATGTTCGATATCAGCAAAATCAGTCCAGAACTGTTTGTCAGACATCTGGATTCCTTAGAGTCGGAAAAGAAAAAGCGGTTGAACAATTTCTTGAAAAGAAACAAGCAGTCCGAGGTGTTCAGTGATTTGGTCAGTGCAGGAATCAAATACAACTATGGTGCTATGCGAGAGGCTTATCCATTCAGGCATTTCACTACCTTAAACAGAGCTGCCTTAGAGCAACTACCTCCCAATTACTTTGTGTTTCGAGAGGGGTTGAATTACAATGATTCGAGCTTAGCACATTTTCATCATTACTACAATTTTCTGTTTCCGCATTTTAATACTCTAGCTCTTCAAAAGTTAGTTGAGCAAGAACCAAATCTCCCCGTAAATCAGCAGACTAGAGATTTTTATTTGACAAAACTGGGGTTCATGGATACTTTGATTACCGATCCTGTGATTAAAAATAATATTCTGAAATACACGACCAAAAGTCTGCTGTCGAATGCTAAAAATACAGAGCAACAAGAGGATATTCTTCAATTTTTTTACAATCATAGCAAGTCAGACGCGGACAAAACCTACATGGCCAATTGGTATGCCAGTATTACCAAAATTAGGGCAGGACAGAGATTTCCAGAAATAGAAGTTATTGACACCAAAGGAAAGACTCTCAACATACACGAGTTATTCGACAAAGCCACGGTGTGTACATTTTGGTCTACAAACGCCAAAAGTCATTTCGAAAATAGCCACGAGCGATTGGCCTATTTACGTCAAACTTTTAAGCAAATCAATTTCATTTCTATAAATACTGACAGTGACAATGAGGAAGACTGGGTGTCATTTTTGAGGGCTCCCAATGTTGTAAGTGATACAGAATATAGATTTCGGGACCCTGAAGCTGCTAAGAAAATACTGGCGCTTCATAATGTCAATAGAGTCATGCTCATCGATAAGGACGGGAATGTCTCCCAACCTAACGCCAACTTGTTTAGCAGAAAGTTTAATCTCAATTTAAATAAGCTACAGTAGCCCCTTAATTGCCTTTGCGATAATCCGCTAAGAATTGCTCTAGACCAATATCAGTAAGAGGATGTTTGAGCAGTCCTTCAATCGAACTCAAAGGACCTGTCATAACATCTGCTCCAATTTTTGCACAGTCAATCACATGCATGGTATGGCGCACTGAAGCCGCTAAAATTTGAGTTTCAAATCCATAATTGTCATAAATCTGTCTAATTTCAGCAATTAGATTTAGTCCGTCCGTTGAAATATCATCCAGGCGACCGATGAAGGGCGACACGAAGGTAGCGCCGGCCTTGGCGGCTAACAGCGCTTGACCTGCCGAAAAAACCAATGTTACATTGGTTTTGATTCCCTGCTGGGAAAAATATTTACAAGCCTGAACACCAGCTTTAATCATTGGTAATTTTACAACAATTTGAGGGTGAAGAGTCGCCAACTCATGACCTTCTTTTATCATGCCTTCATAATCGGTAGCAATGACTTCGGCCGAAACTTCGCCATCAACAATTTCGCATATTGCTTTGTAGTGGTTTTTGATGTTTTCAGCACCGGTTATACCCTCTTTTGCCATCAGCGATGGATTGGTAGTTACACCATCAAGAACACCCATCTTTTGGGCTTCGGCAATTTGAGAGAGATTTGCAGTATCAATAAAAAATTTCATCAGTCTGATTTTGATTGCAAATTAGCATAAACGAAGCATGCTTACTAGAATTATGATAAAAAACTATCAACAGTTCGGTAGGGCTTTAATCTAGTTTTTGAAACGCAACCATCAGCCGTTCGAACACGCGCGACGGCAGAAAGCGTTTGAGATAGACAGCCAATTGCTGAAAGCCGGGACCAGCAGTATAAAATGGCTTAGGGTTAGACTTGTTCATAATCTGATAAACACATTTCGCTATTTTCTCCGGGCTGCTTCCAGAGCTCACATCTTCATTAATACTTTGGATTAAGCGATTGTATTGTTCCGCATAAGGAGAATCAACTATTAACGGCGCATGGTACCTTCCAGCGGCCATATTCGTATTGATATCTCCAGGAATGAGAGCAGTTGCTTTAATACCAAAAGGACGCAATTCCATTCGCAACGCCTCGGTACTTTGTAATAACCCGCTTTTTACCGCACTGTAAACGCCTCTAAAAGGAAGACCCATAGTGCCTGCAACAGAGGTGATATTGATAATCATTCCTGAACCCTTGGATCTCATACAGGGCAAAACAGCTTGAATTAGGCGCAAGGGACCTGCGAAATTGGTGTTAAAATGGCGCTGAACTTCAATCAAGTCTATCTCCTCCAGAGGCCCAGTGATGCCGATACCCGCATTGTTAATTAAAACATCAATTGAATCTTCCAATTCAAGTACGCGCAATACTGCTGCACTAACAGAATCCGTGTCGGTAACTTCCATTGGAATGAGCGTAAAAGGGCAATCTTTGATGCGGTCGGGATTCCGACTTGTACCATAAACCCGCATACCCTTGGCATAACAAATCTCACCAATAGCTCTTCCCAAGCCTTGAGAAGCACCCGTAATAAAAACCACTTTTCCTTTAGAAGCCATTCTTTGTCTTTTACCCAGCCAAGATACGATGGTAATTTTAAAATTCCCTAAACCACAATTACACAAGAAAGTTCATTTTTTTTAGTTCTTTGAATTGAATAACTTGCTGAAAAAATTTGATCATGTCATCTCGCCTCATATTGTTGATTTACGGCTTCAGTTTTTTACTCATCCATTGCGGTAGTAAAGACCAAGCACTTGGCTTCAAACTAAATACCAATGTTGTCAAAAAAACACTCGTTTTGGGAGACACTTTGCGCAGTCAGGTCCTGCACCCAAATATGACTGCCGATTCAGTAGTATACAAATTAGATGGCAAGCTTACTCAGGCCACTATTCCTTTAATTGGTCAACGACTTGGAGACCACAGACTAGAAGCAATGGTATTTGTGGGAGACCGTTCAGAACTCTTAAAGGCCGATTTCACCCTTCTTAATTCTAGCCCACCAGCAATTTTAGAATTTGACATTGTCAATACTTATCCACACGACATTAACGCTTACACACAGGGTCTAGAATTTATCAACGACTCACTCTATGAAAGCACAGGACAATATGGCTCATCCTCGCTGCGATTGGTAGAATTAAAAACAGGGCAAGTACTTCAAAGTCATGCGCTCTCAAATGCCTATTTCGGGGAGGGCTTGACCATTCTTGACGACAAACTGCTGCAATTGACTTGGCAAAGTGGGATCGGTTTCATATATGATCGTAAGTCATTTGAGCAATTAAAAACCTTCAATTACCAAAAAAGTCAGGAAGGATGGGGCCTTTGTAACGACGGTACCCAAATTTTTAAGAGTGACGGTACAGATAAAATTTTCAGCTTGAACGCAGAGACATTTGCCGAACAAGCATATATCCAGGCTACAACCAACAAAGGCAAGCTCAATGGGCTCAACGAATTGGAATGGGTAGATGGAAAAATTTATGCCAATCGATATCAGTACGAGGGCATTGCTATTATCGATGCTACGAATGGTGCTGTGATTGGTGTTTTAGATTGTCGCGCGTTAAAGCCCCAAGTGACCCAGCACGACAAGCTCGACGTCCTTAACGGCATTGCCTACCGGCCCTCTTCTGACACCTTTTTCGTAACCGGAAAATATTGGGATAAGTTGTTTGAAATCAAACTCAAATGAAAAAGTATTTGAGACAGCAGCGGGTGATAGAGGATGATTTGGATGAGTTGAATCATGTTAATAACATCCACTATATAGAATGGGTAATGTCTATGGCCAAAGAACATTGGCAAAAAGAGGCCAATGAAGCTATTTTTAATCGTTATTTTTGGGTTCTTACGGATCACCATATCCAATACAAAAAACCAGCATTTTTAAACGACCAGCTAAGTCTAGAAACCTATGTCTTTAAATCATCGGGTGCGATTTCGGAGCGTGTGGTCGAGATTTATCATTCAGACAGCAAACAGCTTTTAGCCGTATCTAAAACCACTTGGTGTTTGATCGATAATCAAACCAAAAAACCTTCGAGAATGACCGATGAAATGGCTCAATTGTTTGTGAAATGAAGGGATCCATTATTCATATAAATACTTTTAAAAGCCTACAATGGGGCGCTATTTTACTGCTCCTTGGGTTTTGGAGTAGCTGCCGAACTGATTTCGAGTTCACCCCTGACGTCAGTAGCTTGAAGTTTTCTAAAGACACCGTTTATCTCGATACCGTATTTAGTAATATAGGCTCGAGTACCTACAACCTCAAAGTATATAATGAGAGTAACAAAAACATCATGATTTCATCCCTTGAGCTGGGACTGGGGGAAGGCTCTCTCTATCGTTTAAGCGTAGACGGCATGAGTGGAAACGCAGGCAAAGTTTTTAGTAATGTCGAAATTTTGGCAAAGGATAGCATGTATATTTTTGTAGAAACAACTGTTGACATACAGTCATTGACCAATGGAAACCAATTTCTTTACACCGATCATATAACCTTCGAATCTCAAGGAATTGAAAAGAGAGTAGACCTGGTGACCTTAGTAAAAGATGCTGTCTTTATCTACCCTCAACGATTTCCTAATACCACTGAAGGAGGGTATATTTATGAGACGCTGGCTTTTGATGCTGACGGGGATGGCTCGGTGGATAACACCAATTTGCAGGGTCGGTTTTTGACAGATGATGAATTGATTTTTACCAACGATAAACCATATGTTATTTATGGTTTTGCCGGGGTAAATCAAAACCAAACCCTAGAGATTCAAGCAGGTGCTCGAATTCACTTTCATGCAAATTCAGGTTTGATTGTAACACCTGGTGGCTCCATTCACGTCGATGGGGCTCTGAGCTCGGATCTCGAACTGATGGAAGAAGCGGTTATTTTTGAAGGTGATCGGTTGGAACCAGATTTTGACGATGTGCCTGGGCAATGGGAAACAATTTGGCTATTTGAAGGAAGTACCAACAACTACTTTAAACACGCCATAATCAAAAATGGAACAATTGGTCTGTTGAGCGATGGTAACGCCAACGATCCCAGCAAACTTATCCTCGAAAATACTCAGTTATACAATCACAGTAATTTTGGTATCTTGGGCAGATCAAGTGCCATTAGAGCAGAAAACTTAGTCATTAATAATGTTGGTCAGTCCTCTTTTGCTGGAACCATTGGAGGGAATTACAGCTTTACACATGCTACCTTTGCGAATTACTGGAGTAGCAGTTTCCGGCAATTTCCAACTGTAATTCTCAACAACTATGCTGTAGACGGCGACAATAACACCCAAACTAACCCTCTTGAATCAGCCACGTTCACCAATTGTATTATTTACGGATCAAACAGCAATGAACTTATGCTCGATCAGGCTCAGGGTGAAGTCTTCAACTTTTATTTCGATCATTGTTTGCTCCGCTACGAAAACACATCAAGCAACACTGGCGGCAATTACGACTTTCAAAATAGCGTTTTGTATAACAACTTGCTTCGTAACGCCAATCCTCTGTTTGAAAATCCGTCGCAAAACAAGCTACGAATACCAAACAATTCTCCTGCTAAGAGCCTCGGTGTTGTCACAGGCAATCTCACCCATGATATTTTGGGAATTCCTAGAGGCGCTGTGCCAGATCTCGGCGCCTATGAAGGTCAAGATTTTTAGGCGATAAATAGAGGTCGCCCGGACATCAAGTCGTGTACTTTTTGCCCCACCTCTTCAATGATGGCGTCGTTGTCGATATTTTGGATTACTCTATCAATGAGATCAACAATAGTTTCCATATCATTTTCATTCATACCTCGAGTAGTAACTGCAGGCGTACCAACACGGATTCCAGAAGTTACAAATGGAGACTGGTCGTCGAAGGGCACCATGTTTTTATTCACAGTAATATGAGCACGAACTAAAGCTTGCTCGGCCGCTTTTCCAGTCACCTTTTTATTGCGCAAGTCTAAGAGCATCAAATGATTGTCTGTGCCACCAGAAACCAAAGCGTAGTCCCTTGCCATAAAGGCTTCAGCCATGGCAATCGCATTCTTCTTAACTTGAAGCATATAGTAAAGGAAACTATCATCTAAGGCCTCACCAAAGGCTATGGCTTTTCCAGCGATAACATGTTCCAATGGACCACCTTGGTTGCCTGGGAAAACACCGCTATCCATTAAAGAAGACATCATTTTAAGACTGCCGTTTTTCAAGGTGTGACCAAAAGGATTTTCAAAGTCATTCCCCATCAGAATCATCCCCCCTCGCGGACCTCTAAGGGTCTTATGGGTTGTCGTAGTTACCACATGGCAGTGCGGTAAAGGATCGTTTAAAATCCCTTTAGCAATCAATCCCGCGGGATGAGAAATATCGGCCAGAAGCAAGGCTCCCACCTCATAGGCAATGGCTCTAAATTGTTTGAAATCCATGTCACGTGAATAGGCAGAGGCTCCAGCAATGATCAATTTAGGGCGCTCTTCCTTAGCTCTTTGCATGATGACATCGTAGTCCAATAATCCTGTTTCGGGATGAACACCATAGAAGGTAGGACTATAGATTTTACCTGAAAAATTAACTGGTGATCCGTGGGTCAAATGCCCTCCATGAGCCAGATCAAATCCTAATATTTTGTCTCCAGGATTGAGCAAGGCCGCAAATACAGCCGCGTTGGCTTGACTTCCAGAATGAGGTTGTACATTGGCATAAGCCGCTCCAAATAGCGTCTTAGCACGTTCGATAGCTACTAACTCTATCTCATCGACGACTTCACATCCCCCGTAGTACCGCTTTCCAGGATATCCCTCGGCATATTTGTTGGTTAATACCGAACCTGTGGCTTCTAACACCTGGTCACTGGTGAAGTTTTCCGAAGCTATCAATTCGAGTCCATTTAACTGTCGCTGATGCTCTGCTTCTATCAATTCAAAAATTTGCTCGTCACGCATTTTAAAAATAGTTTTGTTGTCAAAAATATGAAAACAGATGCGCTTCAAATGACAAAAAACATATATTTGAACAGATATTTAATAAACAATAGTTTTCATTATGCCCAATTTCGCTAACAATCCTGACAGAACCTCTTGGTTACATGTTGATAAAAATTCTGACTTCCCAATTCAAAACATTCCTTTTGGTGTTTTCCTGACCCGAGACGACATCATCACCATTGGAACAAGAATAGGAGATACCGCCATAGATTTAGGCGCCTTGCATCAATTGGGCTATTTTGAGGGTATTCCATTAACCGAGGATATTTTCTTACAAGACACTTTAAACGATTTTATTGCAGATGGCCGTCAAACATGGCGGGCTGTGCGCAATCGCATTGCAGACGTTTTTGATGCTAATAATAATACTTTGAAAAACAACGCTGCCCACAAGGAGGCCGTTTTATTTCGTTTAGATGAAATTGAAATGCAACTCCCTGTTCTGATTGGCGATTATACCGATTTTTACGCCAGTAAAGAGCACGCTACCAACGTGGGTATCATGTTTAGAGGACCTGAAAATGCGCTAATGCCCAATTGGTTGCATTTGCCGGTTGGTTATCACGGAAGAAGCTCCACAATTATTCCTTCTGGCATTCCAGTGCATCGACCACAAGGACAGACTTTACCCCACGGTGCCGAAACGCCCGTTTTTGGTCCATCCAAACTGGTGGACTTTGAGCTCGAAATGGCTTTTATCACTACTGATGCCAACGAAATTGGAGAGCCTATACCCATCGAGGAAGCGGAGGACTACATTTTTGGGCTGGTATTATTCAACGACTGGAGTGCCAGGGACATTCAAAAATGGGAATATGTGCCCTTAGGACCTTTTTTAGGCAAGAATTTTGCCTCTTCCATTTCGCCGTGGATTGTTACCCTAGACGCTTTAGAACCATTTCGCACAAAAGGCCCAGAACAAAATCCTAAGCCACTACCCTATTTGCAGTCCTCTGGAAATAACAGTTTTGATATCAATTTAGAGGTGGCCATACAGCCTAATCAATCGAAAGAAACTGTCGTAAGCCGATCCAATTTTAAGTATATGTATTGGAATATGGCGCAGCAATTGACACACCACGCGGTAAACGGTTGCAGAATTAATGCTGGTGATATGATGGGAAGCGGAACCATTTCAGGTCCTGACCCATCTGCCTATGGATCAATGCTCGAACTGTCATGGCGAGGAGAGAAGACCGTTACTCTTAACAACAATCAAAGCAGGAAATTCATTGAAGATTACGACACAGTCATCATGAGGGGACATTGCGAGAAAAAAGGCACCAGAATTGGTTTTGGAGAGGTGCGCTCACAGCTCCTACCCGTCTTTGAAATCCTTAAAAAAAACACTAATCTGCGATCTCAAACAGATTGATATTTAAAATATCACTGTGTGAAGCATGAGTACCGACTTCTCCATTTTTAATTACCAATAACTGTGGCGATTTGTGTCTGACTTTTAATGTGTCCGCAATAGCATTAGAAACACTGCGATACGCTAATAAATCCAAATAGTGAAAAACCATTCCTGAAGGTAATTGGAGATATTCCTCTTCAAAGTTTGATTTAACCATTCGACTTATAGCACAACTGGTAGCATGTTTAAAAACTACTTGAGGCTGCTCAAAAGATGCTTTAACTAAAAGTTCCAAATCATCAATAGTTTGCAAAGGAGTACAAGGGAAACCCGAGGGTTCTTACCTTGCTGCGCTTGATTTTTTTTTAAAAAAAAGACCCATAAAAAATTTATAAACTGACTAAAAGTCAGTGTGTTACAATTAAAATAGGACAAAATGTCGCTCCTATTCTGTTGGTAAGATATTTGAACAAAAGTAGACAAACCCTAAATAAAATTATTGATGAATCTGAATAATTTAACGACAAAATCACAAGATGCCATTCAAGAGGCGCAGCTAATAGCTCAAAATTATGGGCACCAACAAATCGAGCAAGAACATCTTCTAAAAGGCATCACGGCTGTAGACGATCATGTCTTTCCTTTTTTATTGGGCAAGCTCAACGCCAACAAGGCATTGATAATATCGATTTTAGATAAAGCACTTCAAAGCTACCCCAAAGTAGAAGGTGGAGATATGATATGGTCTCGATCGGTTGGTGAGGCTCTAAATCAAGCTACCCAATTGGCCAAAAAAATGAAAGACGACTTTGTTGCCATCGACCACTTAATTTTGGGCCTATTCAAAAGTAATGGCACCATATCAAAGCTATTGAAAGACCACGGGATTACCGAAAAGGCATTATTGGAGGCCGTCAATCAACTTCGACAAGGAAATCAAGTGACCTCTCAAAGTCAAGAAACAACCTATGATGCCTTGGGTAAATATGCCAAAAACTTGAACAAAATGGCCTTGGATAACAAATTGGATCCTGTCATTGGCAGAGACGAAGAAATCCGCAGAATACTGCAAATTCTATCGAGAAGAACCAAAAACAACCCGATTTTGGTCGGGGAACCTGGCACTGGAAAAACAGCAATAGCCGAAGGTCTCGCCCATCGTATTGTGGACGGGGACATTCCTGAAAACTTGAAAAACAAAGCCATTTTTGCTCTTGATATGGGCGCTCTGATTGCAGGCGCCAAGTATAAGGGTGAGTTTGAAGAGCGCTTAAAGGCCGTCATCAAGGAGGTCACAAACAGCAGCGGTGATATCGTTCTGTTTATTGATGAAATACACACTTTGGTTGGTGCAGGCGGAGGGCAAGGCGCTATGGATGCTGCTAATATTCTAAAGCCCGCCTTGGCGAGGGGCGAACTCCGAGCCATTGGTGCCACAACCTTAGATGAGTATCAAAAATACTTTGAAAAAGACAAGGCCCTAGAACGGCGATTCCAAAAAGTGATGGTCGATGAGCCCGACACGGAAAGAGCCATTTCCATTTTGAGAGGTATCAAAGAAAAATACGAAACCCATCACAAAGTCCGAATAAAGGACGAAGCCATTATTGGAGCTGTAACACTTTCCGATCGCTACATCACCAATCGGTTTTTACCGGACAAAGCCATTGATTTGATGGATGAAGCCGCATCAAAGTTGAGAATGGAGATCAACTCCAAACCAGAGGAATTGGATGTTTTGGATCGAAAAATCATGCAACTCGAGATTGAAATCGAAGCCATTAAGCGAGAAAACGATGAGAGCAAACTCAAATCATTAGGTTCAGAAGTAGCCAATTTGAAAGAAGAACGCAGTGTTATCAACGCCAAGTGGAAAAGAGAAAAAGAGGTGGTAGACAACATTCAACAGACAAAATTGGAAATTGAAAACTATAAATTGGATGCCGAACGCGCCGAAAGAGAGGGTGATTATGGTAAAGTAGCCGAACTGAGATACGGTAAAATCAAAGAGGCTCAGGAATCATTAGAAAAATTTCAAACGGCCTTAGCCGAGGAAAAAGAGACCGCACTAATTAAGGAAGAGGTAACCTATGAAGACATAGCCGAAGTGGTGGCCAAATGGACTGGCATACCCGTAACAAAGATGATCCAAAGTGAGCGCGACAAACTACTGGCCCTGGAAAATGAATTGCACAAAAGAGTCATAGGGCAAGACGAAGCTATTGCCGCCGTTAGCGATGCTGTGAGGAGAAGTCGTGCTGGACTGCAAAATCCACAAAAACCCATTGGTACTTTTTTGTTTTTGGGCACTACAGGTGTTGGTAAAACAGAACTTGCCAAAGCATTGGCAGCCTATTTATTTGATGATGACAACGCCATGACCCGAATTGATATGAGCGAATATCAGGAGCGGCACGCCGTAAGCCGATTGGTAGGAGCACCTCCCGGATATGTTGGTTATGACGAAGGTGGCCAGTTGACAGAAGCAGTGAGGCGCAAGCCATACTCTGTCGTTTTGCTAGATGAAATAGAAAAGGCCCATCCCGATACTTTTAATATCCTTTTACAAGTCCTAGATGAAGGCAGACTGACGGACAATAAAGGTCGTGTGGCTGATTTTAAAAACAGCATCATCATCATGACCTCAAACCTTGGCAGCGAATTGATTCAAAAAAATTTCGATAACACCAAGGACATAGAGACCGCTATTGAATTGGCAAGAGTAGATGTTTTAGGATTACTCAAGCAAACGATTCGGCCCGAATTTTTAAATCGGATTGACGATACTGTGATGTTCACCCCCTTGAATCACAAAGACATACTAGCCATTGTGGATTTGCAACTCAAAATGATTCGAAAAACCGTGGCCAAACAGGGCATCACTTTTGACGTAACGGACCAGGCGAAGGAGTATTTGGCCGAGAAGGGATACCAACCCGAATATGGAGCGCGACCTGTCAAACGTGTGATTCAAAAAGAAGTTCTTAATTTACTGAGTAAAGACATCTTGTCGGGTAAGGTGAATGAGGACAGTATCTTGTTGCTCGATGCCTTCGAGGATGGCTTGGTTTTCAGACAGCAGTAGAAATAAACTTCAAAATTGACAATGGGCATATAAAGGCGTCTATGGACGTCTTTATTTTTGTAGTTTTGGGCTGTGCAAAAAGCAGTAAACATAAAGAACAATCGCGCCCGCTTTGAGTTTGAACTCCTAGACCATTATACGGCGGGCATTGTACTAACTGGAACGGAAATCAAATCAATTCGTTTGAGTAAAGCGCGTATTGCAGATAGTTTTTGTGAGTTTAATGATCGGGGTGAACTTTTTGTGGTGAATATGTCTATTGACCTCTATTCTCATGGCACACATTACAATCACCAACCCAAGGCTACAAGGAAACTTTTACTCAATCGGAAAGAATTGAAAAAGTTGGAAAAAGAGGTGACTTCTTCTGGATTTACCATTGTGCCATTGCGTTTGTTCCTCAACGAGAAAGGAAGAGCCAAGCTAGATATTGCCTTGGCTAAAGGCAAAAAGCTTTATGACAAAAGGGAGCATATTAAGGATCGCGACAACAAGCGGGATTTAGATCGAATCAAAAAGAATTTCAAATAAACCCCTATGAAGCACCTTAACTTCAAATCCTATCAGAGTTTTTTATTTTTCATTCTTTGCCCAGTTTTAGGCTTGTCACAAATCAACGGCAAAGTAACGGATGAAAGCGGCACTCCCATTCTAGGCGTGAATATTTATATTGAGAACACCTATATGGGTACCACATCCAATCTAGAGGGTGTTTTCAATTTGGAAAATAGTCCCAAAGAAGGCGGCGTTTTAGTCTTTCAGAGTTTGGGCTATAAGTCTTTTAAATATAAGGTTAAACCCAAAGAACAGGTAAATGATTTGGTTGTCAAACTCATCCCTGAAGCCATTTCTCTAGACGAGGTTGTTTTGAACACAACAGAAGACCCCGCCTATCCCATCATGAGAAAGACCATTGCCGCGCGTAAGTCTCATTTGGAAAAAATTGGCAGCTATCGCGCCGATTTCTATTCGAGAGGACTGATCGCTCTAGACTCCGTTCCGGAAAAAATTTTTGGTCAAGAAGTAGGCGATTTAAATGGCGCGATTGACAGCACTCGCAGTGGCGTTCTTTATTTGTCAGAAACATTTTCAAAACTCTCCTTTCGACAACCTGACGAATTGATTGAAAACATAACAGCCTCCAAGGTGAGCGGCAACAATAACGGCTTCAGCTTTAACATGGCCAGAGATGTAGATTTTAATTTATACCGCAATAATATTTCAATCAATCAATCCATTTTATCGCCTTTGGCAAATGGTGCTTTTGGCACTTATACCTTTAAATACGAGGGTGAATTTTACGACGACCGTGGGTACTTGATCAATAAAATTAGAGTCACCCCAAAACGAGAAAACGATCCAGCCTTTGCCGGACATATTTATATTGTGGAAGACCAATGGGCCATTTACAGCGCTGAGCTGACCATTCGCGGCAAGCAAATACAAATCATGCCGCTCAACAAGATGACTATTTCACAGTCTTTCACCTTTGATCAAACTAGAAATGAATGGATTTTGCGTACCCAATTGCTCGATTTTGATTTTGGTTTATTGGACTTCAAAGGCGGCGGACGATATTCGGCAGTTTACAGCAATTACGTTTTCGATCCAAAATTCGATTATAAAGAGTTTGGTAATCGCATTTTAAAAGTGGAGTCCGATGCAAACAAAAAAGATAGTTTGTTTTGGACAACCAACCGGCCAATTCCTTTGTCAGAGGTTGAGACAAGAGATTATATTCGGAAAGACAGTATCAGAATCCTGAGGGAATCCAAGTCGTATTTAGACTCGATGGACCAAAAAAACAACCACTTCAAATGGCGTGTTTTTTTAAACGGTTACGACCATGAAAATTCATTCGACAAACGCCGCTGGGGATTTTCTGGTCCCTTAAAAAAGGTCCATTTTAATACTGTCCAAGGCTTACACATCGCTCCGGAATTATATTACAGACGACAGTTGGACGACTTCCGACACTACTGGAGTATCACAACTAAGATTAACTATGGATTTAGTGACCAACGCCTGAGACCTAGTGTGAGTTTCTATTATAAATTTAACGATATCAATCGGCCCTACCTGCGATTTACACTGGGCAGTGAGGCGATATCCATTAATAGAGCTAACCCCATAGGCCAGACTTTAAATGATGTTTACACAGCCTTTGAAAAAAATTATCTCAAACTGTTTGAGCGGCGTTTTGTCCGAGCAACCTATGGACAGGAATGGGTCAACGGATTGAACGGTAATTTTACGCTGACCTATGAAAATAGAAAGCCGCTATTTAACACCACAGATCAGGTGATATTTCCTCAGCCTGGGATAAGTTTCTCCAGCAACAACCCATTGGAACCTAATGACAACGAAGCAGCACTGTTCCAAAAGCATGACCTCTTTGTTGCAAGTATGAATTTTAGAGTCAATTTTGGCCAAAAATATTTGGAATACCCTGACAGCAAATACGTCATAAATAACGGCAACTACCCTTCCCTATATTTCTTTGCCAAAAAGGGATTTGGCGCAACGGTTAGCGACTACAATTTTCTTGAGCTACGTGTTGAAATCAGACAAAATTTAAATTTAGGCCGACTTGGCAATCTCAATTACAATGGTTTTGCAGGAGGGTTTTTCAACTCGGACATGATGGCCTTTGTCGATTACCGTCACTTCCAAGGGAACCAAACCATTTTGCGAAACTCTGGCCGTACTAATGAGACTTATAACTTACTCGATTACTACCTATTGAGCACCAATAAGAGCTATAACGGGTTCCACATTGAACATCATTTCAAGGGCTTTCTATTAAACCGTCTGCCTTTGATTACCCAACTGAATTGGCATGTAGTAGCTGGATTTCACTATTTGAAAACCACTGACCAACAACCCTATATGGAATGGAATATTGGCTTGGAAAATATCGGCTTTAAAAAACTGAAATTCCTTCGTGTAGATTACGTTCAAAGCCATCACAACGGGCGGCAAAACAATGGTATTCTGTTGGGCGTAAATTTCTAAGACGCGGTTGATGCCTTGTCTGAAAGCAGGGGTACAAAACGAAACTCCCCAAAGGTTTTCTTGGCGAAACTTTTAACGCCTGTTCGGACAAATAAGGTCATGATTTGTTGGTCTTTACCCACGGGAATTACCATACGTCCGCCAATAGCCAATTGGGCCAATAGCGCCTTAGGCAGCTCAGGAGCACCTGCTGTTACAATAATGCCATTATAGGGTGCCGCTTCGATATAACCCTTGTAGCCGTCACCAAAAATGAGTTTCTTGGCATGAAAGCCCAATTTGGGCAAAAACAAAGATGTTTTTTTAAATAGCGTTTGTTGCCGTTCTATGGAATAGACCTCGATCCCCATATGACATAGTACTGCCGTTTGATAGCCACTCCCCGTGCCTATTTCTAACACCTTACTTCCAGCGCAACATTGCAGCAATTCTGTTTGAAAGGCCACTGTATAGGGCTGAGAAATCGTTTGATCAGCTGCGATGGGAAAGGCCTTGTCTTCATATGCGTGATCCAAAAAACCCGAATCTAAAAACAAATGACGAGGTACGGCAGCTATAGCAGACAAGGTAGCCTGGTTTTCAATGCCCTTTTGACGAAGTTGCTCAACCAAACGGTGGCGCATACCTTCGTGTTTCGGACTATCAATCATGGTGTTTTTAGTTTGAGGGTAAATTTACATATTCTCACTGAATTGTCCTCAAACCACCATTCTTTCGACGGTGACCTCACTCCCATCCTCCTAACACCTGAATTTTGCACGTCAAAACAGTTGAAATAATCACTTATTTTATTCCTTTTACTTGACAAAACCTATTTTTTATTATCATCTTAAAATAAAAATAAATCATTCATTGCTATTAAGTTAAACTTATTCAAATAATGGTAAAAATAAAATCTTGTCGCTAACTTTGACAGAGGGTATTTATGACACGTTTGTGTCTCATTCCATTCATATCACGACAATGAGACCTAACGCTTGAATCACAGCAGTATAAGAGTCTATTTTTAGTCACAGAATACTCTTGTTTTTTTATCTCGCGAAGGTGATACAATTTAAAAAACGCTTTTTCTTATGCTGAGCGATAATACACCCTAGAATTTTAGATCGTTTTTTAGGAGATCCTGAAAACAAAACCATTTGTAGCGCGGACCCAATACTTCATGGCAGTTTAAGGAGTTTCCTTGTGAGGTTTGAATCGAGACGAATTTTCCACCCCATTGATTCCATTTATCTGGCGAAAACGCTTAATTTTGAACAAAAGACAAAAGATGTTAAAAGCAGGTGTAATCGGTGCAGGACATTTGGGTAAAATCCATTTAAAGCTCCTCCAAGCTTCTAAGAAATACGAATTGATTGGTTTTTTTGAAAACGACCGCGCTACAGCTCAGTCCGTTGAAAAAGAATTTGGCTATCAAAAATTCGAGAGTTATGAGACCCTACTAGACCAAATTGACGTCATAGACATCGTAACCCCTACAATGAACCATTTTGATTGTGCTAAAATGGCCATTAAAAGAGGCAAGCACGTTTTTATTGAAAAACCCATTACCAATACTGTAGAAGAAGCCCAAATATTGATGGCCTTAGCCGAGAAGAACGATGTCCAAGGTCAAGTTGGTCATGTAGAAAGATTCAACCCTGCATTTACTGCTGTTCAACATATGCTGTCTAGTCCCATGTTTATCGAAACCCATAGACTGGCCGAATTCAATCCTCGTGGTACTGATGTTCCCGTTGTTTTGGATTTAATGATTCACGATATTGATATCATTCTAAAGGTTGTCGGCTCGAAGGTAGTTGATATTAGCGCTAGCGGCGTTTCTGTCATCAGCGCGTCACCCGATATTGCCAATGCCCGATTAGTCTTTGAAAACGGCTGTGTCGCCAATCTCACGGCAAGTCGAATTTCGCTCAAAAACATGAGAAAGAGTCGGTTTTTCCAAAAGGATGCGTATATCTCGGTGGACTTTTTGGAAAAGAGCAGTGAGGTTGTTCAAATGGAAACCTTAAATGGAGAGGCTGGTGACTTTGATATGATCTTGGAAAATGCAGAAGGCATTAAAAAACGCATTCTTTTCGAAAGACCAGAAGTGGCTTCCAATAACGCCATCCTAGACGAATTAAATTCTTTTGCCGATGCTATCAACAACAATGCTACACCAGTAGTGAGTTTAAGCGACGGTACAGAAGCCCTTCGTGTCGCACATGAAATTATCAAATGTTTTAAAACAGAATTATGAAAAAAGTAGCAGTAATTGGCTCAGGAACAATGGGCAACGGCATTGCCCATACCTTTGCTCAAAACGATTTTAAAGTGCACCTGATTGATCTCAACGCAGATGCCTTAAAAAGAGGTCTGGAAACTATTGATAGAAATCTGGGAAGGCTTTGTGATAAAGGCCTAATTGATAGTGAAAAAAAAGTTCAAACTCTTAACAATATTAAAACCTTTACCAACCTTCAAGAAGGTGTTCAGGGCGCAGAATTGGTGGTAGAAGCAGCATCCGAAAATCAAAGTTTGAAATTAAAAATATTCGAAGATCTGGATAAATTTTGCGACCCCGATACCATCTTGGCAAGTAATACTTCATCAATTCCAATCACCCAATTAGCTGGGGTAACTCAAAGACCAGATAAGGTTATTGGCATGCATTTTATGAACCCTGTGCCAATAATGGTTTTAGTAGAAATCATTCGTGGTTATAACACCAGCGATATAGTGGCCAATACCATCGAAAGTATTTCTAAGCAACTAGGAAAAACACCTGTTGTGGTCAACGATTATCCCGGTTTTATTGCGAATCGAATTTTGATGCCAATGATTAATGAAGCTATCGAAAGTCTACACCACGGTGTCGCCGATGTATTGGCAATTGATACGGTGATGAAATTAGGAATGGCCCACCCCATGGGTCCACTACAACTAGCCGATTTCATAGGTCTGGACGTTTGCCTATCTATTTTATATGTGATGCACGATGGGTTTAAAAACCCCAAATATGCAGCTTGCCCATTACTAGTCAATATGGTTCGGGCTGGCAAACTAGGGGTCAAATCGGGAGAAGGATTTTACGATTACAGCACCAGCAGGAGGGCAGAAGTTGTTGCTTCACAATTTTTAAAATAGGCAGATAGGCATGGCTCAAATATTGCCGTTTCGCGCTTTAAGACCAGCACCTGACATCTCTGCTGAAGTAGCGTCTGAGAGTTATGACAGCTATGACCCCAAAATACGCGACAAGCTTATCAATGGTGATAATGTTTCCTTTTTGAAAATTATTGGTGGTGCTTATAAAACCTATCCCAAATATCCAAAATCGCGCTACAAGGCCGTAAGAAAAGCATTTGAAAGGGCGAAAGCAAAAAAAGTGCTGATTCAAGATCCAATAAACGCCCTTTATCTCTGCAATATCGAGACCATTTTTGGCAATAGTTACCTCGGAATTACAACCTGTTTACCTGTATCGGAGTATAACAATAACATTATCAAAAAACATGAGGACACCCTTACTGCAAGAGAGTCGGTATTTGAAGCCTATCTGGATGTGGTCAATTTCAATGCCGAACCGGTATTGATAAGTTATCCAGATAACCAAACTTTAAACGGACTGCTAAACAACTTCACTGAAACGAAACCTGTGGATCAGTTCGAATGCGCAAATGGAAACCATCATAAAATTTGGGCTATCACGGAGCCAGACAGCGTCAAAGCGATTCAAGCCTGTTTCGCAAGTATTCCCCACTTATATATCGCCGACGGACACCACCGGGCAGCCTCTTCGAGTAGACTTGCAGCCATGAGAAATGATTGTGCCAGTCAACAATTTTTGAGCTTTTTAATTCCTGAATCTCAGCTGCATATTTTAGAATTTAACCGTTTTATTACTGACTTAAACGGTCATTCGGACTCAGAATTTCTCGAACTTCTTACATCTTCCTTTGATATTAAACCTTTAGGTGAAACATTCTGTTTGCCAAAAGAAGCCCATGTATTTACGCTCTATTTAAAAGAACAATGTTATGAACTTAAAGTGAAAAATAAATATTTTACGGGAAGTCCTAATCCTTTGGAAAAATTGGACGTGTATATTTTGAATACCTTAGTTTTTGAACCCCTGTTGAACATAACTGATCTCAAATCAGATATTCGCGCGCAATTCGCTCCTGGCAACCATTCCGCGCACCTGCTTCAAGGCAAAGTGGATCGGGGTGAGTACAAAGCCCTTTTTGGGTTATATCCTATTGCTGCAGAAGAAATACGTAAAGTAGCCGACCAAGATTTGACTTTACCGCCAAAAAGCACATATATCTTACCAAAATTATTAAGTGGCTTACTCATATACGAATTGTCATGAATATAGCAACCAACATCCAAAAAATTGAGGCCAGTCTTCCTCCAGAAGTAGAATTGATCGCTGTATCCAAGACCAAACCCATCGAAGCCATTGAACAGGCGTATCAAGCGGGTCAGCGTCATTTCGGGGAGAATAAGGTTCAGGAAATGGTGCAAAAACAAGAGCTACTGCATTCAGATATCAAATGGCACATGATTGGTCACTTGCAACGAAACAAGGTCAAATATATGGCCTCATTTGTGCATTTGATTCATGGCGTTGACAACTTGCCATTGTTAAAAGAAATAAACAAGCAGGGGCTGAAACACAACAGGACAATCGATTGTTTGCTTCAAATCAAAATTGCCCAAGAGGAAACAAAATTTGGATTGGACCCCGACCTAGCGCAAGACATTTTGCGTTCCGACGAATACGCAGATTTGACGCATGTATGCATTGTTGGCGTCATGGGTATGGCTTCATTTACTACTGATCAAAGTCAAGTTAAAAAAGAATTTGACCTCTTGAAATCGACTTTTGACTTATTTCAGACATATGACATTAATATCCAAATCCTTTCGATGGGCATGAGTGACGATTACCCGCTGGCCGTTGAATGCGGCAGTACTATGGTCAGGGTTGGAAGTAAAATATTTGGGGAACGCAACTAAAAATCAGATTATATATTCAATAATTGACATAGAGACCACAGGTGGCAAATACAATGAAGAAGGTGTTACCGAAATAGCTATCTACAAGTTTGACGGCCATGAAGTGGTGGATCAGTTTATCAGTTTGGTCAACCCCGAAAAACCCATTCAACCCTTCGTGGTAAATTTGACTGGGATTAATTCAAATATGCTTAGAAATGCTCCCAAGTTTTATGAGATAGCCAAACGAATTATCGAAATAACAACAGACACCATTGTAGTGGCGCATAATGCCAGTTTTGATTATCGCATCCTTCAAATGGAATTTGACAGGCTTGGTTACAGCTTTGAACGGCAAACGTTGTGTACAGTAGAATTGTCTAAAAAACTCATTCCCGAGCAGGACTCCTACAGTCTCGGAAAATTGTCTAGAAGTTTGGGTATTGCAGTAAGCGATCGACATAGGGCTTCCGGTGATGCTCAAGCCACTGTAAAGTTGTTTAAAATGCTTCTCGCTAAAGACAAAACCAAATCCATTATTACTGCCGCTATAAAACTCAGTCCTCGACATCAAATGGAACCAAAACTTCTAGATCTTTTGGCGCCATTACCTTCTGAAACAGGAGTTTATTACATTCATAATGCAGATGGAGATATCATTTACATCGGAAAAAGCAAAAACATCAAAAAAAGAGTCAATCAGCACTTTATTGGAACTGAAGTTAAAAGTAAAAAGATTCAGCTTCAAGTCGCTGATGTTAGCTTTGAAACTACTGGTAGTGAACTCGTGGCCTTGCTCAAAGAAAGCGAAGAGATTAAGACCAATAAGCCGCCGTTAAATCGCGCACTCCGACGATCAATATTTACCCATGGCCTATTCAGTTTTGAGGACGAAATGGGCTATGTCAATTTTCAAATCAAAAGTTTAAAAAACAATCCTGACCCAATCGCCACCTTTGGCAATATTTTCCAAGGGAGAAAGTACTTGATGGCTATGACAGAAAAACACCAACTCTGCCAAAAATTAACTGGACTGTACCCATCAAAAACTAATTGTTTCAGCTATACGATCAAACAGTGTTTTGGCGCATGCCTGGGTGAGGAATCGGCAGGCACCTATAATGCCCGAGCCCAATCGGTCATCGACAAGATGCGTATGGACAACAAGAACATATTAATTATTGATAGAGGAAGAGCGGTTGATGAACGCAGTGTGATTTGGGTTGAAAACGGCAGCTTCAGAGGCATGGGTTTCTTTGACCTTAATTTTCAAATCAATAATCCTGATGTTCTTCGGACCGTGGTTACTCCAATGAGCGCTAATCGTGATGCTTCCAGAATTATTCAGAGCTTTCTCAGAAGGAAAAAATATTTAAAAATTATCAATTTGGAGGAGAGATAATAGGTTCTTATTCTTTTATTACCTTTGAGACATGGATCAACCAGCGCCTTTGAAATCTTGGCAAATTAAGCTTCATGAAATAATCTATGAAGCCGACACCCCAGCTGGAAAGCGATTTGATATTTTTCTTCTGTTCGTTATATTGACCAGTATATTGGTTGTAATGCTTGAGAGCGTTACTCCTATTGACCAAACCTATGGTAAAATTCTGCATATTTCAGAATGGATCATTACCATCTTATTTTCCCTTGAGTATATCGCCCGAATCGTTTGTGTGCGCCAACCTTGGCGCTATATATTTAGTTTTTACGGCATTATTGATTTTCTGTCGACCATTCCACTGTATTTATCAACTTTTTTGGTGGGGTCGCACACCCTTATCACTTTTAGGGCCTTGCGTTTATTGAGGGTCTTTAGAATTTTAAAACTTGGTCGTTTCATTGGAGAGTCGAACAATTTTATTGAGGCGTTGAAAGCTAGTAAAGCAAAAATTGCGGTATTTCTGTCGTTTGTTTTAATACTTTGCGTTGTATTGGGGACGCTCATGTATCTCATTGAGGGCGGTGCTGGCAGTGGATTCTCAAGCATTCCTAGGTCTGTTTATTGGGCTATTGTTACATTAACAACCGTTGGATATGGCGATATTGCACCAGTGACCGCATTGGGACAGTCGATTGCCGCTGTTATAATGATTCTCGGCTATGGAATTATTGCCATTCCTACAGGTATTGTGAGTTCCGAAATGACAAAAACAAACCGAAAGCCCGTGCAGACCAATACCCAAGCCTGCTCCAACTGCGCCGCATCAAAACATGACGACGACGCCACCTATTGCAATAAATGTGGATTTTCACTCCATCATGACTAAAGAACTCGTTGTTGTTGTAGGGCCTACAGCTATCGGAAAAACAAGGCTCGCCATAGCATTGGCTCAACGCTTAAAGACCAGTATTATTTCTGCCGATTCTAGGCAATTTTTCAAAGAAATGTCAATTGGCACTGCAGTTCCCTCTAAAAAAGAATTAGAGGCCGCGCCCCATTACTTCATTCAACACAAAAGTATTCACGAATCTTACAGTGTTGGTGATTTTGAAAAAGAGGGATTAAATCGGATTGATGAATTGTTTAAAACAAAGGATAAAGTCATTTTAGTAGGTGGTTCTGGACTTTATATCAAAGCCATCGTGGCAGGTTTAGATGCTATTCCTGATGTCGATCCTTCGATTCGAAAAGAACTCAACAATACATTGTCAGTCAATGGTTTGGACTCATTAGTGCAGCAACTTAAAGCATGTGATCCTGGCATTATTGGATCGATTGATCCTCAGAATCCAAGGCGTGTCATCAGGGCTTTAGAAGTTGTTTTGAGCACTGGACAGTCGCTCTCCACTTTTCAGAACAAACCAAAAAATCCCAGACCATTTAATATCAGAGTTATTGGCTTAAAAGCCAATCGGGACGAGCTTTACCAGCGAATCGAATCTAGAGTGGATCGGATGATATCTGATGGATTGGTAGACGAGGTAAAAGGTCTTTGCGATTACAAGCACCTCAATGCGCTTCAGACAGTGGGATACCGGGAGTTATTTGATTATTTCATGGGAAAAAAATCGCTTGAAGAAGCCATTCTACAAATCAAACAAAACAGTAGACGATTTGCAAAACGTCAAATGACCTGGTTCGGCAATCAATTGACGGTCAATTGGTATGATTACAAAACACCGGAAAAAGAAATATTTGACAACTTGTTCCGATAGACCTAATTATTGATCACCAAACGAAACCCCTCGCCATGAATATTTAATATTTCTACCTTAGGGTCCAATTTTAAATATTTTCGGATTTTGGCAATATAAACATCCATACTTCGGGATGTAAAATAGTTGTCATCCCTCCAAATTTTGGTTAAAGCCAATTCACGAGGCATCAAATCGTTTTCGTAAATGGCTAGAAGTCGCAGTAATTCATTTTCTTTAGGAGACAGTTTGATAGGATCTTCATCTTTATAAACCAGAAAACGCAGTTTGGAATTAAGTTTAAAATCTCCAATGTTGAATTCAAATTTTTTACTATCCGCCAATGAGTCGGTGCTTTTGCGCTGCAAAATAGCTTTGATTTTCATCAAAAGAACATCACTGTCGAAAGGCTTGTTCAAATAGTCATCGGCACCCACCTTATATCCTTTCAAGACATCTTCTTTCATGGTCTTGGCCGTTAAAAAGATAATTGGTATTTCCGTGGATTTTTCACGTATTTCTTTTGCCAAAGTAAAGCCGTCCTTGTAGGGCATCATCACATCAAGTATACAAAGATCAACGTAATTTCTTTTAAATTTTTCAAAGCCCTCGAGTCCATTTTTAGCCAATACAACCTCAAATCCATTCAATGAAAGAAAATCTTTCAATACGGATCCAAAGTTAAAATCATCCTCTGCTAATAATATCTTTTTAGTTGATTCCTCCATGTTTTTTTTATGAAATAATAGGTAGTTTAATTGTAAAGGTACTCCCTTTGCCCTTTTCGCTATCAACATTTATGCCACCTTGATGATCTAGGACTATACTTTTTACATAAGCCAACCCAAGTCCTTGTCCTTTGACATTATGAACGTCACCTGTATGCACTCTAAAGAATTTTTCAAATATTTGCTTTTGGTCTGCCTTTGTCATTCCTTGACCTTTGTCACTAATGCTAGTTACAATAATATTTCCCACTAATGCCGTTCGTACTTTAATCTCTGGAGCATCGTCGGAATACTTTATTGCATTGTCCAAAATATTAACAATAACATTAGTCATGTGCATATCACTGGCTAAAATTGTAGATTTTGGAGCATTGAGTTCGGTAGTGATTTTACCGTTACGTTCAGCTAATATCAGCTCAATGTGAGCAATGGCATCTTGAATCAAATCATGTAATTTGACTCTTTCTTTGGTCAGATTCAAATCGTTCTTTTCCAATTGAGAAATTCTCAATACGTTTTCCACTTGAGCGTGCATGCGCTTGTTTTCATCTCTGATCATTTTTAGGTATCGTGAAACCTGTGATTGATTGTCGATGACTTTCGGGTTTTTTATGGCGTCTAAGGCCAGGCCAATGGTGGCGATAGGCGTTTTCAACTCATGGGTCATATTGTTGATGAAGTCTGTTTTGATTTGAGATATTTTGCGCTGCTTAATCAATTGATTGATAGTGCTGCCATAGGCCAAGATAATAATTGAGGTAAAAACAATGGATAGTATGGTAATACCTAAAATTGTTGAGAAAACAAATCTCACTCTATTGGGGAAACTCACATAAAGTGTAAAGTCGCTTAAACCATCATTGTCAAGAAACATGGGAGAGCCGTAAACTGTTTGTTGATCAAACTCAAAGTTGTCAGACTGAATTGAAGTCGCCATATCATTTTCAAAAACGGCAAATTCAAAAGCAATATCTATATCGTCATTATTCAGAGCATTTCCCAACAAGGTTTTGATATCCCCTTCCTTTACCCGTCGATTTATAGGGTTGATCTTAGCCAAATCTCTATAGCTGGTTTCAAACATCACTTGCTCACTTCGCGAAGCCTGCTCCATTTGCAACAAGACACTTTCGGGAGTGACTTTAGATTTTTCGGCATCGGTCAAACTCTCAAAACGCTTCATCTCTCTTTCATTTCTCAATTGAGTAACATAAATACTATCGAAAGAATAGTCGAGGAATGACGGTATTCTAAAATTTTCTTCCATCACACCATTGCGGTATATCCGGGTTATTTTAGCGTCCGATTCGTCTTGAAAAACATACATATTTCTCAATGTGGTAGTATCCATCACAATACCACTATTTTTCAAAACCTGTATGCTCCAGTAAAAATTTCTGTACTCTCGGTCTTCGAGTGTTTTAGCAGAAAAGGCCAGTGCTTTTTTCACCTTAAACGAAAAACGTTCCTGCTCACTATTGTAGGAGTCCATGATGAAGTAGGCCTGAATGGAAATGATACCCACCAGGGAGAAGCTCATCAAAACTAAGGTAAAAATGAAAAAGCGTTTTTTCATGCGATAAAATTATTCATTTCCATAGGCCTAAGGTAACATTTAACCAATCCTTAACGGATTTAAGCAAAAGCATTAGATTGATAACGTCCCATCAATTTTTGGTGTAAAATTAAAACTTGATTTTTGGTATCCTCAAGAGTCAAGTTATTTATCACAAAATCGGCCAGAGGTTTTGTCTCTGATTCATCCCATTGGTTATTGACAATGGCCCTGAATCTTTCCTCAGTCATGCCATCACGCAACAGACATCGTTCCAATCTAAGCTCAAATGGCGCTGTGACCAAAATGACCTTGTCACATTGATGATGCAAACCATGCTCGAATAAAATGGCTGATTCTTTGATGACATACGGAAAATCTTGTTCTCTAAACCATCCTAGGAATGACTTCGCAACAGCTTGGTGCACCAATTGATTTAATTGGGCTAATAACATTTTATTTGAAAACACCTGATCGGCGAGAAATGACCTGTTCAATTGATCATTCAAATAAGCCTTTTCACCAAAAATATTTTTTATCGCCCGAACCAATAGAGCGTCGCTCTGCATCAAAGATTTACCCACTTCATCAGCTATAAATATCGGTACACCGAGTGGCTTAAACATCTCGGCCACCGTTGTCTTCCCTGAGCCAATACCGCCCGTGAGTCCTACGATTTTCTTCATTCTGCCTCCACTATAAATTCCACCCTACTAAGTCCTAATTTAACATTCCTAACAGCCTCGGGCCATTTGGTAATTTCAGGCTTTAGGTAGCCTCTATCGACACTTAAACTGTCAAACCTACACAACACCGTAAAGTCCTCACTAATTATGGATGGGAATTGTGCTAAACTGGTATAGAAGACAACCTCTGTCGATTTTGGAAAATGTTTAATTTGCGTATTCAACCCTTCAAATTGAAGTGAAATCGGAACCTCGATACTCCCTTCAGAAAACTTCTCGGCATTCACCTTGAGTATGGCTTCATCAAGGTCGAGCTTAATTGAAGAGTTGGCAGGTATTTCTAAAGCAATTCTCTCTTCAAAATTAGCATTGATTTGATCTTTATCGAACTGCACTGTTTGAACAGATTGAATCCCCTTAAGGGCTTCGGAAGGACCTACAACGGTAACTGAATCAGGATTGAGTATGGGTTTGTCAAAACTATCATAGCCAGCAGCAAAGGTCAGACTAGCTTTAAGTTCAATGGGGACTTTTTTTTGATTGAACTGGTCGTAATTGATGTAGAAAGGCTCACTGGAAGATGTATCCCAATTGACATCCTTATCGAGTTGTGATCTAATGAGGTACGAGTGTTTGGATGGTATCCAAACATAAAATGAGTCAGCGCGCGTTAAGTTATCCACCGCAAGAGACATTCTTGGTGGCATTAAAGCATACCGCAACCAATTAAAGCCATAGGTTGTTACAGTCAAGTTCATCTCAACAGGACTGTCAGTAGTCAATACCTTATCTATAGGAAGACCCAAAATCTCCACCGCAACGACGAGATTATTCGTGTAATACTTTGATAATTTATTGAGTGAAGCGACTGCAAACACCAAAAGAAAGCAAATAATAAATACCTTGAATCGCCCCTCTTTAGCCTCTTTAAATTTATTTACAATCCACTGTTTCATGATGGTAGTTTAAAAAATTGATTGGGAAACAATTCCTCAACATTTTTTCTTGAAATCGTTAAGCTAATGGTATTGATCAGAAAGCCTATACCGTAACCTAAAAACTGAATGTTGGCAGCAAAAAGGGCCATGAGAGCAATGGACAAACTTTTAGTAGTTATAGTGGCGCTAATTAGTATGGCCAATTGATAAACCCCGAAGACAAAAGTCAATTGCCAAAACCCAAAATACATAAGAACAGCTGCAGCAGGAATGCCAAGTAAATATAAACTGGGCAGCCAATAAGTAAAACGTATCGATTCGGGATGCCATGAGTTTAAAATGGGCCTTACCTTGCCAAAGCTATTGACTTGTTTAAAAAATTTAGACCATGAAATGCGTCTTTTGTGAAAAACAAAAGCCTTTGGAAAAAGAGCCGTTTCAAAGCCAAGTTTTCTTAACCTTAAAACAAGGTCCGGATCTTCTCCAGGATGGATCTGACCAAATCCACCGCTCAACTCAAATGCCTTTCTGGATAACCCCATATTAAAACTGCGAGGTTGAAAATTTTGATTTGAGGAATTACTTCCTCGGATACCACCTGTAGTCAGCAACGAGGTCATTGCGAAGTCAATGGCCTTCTGCAATTTGGAGAAACTGTCATGGGCTGCATCAGGACCACCGAAACAGTCTACCGGATTAGTGGCAAGGGCAAGACTAACCTCATCGAGGTAGTTTTCGGGCAAAATAACATCGGAATCTAGAATTAGAAAACAAGCTCCTTTGGCCCGTTTCATCCCGTAATTTCTAGAATCCCCTGGGCCAGTATTGGATTTTGTCAAGTACTGAATATTTAACAACTGATTGAAGGACTGTACAACCTCAGATGAACTTTGAGTAGAGCCATCCTCTACGATGACAACCTCAAAAGCATGATTTCCAGATAAAGTCGTCATACTTTGTAGCAGCTCCTGAACCTCTAACGGTCGATTAAAAACCGGAATCACAAAAGAAAAGAATGGAGAGCTCATGTTATTTCGTTGATCTGTCAAAATTAAGGAAAAAACAAAGGCCACCCATTGGCAGCCTTGGTAATGATTATTTCATAAAAAATTATATCAACTTTGTCCAATTGAGTTAAATCTTGGGTGCATGAGCCAAAGCGGCTTTAAAAAATTCCCAATATTTTTGAGTGGAGGAAATAGAAGCCCGTTCATCGGGTGAATGCGCCCCTTTGATAGTTGGTCCAAAGCTTATCATGTCCATCCCAGGATTTCGTTCGCCTAAAATCCCACATTCTAATCCCGCATGAATGGCGACCACCTTGGCTTCTTCGCCACCATTGAGTTGTCGATACAACTCAACCAGCACTTTTAAAATGGCCGAATCCATATTGGGTCTCCAACCAGGATAACCGCCAGAAAAAACAACTTCACACCCTGCAGTTTCAAAAGTTGCTTTGAGCGTATTCGCCAAATCGTCTCTTGAAGTTTCAACCGATGAACGTGTCAAGCAGTGAATTAAAAGATTGCCCTCTTGAAGTAAAACCCGGGCAACATTGTTTGAGGTTTCTACTAATCCTTCAATATCTGGACTCATTCTATACACACCGTTATGAGCCACCCGCAGCATGGCTAAAAGAGCGGACTGGTCATCGGTACTGAGTTGCTGTTTTGGCAAATCGATTGGGTCGATCAAAAGAACAAGACCTGGATCTATGGTTTGAAATTCCTTTTTGATTTCATCGAAAATCAGTTTACAGGCATTCACAAGGTCTCGGCCGAGACCAATTTCACAAACTAGTTCTACTTTGGCCTCCCGAGGAATTGCATTTCGAAGACTTCCGCCATCAAAAGAAACTAAACCAAAAGCCACCTTTGTTTCCAGATCGTGTAACAATCTGGCCATTATCTTATTGGCGTTTCCGAGGCCTTTAATAATATCAACGCCCGAATGTCCTCCATTGAGACCTTTTACAACCAATTGAAAAGCCTCGCTTTCAGACGCCACAGCTTCCCTGTGATAGACCTTTGAGGCCGATATATCAATCCCTCCTGCACAACCTACTCCAATTTCGTCATCATCCTCTGTATCAAGATTTAAAAGTATACTTCCTTTAAGCCAGTTTTTTTTCAATTTCAAAGCACCCGTCATGCCTGTTTCTTCATCAATGGTAAAAAGTGCTTCGATCGCCGGATGTGGCAGGTCTGTGCTTTCCAAAACCGACATGATAGTAGCCACTCCTAGTCCGTTATCCGCACCAAGTGTAGTACCATGGGCTCTGACCCAATCTCCATCAACATACATCTGAATCCCCTGAGTTTCAAAATCAAATACTGTGTCATTGTTCTTTTGGTGCACCATGTCCAAATGCGATTGCAGGACAACAGTTTGTCTGTCTTCCATTCCCGCCGTGGCAGGTTTTCTTATCAAGACATTTCCAATCGCATCAGTCTCGGTTTCGAGGCCCAGCTGCTTTCCAAAATCGATCATGAATTGGATCACCATTTCTTCCTTTTTAGAAGGCCTTGGTATGGCATTAAGGAGTTCGAAATTTTTCCAAATACATTTCGGCTGAATATCTTGTAAGGTCATAATATTATATTTTTCGGCACAAATTTAATCAATCAATTCCGTCAATCCCAATGTTTGGTTACATTTGAAGGATGCGGCCTAGAATCAAAATCATCTTTATCCTGTGCGCCCTACCCTTTCTCTGGCTTGTAGGTTATATGAAGGCCCATTCGGCTTGGACGGAAAGTTATTTTAGCCGAGGCCTATACCCGTATATCAGTAAAGTTCAAAACTTCCTGTTCAATTGGACACAATGGTCTTTGGGTGATTTGGCGTATCTCTTTCTATTAGCCTATGTAGTGTATTGGATTATTTTTAAAATGAGATATGTTAGGCTAAAAGAATGGCTTCTCAATTTGGGCGTCAGCGTTTTCCTAATTTACTTTTTCTTCCATTTTATCTGGGGGTTCAACTATTATCGCGAGCCAATTGCCATGCAGATGAAGCTTGGCGATTCATGTCAAGTCGATGATTTGATCAAAGTGACAAATCATTTGGCTTCAGCCACTAATACCGTTCATCTGCGCATCACAAAAAATGACAGTGTTGCTGTGAAGCATACCTTAAGTATTGCTGAACTCGCAGATAGTCTTAAACCAGGTTTTATTTTTATGAATGCCCAATTCAATACTGGGTCTCTTGGAACTAAAAAGGCCAAAGCCTCGCTTTTAAGTCAACCGCTCTCTTACATGGGTTTTAGCGGTTACCTCAATCCTTTTACCCTTGAAGCTCAAGTAAACGATTTGGTTCCATCTTATTCTATAGCTGCTACCATAGCTCACGAGCAAGCCCATCAATTAGGATTCGCAGCCGAAAATGAAGCCAATTTCATCGGTGCTTTGGCTTGCTATTATTCTGATGACTCGTATGTCAGGTATAGTGGACTCGTCATGGCGCTCAGAATTTGTTTGAACGAACTCTTCAAACTGAACCCAGATGAGTACACTAACATACTGAGACAACTCAACTATGGTGTTCTACTAAATTTCGAGGAATCAAGACAATTTTGGATTGGATACAACAATCCTTTTGAGAAATACTTCAAAAAGGGATATAACCAATATTTGAAATCCAACGCGCAAAAAAAAGGACTTGAAAGTTATAATGAGGCCGTTGTTTTAATTGTCAATTTTTTTAAAACCGAGCTTAATTGATAAAAAATTATTACATTCACGCTTTACAAAATTAATTCTTTAATCATTCATCATAATTTTCACATGAAAAATAACTTTTTGATTCTTATTTGTGCGCTTTTTGTAGGTCTTAACCTACATGCTCAAATTGACTATTTTCCAAAAAACGACGGAGTCGTTGCGGTGAATTCAAATTATACCGCGCTAACTAATGCTAAAATTTACATCAATGCTACTACAGTAATCGACAATGGTACATTGCTTTTCAAAAATGGTGAAATTGTCGGGGTTGGCGCAAAAATTGGCATCCCAGCCAATACAGTTGTTGTTGACGCTAACGGGAAAACCATCTATCCATCTTTTGTCGATGCGTATTCTAACTTTGGAGTGCAAACACCCGAACGACCAAGAGGCGGAGGAAGAACTGCCGTTTATGAAGCCACTAGAGAAGGTTACTATTGGAACGATCACATTCGCGCTGAACAGGATGCCGTGAACTATTTCAAATTCGACACTAAAGCTGCCGAGAATTATCGGCAAGCGGGATTCGGAGCAGTCAATACTCATATGGCCGATGGGGTTGTGCGCGGCACAGGAACATTAGTTGCTTTAACGCCAGAAGGCAGTGATGCCCAGCGTATTTTAGTTTCAAAATCTGGACAATACTTATCCACTTCCAAAAGTGTTCAGTCTCCACAGTCTTACCCTAGTTCTATTATGGGTACCCTCTCTTTACTTGAACAAATGTATATCGATGCCGATTGGTACGCCAAAGGAAATGTGACGACAACTGATCTGTCTTTAGAAGCGTTGAATCGCAATAAAGGGCAGTTTCAAATCATGGTATCTGCAGATCGATTTAATGCCTTAAGAACAGATAAGGTTGGAGACAAATTTGGTGTTCAATATGTTTTTGTTGGCAGTGGCGACGAATACGAGCGTCTCAATGAGGTGAAAGCGACCAACGGAACGTTTATCCTTCCCATCAATTTTCCAAAACCTTATGATGTCGAGGATGTTTTCACAGCTCAGGCTTTAGAACTTTCAACCTTAAGAAAGTGGAATCAAAGTCCTGCAAACCCTAAAATGCTTCGTGAAGCGGGAGTTCCTTTTGCTATCACAATGAATGGCCATAAGTCAGCTAAAGATTTCTTTCAGCATTTGCGACAGGCTGTGGCCTATGGTCTGGATAAAGAATCCGCCTTAGCAGCACTGACTCAGGTGCCAGCGAATATTTTGGGACAGTCCTCCAAACTAGGTAATTTGAAAGCGGGAGCATATGCGAATTTTATCGTAACCTCAGGGGATATTTTTGACGACAAAACCGTTATCCATGAAAATTGGGTTCGAGGGCAAAGAGATGTTCTCAATGCGATGGACACCGTTGACGCAAGAGGCAGTTATATCATTTCAACTTCCAAGGGTGATTTTACCCTTGAATTGGGCGGCTCTTTAGAAAAAATGAAGTCTACAGTTAAATTCGGAGACAACGAATTGAAATCCTCACTTTCTATGAGTGGCGATTGGGCAACCCTGACTTTCTCAAGCCAAGATAGCACAGCTTTAGGCGTAAACAGATTGTCAGCCAAAGTTCTAAATGCCAATACGCTGCGTGGCCAAGTCGCTTTTGTCGACGGTGATGTAGAAAGATTTGAAAGCTCCAAAACAGACCCAGAATCCAAAGAAAAGAAAGACAAAGGAGTCAAGCCAGAGGAAACTCCTGTGGTAGTTCCTGTAACCTATCCAAATATGGCATTTGGATTTGACAAACTCCCCGGGCAAGAAACCACTCTGTTTAAAAATGCAACTGTTTGGACCAATGAAGCCGAAGGTATTTTGACAGGAACTGACGTTTTAGTAAAAAACGGAAAAATCGTTAAAATAGGTCAAAACCTTTCAGCATCTGGAGCCAAGATAGTGGACGCTAGTGGCAAGCATCTGACCGCCGGTGTTATCGATGAGCACTCGCACATTGCTGCATCTAGTATTAATGAAGGGGGACATAATTCCTCAGCAGAGGTTTCTATAGGAGACGTGGTTGTTGATAACGACATTAATATTTATCGCAATCTTGCTGGAGGTGTCACATCCATTCAAATTCTGCATGGATCTGCCAATCCAATTGGTGGTCAATCGGCCATCATTAAGTTGAAATGGGGAGCACCAGCCCATGAGTTACTCAATCCTAATGCCAAACCTTTTATTAAGTTCGCCTTAGGTGAAAACGTCAAACAATCTAATTGGGGTAGCTTTAGTCGTTTCCCCCAAACGAGAATGGGTGTTGAGCAAGTTTATGTCGATTACTTCACAAGAGCAAAGGCCTATGACGCCATGAAGAAAAGCGGCAAACCCTACCGCAAGGATTTGGAAATGGAAGTTTTAGCTCAAATCATCAATTCGGAGAGATTTATTAGCTGTCACTCCTATGTTCAAAGTGAGATCAATATGTTGATGAAGGTAGCTGATCAATTTGATTTCAATATTAACACCTTTACGCATATTCTAGAAGGCTATAAGGTAGCTGACAAAATGCTTGAGCACGGGGTTGGCGCTTCAACCTTTAGCGATTGGTGGGCTTACAAGTTCGAGGTTAATGATGCCATACCATACAACGCAGCAATCATGCATGACGTTGGTGTTGTTACTGCCATAAATAGTGACGATGCTGAAATGTCGAGAAGACTTAACCAAGAAGCGGCTAAAACCATGAAATACGGCGGTGTCAATGAAGAGGATGCTTGGAAAATGGTGACACTCAATCCAGCTAAATTACTTCAAATAGACGATCGCGTTGGTAGCGTCAAAGTTGGTAAAGATGCCGATTTGGTGCTTTGGAATGGCAACCCACTTTCGGTTTACAGCAAAGCTGAAAAAACTATGATTGAAGGCGTTGTATATTTTGATATTGAACGCGATGCTGCGCAACGCAAAGTTATTGCCGAAGAACGCACTGCACTCATCAATATGATGTTAAAAGAAAAAAACAAGGGCATGGCCACTCAGCCCGTGCGCAAAAAGGAACAAGAACTCCTTCATTGTGATTCACTATAAAACAAACTGACATATGACATTTTTTAAATCTATTCTAATTCCGTTCCTAATCGTAGGAGCGATGGCACAAGCCCAGCAAACTCCTGGTGATGTGCAAACTAATGCCATTGCCATTGTGGGTGCTACAGCTCATATTGGCAATGGTCAAGTGATTGATAATGCTATCCTTGTCTTTGATAACGGAAAACTGGTTACTGTATCTGAGCGCAGCTCCTTTAACGGTAGCTTGGAAGGCAAAACAGTTATAGAAGCTTCAGGCAAGCATGTTTACCCAGGTTTTATAGCAGCTAATAGCACTCTAGGTCTTGTTGAAGTGGATGCTGTTCGCGCCAGTGACGACCAGGCAGAATTGGGACAATTGCTGCCTCATATCCGCAGCTTAATAGCCTATAACGCAGAATCAAAAGTCGTAGAGTCTATGAGGCCAAACGGTGTTTTACTGGCTCAAACTACCCCTCAAGGCGGTCGTGTTTCGGGAACTTCTTCGGTCGTTCAACTAGACGCTTGGAATTGGGAGGATGCTGCCGTAAGAGCCGATGACGGCATACATTTGAATTGGCCCAGAACCTTGAGTTATAACAGAAATTGGGCTACACGAACTTGGTCGCTCGAAGCCAATAAAGATTACGACAAAGAAGTCCGGGGAATTGAGGAATTTTTTGATGAATGCAAGGCCTATTTAGAAGGAAATAGAAATCCGACTAATCTACCATACCAAGCCATGGAAAACTTAATGAAAGGCTATCAGAATCTCTATGTTCATGTCGGCGATGAAAAAGGCATTACTGATGCCGTCGGTTTCTCGAAAAAATATCAATTGAAACTGGTTTTAGTTGGGGCTGAAGAGGCCTATAAAGTAGCTGACCTGCTCAAGAGCGAGAGTGTTGGCGTACTGTTAAGTAATACGCACAGATTACCGAGATCGCAAGATCACGACTATGACATGCCCTACAAACTACCGAAATTATTGTCAGATGCGGGTGTACTTGTTGGACTTAATACTGGTGGAAAAGCTAATTTTCAAAGTAGAAATTTACCCTTTTTTGCTGGTCAAGCCGTCGGACAAGGATTGGACAGAGAAGTTGCTTTAAGTATGATTACAGCCAACACAGCTAAAATCCTGGGTATTGATGATAATTACGGAACGCTGGAAGTAGGTAAAAGTGCTACTTTATTTATTAGTGAGGGTGATGCCCTGGAGATGATGGGGAACAGATTGACTAAAGCTTATATCGATGGTCGTGAGGTCAGTTTAGAAAGTCATCAAACTGAGTTATGGCAGCGCTACAAAAAGAAATACGAGTCCAACTAGATCAAAAAGTAGTATCTTTCGACCTTAGCTCATAGGCTGATTAGAAAGAAATGAACAAGCATATTTCAAGTCAAAGCAACCCGCTAGTAAAGCAAATACTTCAATTAAAATTGAAGTCAAAATTGCGAAAGACTAGTGGGTTGTTTGTTGTAGAAGGTCGACGTGAAGTTCAGTTGGCAATTGATGGTGGGTGCAAAATTGAGACGCTTCTCTTTTCAGATAAGCTTTCCCTCGAGAGTCTGCCAATAGGTCCAAATGAATATATTTCCGTTTCTGAGGCAGTCTATGACAAGCTGGCACATAGAGGCACTACAGAAGGGATGATAGCCCTAGTTCAAATGCCAAAGCACGAGTTGAGCCATTTAAAGATGGCATCCTCTACTCCTTTGATTTTAATTGCTGAAGCCCCAGAAAAACCAGGCAATATTGGCGCCTTATTTCGCACGGCAGATGCAGCCAAATTAGATGCTGTATTAATTGCTAATCCAAAAACAGATCTATATAACCCCAATATTATCAGGTCATCAGTAGGTGGGATATTTACTGTCCCAGTAGCCACTGGTTCGACTGAAGAGATCATAAATTGGCTTAAGACGAAACACATATCAATCTATGCGGCGGCCTTAGAGCAAGCCGAATCATATCAACAAATAGATTTCACCGCTCCCACCGCCATTGTTGTAGGCACTGAAGATCAAGGATTGAGTCAGCTTTGGCTTGAATCTGCTCAAAAAGTTATCAAAATCCCCATGTCAGGCCAAATAGATTCATTGAATGTTTCTGTTTCAGCTGCTATTCTGATCTTTGAAGCAAAACGACAGAGAGGTTTTTGATTTATTTTATATTCAGCCTTGCATTTCAAGCACAATGTATTAATTTTAGACATGGCTTCAACCGATGTTTTAGCGGAAAATAGGGCAATCAAAATTGCCTATAAAGAGTTGCTTAGGGTAAGCTACCGTTCCTTGTCAAGGGATGATAAAAAACTTATTAGAAAAGCATTTGACATTGCTGTGGCCGCTCATAATGAACAAAGGCGTCAATCTGGAGAAGCGTACATCTTTCATCCTATCGCTGTTGCTCGAATTGTGGCCTCTGAAATAGGTCTTGATACCACCTCAATAGCCGCTGCCCTCCTCCATGATGTGGTTGAGGATAATCCAGATTACACTCACGAAATGATTGAGGCCGCTTGTGGCACAGATGTCGCTAAAATTGTCAAAGGATTGACCAAAATCGGTAAAATCAAAGCAGAGAGTCATGTGTCGCTCCAAGCAGAGAATTTCAGAAAGATGCTTTTGACCATCAATGAGGATGTGCGAGTAATAATTATTAAGATCGCCGATCGTTTGCACAATATGCAGACCATGAAAGATATCAAGCGTGAGAAACAAATAAAAATCGCCTCTGAAACTTTATACATCTATGCTCCTCTGGCCCATAGGATTGGTTTGTATAATATCAAAACCGAACTTGAAAACTTGGGTTTGAAATATACGGAGCCAGAAACTTACGACATGATAGAGGCAAAAATCGAAGAAAGCAAGGACGAGCAAGAACAATATATTTCAGTCTTTAGTGAGGTGCTAAAAAAGTCATTAGAAGAGGGAAAAATAGACTGTATTATCAAAGGACGACCCAAATCCATTTATTCTATCAGAAATAAAATGCGCAAACAGAATGTATCCTACGAAGAGGTATACGATAAATTCGCGATGCGCATTATCTACAAGTCCAACGAAAAAAATGAAAAATTTTTGGCGTGGAAAATCTACTCATTGGTAACTGACCAATACACACCCAATCCGACCAGAATGAGAGACTGGATCTCTGCGCCCAAGTCTACAGGCTACGAAGCCGTGCACGTCACCGTGATGGGACCAAAAGGCAAATGGGTAGAAGTGCAAATCAGAAGTGAGAGAATGAACGAACTGGCCGAAAAAGGCTTTGCCGCCCATTATAAGTATAAAAACAACGGCGAACAAGACAACCTAGATGTCTGGGTAAATAAACTTCAGGATGCCATTGAAAATAATGAAATCAATGCGGTAGATTTTGTCGAAGAATTCAAATTCAATTTATACGCACGAGAAATTTTCGTATTTACACCAAACGGTGAATTAAAATCTTTACCTAAGGGTGCCTCGGCTCTTGATTTTGCCTATTCTATTCATACAGAAGTTGGCATGCACACCAGAGGCATCAAAGTAAATGGTCAACTTAAACCACTTGACCATCAGCTTTCGAGCGGAGATACCGTCGAAGTGATTACTTCAGCCAATGCCAAGCCATCACAAAACTGGCTCGATTATACCATAACAGCGCGAGCCAGAACGAAAATAAAAACTGCCTTGAAGGAAGAAACCAAGGCTATTGCAGAGGACGGCAAAGAAATTCTAAGACGAAAGCTAAAACAGCTGAAAATTCCTTTGAATGAAAAGGAAACTAATGCGATGGTTAATTTTTTCAAACTAAAAACCAGTTTAGATTTATTTTTTCGTGTTGGATCAGGGTCTATAGACAGTAAAATGATCAAAGCTTATTCAGCCTCGCGTAGCAATATGCTGATGAGCTTCCTCAAACGAAGCATTCGAAAGAATAAACCCTCTCAGGAACACAATCCAAACGAGTCAAAGCCAAATTATGATTTATTAGTTTTTGGTAATGACCGTGAACATTTGGAATACAAATTAGCGCCCTGTTGTAATCCAATCCCTGGCGATAAAGTTTTTGGGTTTTTAACCATTAACGATGGCATCAAGATTCACAAATACGATTGCCCAAACGCACTGAGCATGCAAGCCAATTTTGCCTACCGCGTTATCAAAGCGCAGTGGATCGATTCCAATCAACCAGAATTTAATGTTGTACTTAAATTATCAGGTCTAGATCATATCGGATTGGTAAACGAAGTTACCAAGGTCATTTCTAGCACTATGAACGTAAATATTAATTCTTTGAGCTTTGAGACCAAAGGTGGGGTATTTAATGGAACCTTATCACTTTCTGTGAAAAACAGTAATTATGTCACCAAACTGGTCAACCATTTGAAAAACATGAATGGTATAGATAAAGTTGTCAGAGTTTAACTAACTTTGCCATTCGACAATGAGTATAAAATCAGGTATAAAACAGCAGGAAATTGTCAAGGAAGTTTTCACAGCTTTTCTTGAGTCAAATGGGCACCGAAAAACGCCGGAGCGTTATGCTATTCTCCAGGAAATTTACGATCAAGAAACACACTTTGATATCGAGGCTCTGTATATGACCATGAAAGAAAAAAACTATCGTGTGTCGAGAGCCACCCTCTACAATACTATTGAACTACTGCAGCAATGTGCCCTTGTGCGCAAGCATCAATTTGGAGGTAATCAATCTCAATACGAAAAATCCTATTTCGACAAGCAGCACGATCATGTCATATTGAGCGACACTGGAGAAGTCATTGAGTTTTGTGATCCGCGTATTCAAAGTATTAAGCAAACCATCGAAGAACTATTCGACATCAGCATTCATAAGCATTC
>Ga0222719_10000181_pt1 | contig 62466 bp, 52 predicted proteins | sample C33_34DmetaG_FD_165039 | JGI IMG/M metagenome (GOLD analysis project Ga0222719, IMG submission 165039) | Estuarine water microbial communities from San Francisco Bay, California, United States - C33_34D | ecosystem: Environmental > Aquatic > Marine > Unclassified | place: USA: California...
AGTTAATTGGAAATAGTGGTGTTGAGATGCCCATTACAGGATATGTTCATCTATCAAGAGACATTGAGTCAGTATTAAATACTGTTGGTCAACCTCCATACGTCATAAAACTGCTTGAAGGAACTCAAGGAAGAGGAGTTGTATTAACCGAAACTATGGAAGCTGCGATAAGTGCTATAGAGACTATGAAGAAAATTGATGCAAACATATTAATTCAAGAGTTTATAAGCGAGTCTAGAGGAGAAGACATTAGAGCAATTGTTGTAGGCGATAAAGTTGTAGCTTCGATGAAACGCAAAGCTAAGCCTGGAGAGTTTCGTTCAAATGTTCATCTTGGTGGAAGTGTTGAAAACTATGAATTAACCAAGCAAGAAGAAGAAAGTGCCATTAAAGCTGCAAAAGTACTTGGTCTTTCTGTTGCTGGTGTAGATTTAATTCAATCAAATAGAGGCCCTTTAGTGTTGGAGGTCAATTCTTCTCCTGGATTAGAGGGGATTGAAGAAGCTAGTGGTGTTGATGTTGCTGATAAGATTATTGAATATTTAGAAGATGAGCACAACAACAGGGATAAATCTAAACCAATAGATATTTAAAAAAATAAATTTTTTAACACTCTAAGTCTTGAGAATATCCCCTCTTCGATAACTTTGTTATTTTTTAGAAGAACTGGTACTCGAAGCAAAAATTCTTTATGATCTTCCTGAACATCTACCTCTCTAATTTGATAAAAAGGCTTTAGAAATTTAATTTTGTTTTCTGCTTTTTTACACAGTTCGCAATTGTCTGTTGTTACAAAAATTAATTCTGACATGTATTATGTACTCATGAGGCCGTGGACTTTAGTTTTTGTAATTTTGCTCGTGTTAATTATTTTTATCTCTGGTTCTATTGCCATATCTAATTTGAGACTTTAATAATTACTTTCGAATTGTCTTTACAATTTAACAATTTTTGAGCATTCCCATTGCTTAAAAATAACGAAGCCATGCCCCAAGAATCAATAACTATTCCTATCCCGCCAATTGTTTCGTTTTTGTAGGTTTCGCACCACTTAGCACTAAGTTCTTGATTATCAATTTTTATGGGAATGACGTCGCCGACTTTATAATCTTTGTCAGTTAATTCTTGTGGAGATATATTGGTTTGACAGTTACCAAACTCATCAATGTACAACACCTCACCTTTAATTTCATCATCTGTAATATCTGTGAGGGGAATCAAATACTGTTTTAAATCTTCAAGATCAAGTTCCGGTCCAAACTCTTCTAGTTTTAGTTCTCCTGATGCATATCCTGCAGCAAAGGGAGCAAAAATATCTCTTGCATGAAAAGTATTTCCTTCGTGCGGAATAATCCAATTTTCATTTTCTAAGGCATAAGCTTTTTGTGCACCTCCAACTGTCGCACAAGCCAAATTAAGCAAACCATTATCGGGTCCAATCATTACTCCCCAATCGGTAGTTATTGCAATAGCTTTTCTGTCGGTACCGACACCTGGATCTACAACTGCAAGGAGAACTCCCTGTGGTATGTATTGAATTGCCCTCATTAACAAAAGACTTCCGTATTTAATGTCTTGAGGTGGAATTTGATGAGATATATCATTTACTAAAATATCTTTATCTATTCGACTTATTACTCCTTTTACAACCCCAACTGAGCCGTCTTGTAAGCCGAAGTCTGAAGCAAATGAAATTATTTTTTTTGCCATGAAATGAGTATAAATAGTAAATATTTGTTAACCTAAATCCTTAGGGAGTATTTTGAAAAAACTTTTATATTCACTTGGAATAATTTTTGTAATTATCTTATTAGCTGTTGGTTGGTATTTTTCAGGCCTTATATATGAAACTGGTTTAAATCCAGAATTTACTGATTCTGAAAACGTTGGAACCGCAGAAGATAGGGTCTTAATTGATTCAATAGCTAAAGATACAATAAAACTAAATGTCGAGGAAGAACAATGGGGACCTCTTCTTGAAAATGGAATATACGGAATTATTGGGCAAAATGGTGAAGCAATTGTTGGCAAGATTTTATCGAGTAATGGAAACGTCATAGAAAGAGAGCTACTCCAAGTAACCGGTACATTAGTTTCTGGTGACAGAATTAGTGCTTCAGGGTTAATTAGACAAGATAATGACGGTCCCTATAAAATTTTAGGATCAAGCGGTTGGTCAGGACAAGCCACAGATGGTGTTTACACACCTAAGTCAGTATCAGAAGTTGAATATGAAGATATATTTTATGAATCTGATGTTGGTAGCTTTCCAGCATATCTTACATCTAAAGGTGATAACGGAATTGTAATTTTTGTTCATGGTTTTAGAGGAAATTATGCAAGAGAAGTATTTTCTTTAATGAGAACTAAAGACCTTGAAGAGCTTGGCTATAGATCCATGATTATTTCCTATAGAAATGACCGTGGCCTTCCCAAAGACCCTTCAGGAATATATCAATATGGCGTTACAGAATGGGCAGATATAGATGCTGCGATAGATGAAGCTAGAAAATCTAACGAAAACATTATTTTATTTGGAATTAGTGGTGGTGGTGGTCCGGTGTCTTCTTGGATAGAAAATACCGATGATTTAAGTAAAGTTACTGGAATCATTTATGAAGCTCCTGTAATTAGCTTTTGGGAAAGTGTTGAAGTAAATGGTGCAGCAAGATTTCCTTGGTTGCCTGAAGTGCTCTTTAGTTATTTCAAAATAGTCACGGAACTAAGATACGGAGTCGACTTTGATTCGATGGACTTCAGAGAAGCTGTGATAGGCTCTACAATTCCTACATTATTATTCCATGGTGATGATGATGAGTGGGTTCCAGTAGAAATGTCAGATTTGATTGCAGAATCTCGCGATACCAACTTTACCTATATTCGTTATGAAAATGTTGGACACGTAACTTCTTGGAATGCAGATCCTGATAATTATTTTTATCAACTAGATACCTTCTTGTCTAATTTAGATTAAGCAAAATCCTTATAAAGAATCTCTATTTCTCTGGCTGTATTAGCCCAGCTATAAGCTTTTGATTTGTCTAGACAGTTCAACATAATTTCGTGAAACTTGTCATTGTTATTCAATAACTCTTTTACAAAATTATTTACATTTCCGTCAATCAAACTTTCTGAATAATAACCATTCTCATTGCTTTCAACAATCTCTAACAAAGAACCACTATTAGTTGTTAGAACTGGCACACCCATTGCATTGGCTTCAGCTGCTACAAGACCAAAGGTTTCAAATTTAGATGTATGTATTAATAGTTTTGACTTATTTAGTAAATCTCTTATTTCTGTCTGTGGAAGGTTGTCAAGAAACTCTATATGTGACTCAAGGTTTAAGTCTTGAACAGTTTGTTTAAGTTCTTCTAAATATTCACTACCAGATTTTCCACTTGGTCCTCCAATAAAATAACAGAGAAAATTATTTTCAACTTTTCTGAAATTATCCAAGAACTTGATTGTTTCAATTTGCCCTTTTTGTTCCTGAATTCTTCCTATCGATAAAAATATATTCTCTCTCTTTATTGTTGAGTCAAGTGAAAATATTTCTAAATCAACACCAGGTGTTATTTGTTTCATCTTGTTTGTGTCAGCATTATAATTTTTTAAAATCATATCTTCTTCGAATAAAGAAGATGTTGTAATAACATCTGAAGAGGTCATAATTATTTTTTCACAATCAACTCTTTCTTTGTTGTACCCATCAAGAAAAATTCCCAAACTATGAGAAGTGTAAACAAGTGGTTTGTTAAATTTATTTGTAATCTCTTTTCCAACTAAACCAGATAACCAATAGTGAGTATGTATTACATCAAAACTCTCTAGATCAACTGATTCGTATAATTTATTAATAAACTCCTGTAAATAGATTTCTTTATCTTCAACTGAAAGATCTTTATCGAATAAATTTAATGACTTAAATTCAAGATTGCCCTTTACAAAGCTCTCTGCCTTTTCAGCGGTTAGAACCGTTACAAAATTATTTTTGGATAATTGATCTGAAATTTTCTCAACATAAATGTTTAAACCTCCAGAATCATACTTGCCAGCGCTGCCAAAAGGTGCTGTATGAAAGCTGATTTGTAATATTTTCATAAACTTACATTCACGTCATACAGTTGAACTGATTTTCCACCTAAATCAAACTTGTATCTTTCAGTACCTTTTAGAAAATCAAAAAAAGACTTGCCATTATGTATTAAACCTTGAATTATTAGGTCATTTAAGACAATTCCAGGATTTATTGAATTAAAATCATTATCTCTACTTGAGTTGTAAAGGTAGCAACCATTCGTGTTTTCATAGCAGAATGCAGTTGAGACTACTCCTTTGTCGGTACTTAGATAGTAAATTTTCCAACCATCTAGATTGAGAAGTTCTTCAAAATAAGCTTCAATATCCTCTGTCATAAATTTTCCTTTTTCGCCTTTAGATTTTTTATGTTGTGAAACAAAAATTTTAAATATCTCATTTTCACGGGACTCTAGAAGTTCAAATGAATTTACTTGATCTGAGAATTTTCTTTTTTTCCTGTTAAGTTCATGACGATTCTTTTTTGTTAAATTTTGCAGATAGTCATCGTATTGATCTGGTAATAATAAATTCACAGAAATGTCTGATTTTTTTATCCTGATTGATTTATAAACTTCCGATTGTAATATTTTTTGAACTTGGAAATAATGTAATGAGTCAAAATTAACATTTGAAATAGAATTATTCTCTAAAATATTCTTACTTATTTCACTAGTGGGTCTGTAATCAACAAAATCTCTATTGCCAATATTTACAATAGTTTTATCCGATACTGCAAAATCTTCAAAGAAAGTATCTTGATCATCATTAAATTGTTTTACTAGATTTAAAAATTCTTTTTTAGTAAATGGTGAGTCTAAAACTTGTTTTTCCACAAAACTTAGAATAAACCATTTACAACATTTAGTGAATCAACAATGTATAGCGAAGCTACAAAAGCCAGCATGAAATCAAATATATAAATCTGACTGGTAAGTCTTGTTGTTAATTCGTACTCTAAGCGAATTTTTACAAACATGAAAGTTATTAATGTTGTAAACAATGCTGTTGTTAGTCCTGCTAAAAATATGTACAGAGTGTTAAATGAATAAAAACTACTTACTCCAATAAACACAATAGAGACAATAAAAAAGTTAAAGAAGAACTGGAAGTTGCTGAACTGCACAGCAAAATAGGTTGCGAGAGTTTTTAAAAATAGTAGCAAAAGATAAAGATACGAAACGTAGTAGATATTTTCTTGAAAACTTTCAATTACGATAAATCGATTTACTAGAAAGGATAAAAATAAAGCTAGAAGTACGTTGCCTACTTTATATATGTTTATATCTTTTTGAAACAAGAAGTAAGTTATAGAAAGTAATAAGCATGAGAGCAACAAGCTGGCTGTGTCTATTTCTGAGAAGATGCTTTGAATTGCAACAGATGAAAAAGATAACAATAAGACTGTCAGAATTATAAGGTATTGCTGAGACTTAATATCAAATTGCCCTATGAGCATCTCTGTTAACCAAATTAATGTTAAACCCACAAAGCATGCTGTAATCAAGGCTTTGCTTGAAATTAAAATACCTGCAAAAATTGCAAAAGATAGAATATATTGAAAATAGCGTAATTGAATCTGGAACATCCTCGCGAAAATTTTACTTGGAAAAGCTTGAAAAACAAAGCACTTTATAATATAGTTATAAAACACTATATTTAGTGTTATTTTGTATCCCCTATACAATATTTAGTTATAAAAGGAGAAAAAGTGGCAAAAAAATCAGGGCTAAAAATAGATAGAAAATATACAACACCGGGCAACCCATACAACAACATCACATGGGAAAGACGAAGTTCAAAAATTACTAACCCGGATGGTTCCGTTGTGTTTGAAATGAATGATGTAGAGATTCCTTCTACATGGTCACAAGTTGCAACTGACATCATGGTTTCAAAATATTTTAGAAAAGCAGGTGTACCTCAACTAGATATTGACGGAAATGAATTAAAAGATGAGAATGGTGACAGAGTTCTCGGCCCTGAATCTTCCTCAAGACAAGTTTTTGATCGATTAGCTGAGACCTGGAGACACTGGGGTGAAACAACTGGTTATTTTGCATCCTCAGATGACGCACAATCCTTTGAAGATGAGCTTAAATATATGCTTGCAACACAAATGGCTGCTCCAAACAGCCCGCAGTGGTTTAATACTGGTTTAAATTACAAATATGACCTTACAGGACCAGCGCAAGGCTTTTGGTATGTAGATCCAAAAACAGGAAAGCTAACTGAAGGTGAAGACTCCTACTCAAGACCACAACCACATGCTTGTTTTATTCAATCTATTGATGATGATCTAGTCAATGAAGGCGGAATCATGGACCTCTGGGTTAAAGAAGCACGTCTATTTAAATTTGGATCAGGTACAGGAACAAACTTTTCTAACCTAAGAGGCGAAGGAGAACAATTATCAGGAGGCGGTGTATCTTCTGGAGTAATGTCATTCTTGAAAATTGGTGATAGAGCTGCTGGGGCAATAAAGTCTGGCGGTACAACAAGAAGAGCAGCAAAAATGGTCATATTAGATCTTGACCACCCAGATATTGAAGATTTCATTGAATGGAAGGCCATTGAAGAAGACAAGGCAAGAGCATTAATTGCAGCTGGTTATCCTGCTGATTTTAATGGCGAAGCGTACGCTACTGTATCTGGTCAAAACTCAAATAACTCTGTACGAGTGCCAGCAGATTTTGTCAAAGCTGTGGAGGAAGATGGAGACTGGGATCTTATTGCAAGAACAGATGGTTCTGTAATTAGAAGTGTTAAAGCAAGAGACCTTTGGAATAAAATTGCAGATGCGGCTTGGAAATGTGCAGATCCTGGTGTTCAATATGATACCACCATAAACGAATGGCACACTTCCCCGGAAGGTGGACGTATTCGTGCATCAAACCCTTGTTCAGAGTATTTATTCTTAGATAACACTGCTTGTAACTTAGCAAGCCTTAATCTTGTTAAATTTTACGATGACGATACACAGGTTTTTGATATTGCTTCATATAAGCATGCACTAAGAATATGGACAATTGTTCTTGAAATTTCAGTTGAAATGGCTCAGTTCCCTTCCAAAGAAATTGCACAAGGATCTTATGACTATAGAACTCTTGGATTAGGCTATGCAAACCTAGGATCATTATTAATGAGAAAAGGTATTGCCTATGACTCTGATCTTGGAAGAGCAATAGCAGGTGCGTTAACAGCAATGCTTACAGGAGAAGCTTATAAAGCTTCTGCTGAAATGGCAGGAATTGTAGGTCCGTTCCCTAAATATGAAGAAAATAGTGAAAATATGCTCAGAGTTATGAATAACCACAGAAAAGCAGCATATGATACAAACGATTACGAAGGTTTAAGTCATGATTTAATTGCAATAAACCAGGAGTTATGTCCTGCTGACTTGTTAGAAGCAGCTCAATTATCATGGGATGAGGCTGTAGAACTTGGAACCAAGAATGGTTACAGAAATGCGCAAGCAACAGTATTAGCTCCAACAGGTACAATTGGACTTTTAATGGACTGTGATACTACAGGAGTTGAGCCTGATTTTGCGCTTATGAAGTTTAAAAAACTTGCTGGTGGTGGTTACATGAAGATTGCAAACCAATCTATTGGTCCTGCACTTCTAGCACTTGGATATGAAGAAACTCAAGTTGATGAAATCATTCAATATGTTATTGGTTCCATGTCTCTTGAGAATTCTCCATATGTAAACAAGCAATCACTTATGGACAAAAGGTTTTCAGAAAATGATATTGAAAACATTGAAAATGCTCTTCCAGGAGCTTTTGAAATCCAGCACGCATTCAATGTATTTGTTCTTGGTGAAGACACCATGAAGAGTCTTGGAATTGAAGAAGAGGAATATACTTCTTTCGACTTCAATCTCTTAGAAAAATTAGGATTTTCTAGAAATGAAATAGCTCAGGCAAATCTTGATATTTGTGGAACACAAAAAATAGAAGGAGCTCCACACCTTAAAGAAGAACATCTTGAAGTATTTGACTGTGCAAACAAATGCGGTAAAGATGGCGAGAGATTCATTCACTATATGGGTCATGTAAGAATGATGGCTGCAGCACAACCATTTATTTCTGGTGCAATTTCTAAAACAGTAAACATGCCGAATGAAGCTACTGTCCAAGATATAGAAGATTGCTATTTCGAATCAGCAAAAATTGGTGTAAAAGCTATAGCAATTTATAGAGATGGGTCCAAAGCTTCTCAACCGTTATCAGCATCTTCTGATGAAGGAGATTCTGATGAAAGCGATCCAGAAGTTAATAAAATTCTTGAAGAAGAAGCTATGCTCGTCCAAGGTAACTTTGCACCTGGTACAAGCCCAACAAGAGCCTATGCAGGAGTAAACAGACCAAGATTCTTACTGCCAGAAAGAAGAGATGGCTGGACACAAGAAGCTAGGATTGCTGGACATAAAGTTTACTTGAGGACTGGCGAATATCCTGATGGAACTTTGGGTGAAGTTTTTATCGATATTGCAAAAGAAGGCGCAACTCTTAAAGGAGTGTTGGGTTGTTTTGCAATAGCTGTTTCAAAAGGTCTTCAATATGGTGTTCCTCTAGAAGAATTTGTAGATACATTTACTTTCCAAACATTTGAACCAAGGGGCATGGTTGAAGGACATGAAAACATTAAAATGAGTAATTCAATCATAGACTATGTTTTTAGAGCTCTAGGCCTTGAATATTTAGATAGAACAGATATTGTTCAGGTTCCACCAAAAGACAAACAACAAGCAGAACCTGTAGCTGTCGAAGAGAAACCACATCCAACAGCGACTGCACAACAAGCAGAACCTGTAGCTGTCGAAGAGAAACCACATCCAACAGCGACTGCACAACAAGCAGAACCTGTAGCTGTCGAACAAACTGAAAATTCAGTTGCTACTGTTCAAGAAGTTCTCGGAGACATGATGGGAGATGCACCTGCATGTCCAGACTGTGGTCATATAACTATTAGAAATGGTTCATGTTATAAATGTTTGAATTGTGGTAATTCTTTAGGTTGTAGCTAGTTTAATAACTTAAGAAGCTTATTTACAGATTGTGTTACCGAATGCTTTTCAGTGTCAAGTATCACATCAGGATCTAAGGGGATGTCATAATTTGTATGTAAACCAGTAATGTTTTTAATTTTTTTTGATTTATTTGAATAAAGATTCTTTGGATCTCTTTTTATACATGTCTCTAGAGATGCATGTACATATACCAATGAAAATTCATCTTTATCAAATAAACTTCTAGCAAAACTTCTTGAACTTTCATTTGGAGATACTGTTGCTACAATTGGAACAATTCCTGAATCGAATAATATTTTTGCTAAGTGAGCTACTCTTCTATTATTTTCAATTCTGTCTTCCTTAGTAAATCCTAAATCCTTATTCAGGGTTGAACGAATGTTATCACCATCAATTATGTAGTACGAGATATTTTGTTTTTGTAATTTTTTTCCAAATGCTTCTGCAATAGTTGACTTGCCTGAAGAAGGCAGGCCTGTTAACCAAATACATCTATAAGTATTTTGTCTAAATTGTTGTAAGTTTTTGGAAATTACAGTACTTCCTCTGTCTAAGTTTTGTGAAACATTACCAAATCCAACTGTTTTGTAAATATCTGGATCTATTATTACAAATTGTGATAAATGATAATTAGAAGACAAAATGTCAATGTGTAATTTATCTTCTAATTCAATATTCAAAGTAGAGATAGAATTTTTATTTACTATTTTTTTTGATGACTTAGACACAAAACCATACTGAGATTTTGAATGAAATTTAAATAAATACCTTTTACTCTTTAAAAGTTTATCGTTTCCAGTCCAAATAATTTTTGCTTTAAATGCGTCCGAGATTAAAGCATTGTTATTTTCAAGAATAAGTGAATCACCTTTACTTATTGAAATCTGATCTTTAAATTGTAAAGCAGTATTCTTTATATTTTTTTGTTCCTGAATGTGTTTACTGTGATGAAATATTTTTTTAATTTTTGAACTTTCATTTGTATAGACATTTTTTAAAGTATCTCCAACCTTGTAATTTATTTCATTGTTTTCAACAAAATAAGTTCTGGAGCCTGAGCTATTGTTTACAAACTTTACACCAACACTACCATTTTTATTATTAGATGATTTCATCTTCAAATCTACAAGTAGCTGATATAGAGTTTTTCCATTATAAAATTTCATATTTGAACTTTTTTTAAGAACATTATCTCCTTTAACTGCAGAAATTGGAACAATTGAATCAATCTTGAAATTATTTTTTACAATATAAGTTTCTATTTCTTTTTTTAATTCAAAATATTTTGTTTTAGAATAACGAAGCTTATCCATTTTATTTATGCAAACTATTTTGTACTGTATGTTTGGAAACATATTTACAATTTCAATATGTTTTTTGGTTTGTTGAGAAATTCCTTTTGAAGCGTCGATTAATATAAGTGCAGCATTTGCAAAAGTTGCAGCATTTGCCATATTCTTTGTATATTCTTTATGCCCTGGTGAATCTATTAAAGTGAATTGAGTATTTTCAAGGGTAAAATATTTAAAAGCAATATCAATAGTTATTCCCTGTTCTTTTTCATCTATTAAGCCATCTAAAAGTAGGGAGTAATCTATTGGTATATCTTTTTTAGTATATTTTTGATTTAATTTTGTAAGATAATGGGATTGGTCTTCAAGCAAGTTATTAGTCTCATAAATAAGTCTACCTAATAAGGTTGACTTTCCATCATCTACACTGCCACAAGTCATAATTTTGATAGATTTCATTAAAAATAACCTTCTCTTTTTTTTAACTCCATACTTCCAAGTTTGTCATAATCAATTAATCGACCACTTCTTTCAGAGAAGCTTGAATCCTTAACTTCTTTTATAATATCTTTAACATTTTTTGCTTTACTCTCAATACCTGCAGTTAATGGGTAACACCCAAGAGTTCTAAATCTAACTTCGAGTTCTTTTATTTCATCTCCTTCTTGAAGTTGATATCTTTTATCATCGTAAAGAAATATTTGTCCTTTGCTTATGACTACTTTCCTTTTTTTTGCAAAATAAAGAGGTACTATTTTAATATTCTCTTTTTTTATATATTCCCATACATTTAATTCAGTCCAGTTAGAAATTGGAAAAACTCTAAATGATTCTTTTGATTTTTTTAATGTGTTGAATAAATGCCACGGTTCAATACTTTGATTTTTTGGATTCCACCTATTATTTTTATCTCTATGTGACACAACTTTCTCTTTTGATCTACTTGCTTCTTCGTCACGCCTAGCACCACCATATATAAAATCATACTCACCTTGAGTTAAAGCATCCTTTAGGGCTTGAGTTTTCATTACATCTGTGTAATTAGAATGATTAAAAGGATTGATTCCAGATTTAACACCTTTTAAATTTGAATATACAAGACCCTTTAATTTATTTTCTTTATATACAGAATCTCTAAAGGCTATCATCTCATTAAACTTCCAACCTGTATCTATATGCAAAAATGGTACAGATATGTTGCTTGGATAAAACGCTTTTTTAAAAAGCTCTAATAAAACTGATGAATCTTTACCTATAGAATATAAAACCAAGGGATTCTCTGAATTTGAAAAAGTGTCACGAATAATAGAAATAGACTCTTCTTCCAATAAATTTAAATGATTTTTCATTTAAATGTAATATTAACTAATATTAATATTTATTAGGGCGCTTAGCTCAGTCCGGCAGAGCGCTTCCCTTACAAGGAAGAAGTCACAGGTTCAAATCCTGTAGCGCCCACAAGGGTTTTTCAGAAATATTAGATTGCTGATTGTATTAATATAAAATTATTATGTTAGCTGTCATACTTGGGTTACCAAGAACTGGTTCAAGTGCATTGTGTAATATTTTAGAAAATTCAAATATTAAACCACATATTTATAATCATGAGCTGAAGCAAAATTCGTATGAATTTAACAAGATTGGTTATTTTGAAGATACTTATTTGAACTTGGTTAATGATAATTTAATTCGATCAGTTCATGGAAAGAATTCGAGTTTCTTGTACAACAAACAAATCGATGCAAAAAATAAAGAAATAGATCAAAATTTTTTCTACGACATAGATGAAAATTCTTTAGAGATTCCATCTGATTACTTGTCTAACATAAAGCACTACACAGGCCATTTATGGGATGTATGGGGGTTGAGTAGAATGATGAAGAACCAAAAATGGTACAAATGCTATTCAAAAACTGGCACTGCTGACAATAATTCAATAAAAAATTCATTAAAAAACTATCGAAAAAGTCTACTAAGTCAGGCAGATGAGGTTCCAACCTATATTAAAGATCAAAGAATCATTTATGTGGAAAAGTTGTGGGACTTTCCTCAAAACACAAAATTTATAATTTTAAATAGAAATATAAAAGATTCAATTAAAAGTATGAGAAATCATTACGGAAAAAATTTATTTACAGAAAATTACTATGAAAACTTTTCTTGGGTATCAAACCACTTTAATTATAAGGTTCCATATCAAAACTACGAAGAATATTTGTATATATTCAATAGTTTTGCAGATAAAATACGGTCGAACTATGATGTTCTAGATTTAGAATTTAACAATAGTAAATTTTTCGAGAGTGTTAATGATTTAAGCAAATTTTTAAATGTCGAAATCTTATATAAAGACATTTTTTAAATTTACATTTTTTATTTAATCTTTTGCTGAATAGATAATCAAATATACTTAAAATAGAAGCATGTTTAATCAAGCTATTATTTTTGCTGGCGGTAAAGGAACTAGGTTTTTAGAAGAAACTAGATTTATGCCAAAACCAATGATAAAAGCAAATGGAATACCTTTATTAATTTATATAATTAATCACTATAAAAAATATGGGGTTAAAGAATTTTTTATACTTATGGGTTATAAGCAAAATATTATTAAAGAATACTTTGATGGATCAAGAGAATACATCCTGGTTAATGAAGATTACATTTCTGATGATGGGTCTAAAGTTATCTTATTAGACACAGGAGAAGAAACCTTAACTGGAGGTAGGTTAAAAATAGCATTGGAAGCTTACCAGTTAGAAAATTTTTACTTAACTTATGGAGACGGAATATCTGATGTTGATATATCAAAATTAACAGAATTTCATACGCAAAACGGTTTAATAGGCACAGTTACAGCAGTAAACCCACCTCCCAGATTTGGTTTGCTTGAAATTGAAGATGATTTTGTAACTAAAGTTAGAGAAAAGAATGAAATTATTCCATCATGGATTAATGGTGGTTTTTTTGTATTGAATAAAAGAATATGTAACTATCTAATTAAAGATGAACCATTTGAAGATACCCCACTAAGCAAACTTTCAAAAGACCAACAACTAAGTGCATATAAGCATACAGGATACTGGCAATGTGTTGATACTATTAGAGAATTAGAAATCTTAGAATCAGATATTGAAAATAAAAAATACAAAATATGAGTAGCTTTAAAAATATTTCTGGAAAGACAATCTTAATTACTGGGAATACAGGCTTTAAAGGTAGTTGGTTAACATTTTTTTTAAAACATTTAGGTTGTAAAATATATGGTATTTCAGACCAGGACTATGAAGGTATTTATAATTTAAGTAAAACTAAAGACCTTCTTGAAAAACAGCACTATTTTGACTTAACTACAATATCATCAAAGGAAATTGAGAGCTTACTAAAAGAAGTTCAACCAGACATAGTTTTTCATTTTGCAGCACAAAGTTTAGTTAAAAGAGCTGCTGTTGAACCAGTCAAAACAATAGAAATAAATTCTCTAGGAACAATAAAATTATTAGTTGCGGTGAACAATTGTCCTTCAATTGAATTGGTAACTATTGCAACTACTGATAAGGTTTATGCTATTCCCGAAAATTTAAATAAAGAAGAAGATAGTTTGTTCGGCACTGAATTTTATAGCGCAAGTAAGGTAGCAGCAGAAAATTTTATTTCAGCATTTAATAATTCTTTAAAAAGAGAAGACCTTAAAGTTGCAACTATTAGGTCAGGAAATGTTGTTGGTGGAGGAGACAGGGGAGAAGCAAGAATTATTCCAGATATTATTAATGCAATTTATAAAAATGCAAATCTTGAAATTAGAAACCCAAGCTACATTAGGCCATGGACTTATGTACTGGATTCGTTAAATGGTTATCTCGCTGCATCAAATTATTGTATTGAAAATAATAAAAATGAAATATTTAATTTAAATTCGGAAACTGATAACAATCATGACGTAATGTTTGTTCTAAATACTTTTCTAAAATTGTGTGATTTTAATTATAAAATTACTGAACAAATAAACCCCGAATTTAAGGAAGTAGAGACTCTAATTATAAAATCCTCAAAAGCAAAAGAGTTACTAGATTGGAATTCAAAATTTAAACTAAATACAGTTATTGAGAAAATTTATAATTGGGAAAATTATCATCAAAAGCAACATGATAGTCAATATAGTTTTCAAGAAGTGGAAGAATTTTTATCTAAATAGATTTTAAATGAAAAATTTAAGTAACTTTTTTTTATCGATTATACAAAAATTTATTGAAATTGTTTCATATATTTTTTCAAATAATTTAAACGAAAAAAAATATATAAAAAATAAACTTTCTCATGATTCTGATCTTGTCGTTTTTGATGTTGGTGCAAATCTTGGAGCTTACTCTAAGTTGTTAAATGATATCTTTGTAAATAAAAATATCTTTTTTCATCTTTTTGAACCAAATAAATCTTTAAACCAATTTATAAATAAAAGACTGAAAGGGTTAGATTATATTGTAAACAATGTTGCAATATCAGATATAAATGGACACTCAAATTTTTACATTAACAAAATTTCTTCTCAATCTTCTTTAGTTAGCAAGCCTAACTTTGTCGGTAAAATAGAAAATGAAATTAAAATATCCACATTAAGGCTTGATACTTATATTCAGTCAAAAATAATAAATAAAATTGATATCTTAAAAATTGATGTCGAAGGTTCAGAATTAAAGGTATTAAACTCATTGGGCAAGATATTAGAAGATAATTTAGTTAAAATTATAAAAATTGAAATACAATTTGAAGAAAGAGATAATTTACAAAAAATAATAAATTTTTTAAATAATTTTGGATACTTTCTAGATGGGTTTACTAATGTGAAATATTTTAACAATAAATTGTTATTTGTAGATGCTTATTTTAGTGCTTATAAAAATGAAAAATAAATATGAATCTATACCGGAGTTAAATAATATAATAAATTTCTTTATAAATTCATTTGGAATTTATTCAGCAATTTTTATATTTTTACAATTTGAACGTTATGAGGGTAATTCTGAGAAATGGGATTTACTATTATTTGGTTTGCTGCTAGCTTTTACTTTTGTTATTTTTTATTTACTATACACAAAAAATAATTCCTTGGATAAAGCAAGCTTTGCAATAAGCAGTTTGTTAGTTTACACAATCATTAAGGGTGTTGGCGTTTTTGAGTATAGAGACTTTAAAAAATTTGAATACTCAAGTGAGCTTTACATTTGGCTTGGGTTTGGAATTCCTGTCCTGATTATTGCTTTAATTGTATCTCCTCTTGTAACAAAAATTCTATTTGATAATTCAAAGATATTTAAAATTATAAGACTGGTTCTTTTTGTCTACCTGCTTTGTTCTTTTATATTGACATATTTTCAAAGAACAAACAGTTTAATTGATACATTTCATTCTTCTTACATCTTTGATGAACTTTTGGCCCTTAAAGCAGGTAGCTTACCTTTTTATAATTTTATTCCTCAATATCAATCTTTTTATAGCTTTATAGGTTTTTTAGTGCCGGATACTGAGTTAATTAAAATTGTAGATATTTACTTGATATTGTTTTTTTTAAGCTACTTATTAATAACTTTTCAGAGCGTTAAGTGGATTAAAAATTCTTCAGAATACTTTAACTACATAAACTCTACAATTTTATTTATGCCTTTTTTAGTTGTGGCCCCAATTTTTTATAATCGAATTGGATCAGGAGGAACTATTCCTTCTCTTTTGTCTAATTACCCAATAAGATTACTTCCATTCTTTATTATTTTTGTAATTCTTAAATTTGGTTACAGTTTTGAAAAAAAGAAAATAGAAATAGTAGAAAAAAAATTTGTTTCTTTTGCTTTCTTTCTCGCCGGCTTGAATTTATATAACAACTTTGAGTTTGGGATTGTTACCCTACTTTCAATTACATCATTAATTTTATTGTTAGAATTTATACAGTTTAAAAAGCTGAATATTAATCAGAAGGTTTTTTACATTATTCCTTTATTTTTAGGAATAATTTTGATTCCAATTTTATATTACCTAAATGGCTATCAATTCAATTTTGATTACTTAGGTTATTTTGTGCGAAGCTTTGTTTCATCAAATTCACTAGGAATAAAAATTGCAATCCCTGGACCAAGTTTATTTCTAGTACCGTTAATTTTTAGTACTTTTATTTCACATATAAAAATTCTTAGTAATACTAACTCTGAAATTGAAAATTATAACTTAATACAAAGAAACTCATTTATTGGAATTTCTATCGGTCTAGTTTCTATTTTTGGGCTTCCTTACTATATAAATACTTCCTATGCAGCTGGACAACTTCAGTTCTTTCTTTTATTAATATCATTAAATTTTTGTATTTTCCTAGGGTCAATGATTGCTCTGAAAAAATTTAATATTTTTCTTGATATAAAAAATTCAAATTTGAACGAAAAAATATTAATTTTTACTATTGCGATTTTTATAGCTTCTACTGTTATTTCTTCTACGCCGTATAGAGAAATTCAAAGGTTATCAAATGATACTGAAAATCAAAGTTGGCCAGATTATGAAATGAACAATATTTTTTCAGAAATTGTAGAAATTAAAAGTATGAGTCCAAATCAAAACATTGGTTATTTGGGTAACTATTCAAGAGTTGTTGGCTATCACACAGACATACACCCATTATCTTTAGTAAGTGGTGTTGAAAATGTAAACATTAATGGAAAATTTGAATTTCAACAAGAATTGTACAAAGTAAGCTGCGACGAAATATTTAGATTGAACATAGATTATGTAGTTGTAGATAGAATTGCTTTTTATAAATTGGCTCTAGATCAAAATTTTCTTTGTGAAAAATATGTCTTGAACTCTGACCATAGTTTTGAATATATTTTTGTTCTAGAAAAATAAATTTATTAATTTAAATTGGTTCAAAATAGTGTATAAAATTTTTAAATGTAATCTAGAGTATGGAAAATAATATTTTTGAAAAATACAAAATATTTAGCTTCAAAGATTCTAGAGGCGACTTTCTAAAGGTTTATGACTCTAACAAATTACTTTCTTTAGATAATGTAAAAGAAGTATTTGTTACTACTTCAAAAAAAAATACCTTGAGAGGTATGCACTATCAAAAAAAACCTTTAGAAGTTAATAAAATTGTAGTCTGCTTACAGGGAAGAGTTTTGGATGTCGTTGTAAATATTAATGAAAATAACAAAGATTTTGGGAAAGTAATGCATACAACTCTTAATCAAGGTGAAGGAGTTTTGGTTCCTAAAGATTATGCTCACGGATTTTATTCTGAGGAAGATTCACAAATTTTATATATTACTGACCAGCTTTATTCAAATGAATATGAAGATGGTTACTTTTGGAAATCTATTCCGTTTAATTGGCCATCTGATAACCCCTTGATATCTGAAAGGGATGCCCAACTTCCTTTTCTAAATAAAAATATATGAGCTACCTCGTTATCGGATCAAGTAGTTTTTTAGGTAAAAATTTAATTCAGTATTTAAATCAAAAGAATTTAAATACATCAGGTATTTCTAGATCAAAGCCAGAAGGTATAAATTTTGCCTTTGAAAGGTTTGACGACGAATTTGACTTAGTCAAACATATGAATAAACACCAAACAAAGTATGTGTTTTTCACTTTAAATTCATATTATAAAAAACCAACAAAAAATCAAAAAGAAGAAATGCACTTCATTAACTACGAATTGCCAATAAAGTACTTAAACACATTAAAAGAAAATGATAAGGATACGGTAATATTGTTCTTCTCAAGCTACTTTAACTTTATGGAGGTACCTGAAGAAAGCCAAGCATACAAAGAAACTAAGTTGATGTTTTCTAAATATTTACATAAAAATAATACTCCCTACTCAAAAGAACTAATTACTTCAGACATATTTGGATTAAATGATCATAGAAATAAAATTTTTAACATTCTTATTAAAAATGTTGTCGATGGAAATTCAATAGAGGTAAAAAATAAAGAAAACTTTGTAAATTTAGTGTATATTCAAAAACTTTTAGATTTTTCATTTGATTTCATTATGAATAATAATAAAAGTGATATATTTCTTAACCCACATAAAATTTCAATAATTAACTTATATAAACTTATTAAGGATATTGACGAATCTAATTTATCTCCTTCAGAATATTACTTAGAAAAAGAAGACAGGCTTAAAATAACACCTAATAATTATCCTGGTTTATTAATTAATGATATAAGCTATGTAATAAATGAATATAAAAAATGAGTTTCAATAAAAAATCTTTACCGATTGACTTATTAATCTGTAATACAATTGATTTTAAAACAGCTTTTAAAACCATTGAGTACAATTCCCAATTTTTTAACTTTAACAAAAAGATTATTCTTTCTAATTCAGATGAAAAAATCAAAGGTTTTGAAATTATAAATATTGGAAAATTTAAAAGTATTCAAGAGTACAGTGATTTCATGCCAAGACTTATTGAATTTTCATCTTCTGATTATCTCTTACTAATTCAAGACGATGGATTTATCATAAATCATAATAATTGGAATGATGAATTTTTAAATTATGATTACATAGGTGCTCCCTGGCCATCCTCAAAAAGATGGATTAAAAGGTTTAAAAAATATGACTACTACGATGTTGTAAAAAATAATATACAAAAAAACAGGGTAGGTAATGGAGGTTTTTCATTACGTAGCAAAAAATTTTTAGAATACTGTTCAAAATTCAATAACTGCAACAACGTGCCGGAAGATATATTCTTCTGTTTATTAAATTATGAATTAGCACAAAAGAGTGGAATAAAATTTGCAGATTATGAAACTGCTTATAAATTTTCAGCAGAACATAGCTTTAGTAGGCATTTCAACAAACACCCTAAGAAAAATATCAATATTGATCCAAGATATCACTTTGGTTGGCATGGAAAAAGATCAAAAAACTATGAAGATTTAATGGGTTTAAAATATAATATTTAATTTTAACATTTTAAGTAATCAGAAATTATTAATAATTTATAAAGCCTAAGACCATTAATTCTTGATTTGTTTCTGTATAATTTTTCTATTTTATTTAGTGAAACTAAGCTTTCCAAATTTGAATCTAAAATATACTTTTTTACATTATTTTTGTTGCTAAAAATTAAACCTTCAAGATCAAAAACAAATCCCATTTTTTTTCTATTTAAAAATTCATGATCAAAGTCATCCTGTAATTGACTTTTTACGAATGTTTTAGGTATTTTATAATTTAATGATTCTGTTGAACATGACAACAAATACTCTATCAGTCTGTGATCAACAAATGGGGATCTAACTTCAAGTGAGTGTGCCATTGAAGTTCTGTCGACTTTTAAGTTCATCAATTCCGATAAATAGTATCTATTTTCAAAAATCATTATATTTTTAATATTATTAATTTCATTATTCAGATATTTCTTTGCTAATTTTGATTCGTAATCCAAATTTAAAAGTTCAATTAATTTTATGTCTTCAAAATAGGACAAATAGCTTTTGTTAATATCGTTATGAAATCTGTATATATTATTTCCCGTACCTAACCAGCCTGGATAAATGCCAAACATTTTATCTACAAAATAATTGTTAAGTTTTTTTTGCTTTAAATAATTTTGAAATCTTTGATATCCAAAAAAAATTTCATCACCACCATCACCTGAAATGGCTACTTTAAATTTTTTTGAGATACTTTCCGATATTAAAGAGGATGGAAAATTAGAAGCATCACAGTATGGCTCATCAAACAATTTATTTAATTTAATCAAGTCTGATAGATTAATATCATCATCAATAAGATCGTTAGTATGGTCAGTCGCATATTTTTTAATTACCTGATTGATATATTGACTCTCATCGTATTTAGGATTTTGATTAATCACTGAAAAAGTTGGTATGTTATATCCCTTTTCTGAAATCTTTTTAATAATAAAACTTGAGTCGAGTCCTCCAGAACAAAATGTAGCAACTGGTACATCTGATCTAAGTCTGAGTTCTATTGAATCTGAAATTAGATCTATAAAATGATTAGGGTCAAAATTACTTTTTTCAGAGACAAAATCAACTATGTTCCAATAAAACTCTTTTCTGATCTTCAATTTTTCTTCATTTAAATTAATTGTTGCTACAGATCCGGGTTCTAATTTAAATATATTTTTATATATTGTATTTGGAGAAGTTACAACTCCTTGGGCTAAATATTCGCTAAAGGAGTCTTCGTCAATGTTTTTTTCACCACTTAAGTTTGAAATTGATTTTAAATTAGAGCTTGTTACCAAAGAATCATTTACCAGACAGTAAAATAATGGTTTTTGTCCAGTTCTATCACGAGCCATAATTACTTCATTTTTAATAAAATCAAAAAATACAAATGCAAACTGGCCAATAATTTTATTTAGAAAGTCTTTTCCTTCATTAATGAGACCGTATAGTAAAACTTCTGAATCAGAGTTTGAAGATCTGAACTGATTTTCATATCTCTTTAAGCGATCTTTCAATTCAATATAATTAAATATTTCACCATTAAAAATCAATACATAATTATTAGTTTCATCAATAATTGGCTGAGAACCGTTTTCACTTAATTCAAGAATTGAAAGTCTGTTAAATGTTAAGTGTATATTTAGATTATTGAACTCTTTATTAAATATTTTAGTTTCATCAGGTCCTCTACAAATTATTCTTTCATTTTCAATTGAGACTAGATTTTGATCAATTTTTTGCTTTGAAGCAATTCCAATAAAACCACACATTTGATTAGGTTGTTGGGTACTCCCAAGTTGGGTGAATTAAGTTTTCACTGAGTAAAACTTGCTCTTGTTTTGCAAGTTTAAGATCTGATTCAACCATTAAATTAATCAAATCATCAATAGTATGTTTTGGTTTCCAACCAAGGTCTTTTTTTGCCTTTGAAGAGTCTCCAAGTAAATAATCAACTTCATTTGGTCTGAAATATTTTTCGGAAGTTAAAACATGTTTATCAACATTTAAATTTAATTTATCAAATACTTTATCTAAAAATTCTTTTACCGTATAAGTATTGCCTGTTGCTATAACCCAATCATCTGGTTTTTTGTGCTGTAACATTAACCACATAGCCTCAACATAATCACCTGCAAATCCCCAATCTCTGGAGGCATTTAGATTTCCAAGTGTTAGCTTGCTTTGAAGTCCAAGCGAGATTCTAGTTGCAGCTCTAGTAATTTTTCTTGTGACAAAAGTTTCTCCCCTAAAAGGAGATTCATGGTTAAAAAGAATTCCATTTGATGCAAATAAGCCATACGATTCTCTATAAACTTTAGTTATATTATGTGAAAATAATTTAGATGCTGCATAAGGACTTTTTGGGTCAAATGGTGAGTTTTCATTTAGTTTACCCTGCACACCTCCACCATACATTTCAGATGAAGAGGCTTGATAAAATCTAATTTCATTATCAACTGATTTTATGGCTTCTAGAATAGATAACGTTCCAATATTCCCTACTTGTGTAGACAACATAGGATTTTTAAATGAGACAGCAACATGTGACTGAGCACCTAAATTATAAATTTCATTTGGCCTAATGTCTGCTATTAACGAAGCAATTGAACTAGAGTCAATCAAATCGGAATAATATAAGTTCAATAATCCTTCTTTTTGATGTTTTGAGATTAGGCTATCAATCCTTGAAGTGTTAATGGAGGAAGAGCGACGAATTGTTCCATGTACCTCGTAACCCTTTTTTAATAAAAAGTCGGTTAAATAATAACCGTCCTGTCCGGTGATTCCAGTTATTAAAGCTTTAGACTTCACAAATTCAATCTTAACCAATTATCACTAGTTTGTTAGTTTAAATTTGTAAGTTTTATCTAGATTATTTAAAAAATAACCTAGGAAAGTGTAAAAAATAAATGGATACCTAACACTTTCATTTGTTGCATCAAATAATGAGATCGTTAATATAGAAAAAATATAAAACAAAATTAGGTAATTTTTACTTTCTTTTCTAATAAAAAACGATAAATAAATTATAAAAAACAAATAAGGAACTAAAGATAAAATTCCTCCTCTAGCCAAAATATTTATAATAAAGTTGTGTACATTTTCGTTACTTCCATCTAAGCCTTGCCTATAGGCTACATTCATTTCTGGAATAATTGAAGAGTATCCATAGCCTCCTATTATCTTTTCTTTTTCTATCAAATTAAACAAAACATCTTGCCAAATTTCAAGCCTCCAGTTGGCGTTGTTTTCAGTAGAATACAATCTTCCATTTTGTATATAGAAAGAAGAAAAAATTACATTTGAATTCTTAGAATCTACAATAGATCCTAAATTAGATGCTGTTTTTTCAACATAACTTGAGGATATGTCTTCTCCATAAAGATTAAGTTGTGAAATATGGTTTATCGATATTGCAAAAACAAATGCTGCAATAAATAATGTAGCAATATTTTTTTTGGTGCTTATTAAATAAACTAAATTTTTTAGAAATAAAAATATGAAAAAAATAAAAGCACCAAGAAACGCTCCTTTACTTTTATACAGTAGAAAAGGTAAGAAAAGAGAATTAATTAGGAGTAAATATACATATATATGATATGATTTTTTGAATTTTAAAATTGACAAAATTTGTGCAGAAATAATAACAATTGCTAAATCACTACCCTTTAAAAAATCGAACTTATCAGAATATAACAGATAGAACTCTATTAAAAAATTTGGATAATTTATTGTTTCCAAATAATAGAGTGCAAATGGAAGAAGTAAATAAATAACAAAAAACCAACTATTCTCTTTTATAAACTTAGACAAAACTAAACTTATAAACAATAGCGATATCATCCAAATATACGACGCTGACTTGATTAAATAAGCACTAAATATCGGTTCATTGAAAACCATTGATGAAACAAAATACATTATTATTATTAACCAAAATAACTGAAGTAACTTCTTGTATTTTTTGTTTTTGTAAAAAAAGAGACTGAAGGAAATTAAAAGCAGTCCTCCTACAATCAATTCCCCGAGTCTAAAGTTGAGAATAGTAAGTCCTGTGAAAGATCTGCCAGAAAGAGAAATTAGAAACAGAAATATAAATAAAGTGTTTTTTAAAATTTCAAATAATTTTTTATTAGCCATTTAGATTATTTTATTTTTCAATTTATTTAGTGAATAAATTATTTTGTAAAAATTGGAGTAAATATTTTTATTTTGTAAATTATTATCTTCCAATACAATTTGTTTAAACACATCCATATAATCATTACACATTTTTTCGCTGTTGTGTGGATAGTCTTTAATTTTTTTAAAGTAAAAATCATAGTTATCAATTAAATCATATAGTGTCTTCCGAAATTGCTCGATATCATCAAATGCTAAACCATAGTCTTTACAGTATTCAGCAACACCTCCGCTGTTTATGAATAAAAGTGGCAACCCGCATTGAGCACCTTCTATATGATGATTGCCTGACGGTTCATTAATTGAAGCTGTTAGGTATATATCGTGTTTTTTTAATTCATTAGCCAAATCACTGCCTTGTAAAGGCTCAATGTAGTTTGATGATTTAAACATGAATTTACTCGGCAAATTTCCAATATATGTAAACTCTACATTATTTAAATTATTTTCATCAATTAACTTATCTATATATTCATAAACTTTAAAACCTTTGTTTATATTTGTACCCCAATGATGGGTCACTATCTTTACATTTGATTTATTATTCCACTTAATCTTTCCTATATCATTAAATATATTTTTATTAGAACCCGATAATATAACTCGATTATTATTTAATAGACCAAGCTGTTCATATATGCCCTTTAACCATTCACTTACAAATACTGTGGTATCTGCAATTTTGTTACAAGTGAGAATTTCTTTATTTACATAGTTTGTATTTTTTCTTTCATCGCATTCATTAATTCTATGTACAATTTTTACTCCTGGATTTATATATTTTTTATATCTTTTTATTTCATTAAATGAGTAATTGATAGAAATTGATTGTTTTAGAGGATCTGTCATTAAAATTACATCAATGTTTTTATCATATAAATTATCAATTACTTCATTGTTGTTCTTCAACAAATAATCAACTAAATTTGAAGTAAATAAATTACCTCCTCCCCAAGGACCTTGAACTACTTTTGACTGTATGCTAACAATCAATTCTTCTGGCCTTTTTTGACAAGGTTTGCAAAATGTTGTTGCTCTTCAATGTTTTTTGTAGAAATATTATTTTCATTCCTTATTGTATATAGTGGTTTTGAAATTGTTTTAATTTTATATCCCTCATCTATTAAGTCTGAAAATAGTTTGTAATCTTGAGCATAATAAAAATTTTCATCGTAACATCCAATATCAATTAAAGTATCTTTCTTAATAAACAAAGTTCCATGAACAAAAATATTTTTTTTCTTTATCATGAGTTTTTTTGGGAAGTAGAGAGAAAGCCTAGGTTTTACTTTATTTTCACCATACAATCGTGCTCTTGATGTAACTATATCAAATCCTTTTTTGTATAGTTCTAGCTGTTTTGAAAGTCTTTCAGGATTACTTATATCATCAGCATCTTGCCTAGCAATAATGTTACCTTTTGAATATGATATTAGTTTATTGAGTGATTTTGTTAGTCCGATAGTTTCTTTATTACAAAAAATTTTTACTCTATCATCTAATTCTAAATACTTTTTACAAATTTCAAATGAACTGTCATTAGAACCATCATCACAAATTAAAAATTCAAAATTCTCATATGTTTGATTCAAGATTGATTTTATTGATTCTTCTAAATGTTTTTCTCCATTTTTAACGCTCATAATTATTGAAATATAAAAACTCATTTTTATATAAAAATACTCTCAAATTGTTCAAAAAAAACATTTTCATTGTAATTTTTAATTTTAAATTTAGATATTAACGACTTATTACGATCATAGATTTTATCATTATCTAACAAATCTAAAGTACTTATTAGGTCCTCCTCATCATTGTGAGTATAGGAATAATCATAATCTTTTGGCATCAACTCATCTAAACCTGAAAAAGAAGGATAGACTAAAACAGTATTAGAAATTATTGATTCACTTAAAACCACTGGGTGGCCTTCATAAGCAATTGAACCCATTATTACAGCTTTTGATTTAGTCATTAAGTACTTGACTTCATGGTTTTCAAGTAAATCTTTAAATATTATTTTTTCATTATTTTTATAGTCAGTTGCATCAATATCGTCATTGATATTCCCAATTATCAATAACTTTGTATCAGTTAAGTTTGACTTTTGAAAAGCATTTAGAACAAGGTGGGTACCTTTTTCTTTCGTTACTCTTCCAACGTAGCAAATAAATTTTTCAGGAACATCTAGTTTATAATCTAGAACTTTTTCAGATTCAATGTGGTTATTTAATTTGTGTATATTTTCTTGATTAACATTATTTACAATTAGCCGATTCGAGTGGAAGTCAGAAAAGGTTAGGATTTTAATTTTTTTATTTTTTAACAATTTTAAATATCGCCAAGAAAATAATGTCATCATAAGTGATTTGAGATAAGAGTTTTTATAACACTTATTAATAATTCCTTGAACTTTGCTATTATTTTGACAAGAATGACATAAATTATTTTTCCTGAAATGCATTCCTTGTATACACTCGTATCTTAAATTGTGCTGTTTTATTAATACATGTTTAATCTTTTTTGTTGCTTTTAAAACTGTTTTGGTATTAATTTTGTACCATATATTGTGAAAGTAAACTATATCGGGGTTAAAACTATTTATCTCATTCTTTATTGTTTTTAATGTTTTTCTGTTGGTGCCAGTAATAAAACTCATAAAGTCAAAAATGTCTAAGCTTGAAGTATTTTGGAAATACATATTTTTAACTTTAAATCTTTTATTTAGTATTTTTGTTTCGTTTACAACTACAAGGTCTTCTCCTCCGAGATTAAGATACTTGTTATGAACAATTAAAATTTTTTTCACTCTATTTTGATACTATATAGCTTGAGAATAAAACATGAAATTATTATATTTATTTACATTTGATTACAGTTTAAAAGTTTGGAATAAAGCCGGAATACTTGAAAGAGAGCTCGCGTATTTTAGTGAATTAAAAAAAAATAATATAGATATAAAAATTGTAACTTACGGAGATGCTTCAGATGAGAAATTTTTAAACAATATTGATCTTGAAATATATCCAATTTATAAATTTACCAGCAGATCTAAATATAAACTTTTTAGAATTCTCAAATCTTTATTATTTCCATGGATTATTAAAAAAAACGTAGAATTTGACATAATTAAGCAAAATCAATTACAGGGATCTTGGGTAGCAATGTTGCTAAAAATCATTTCACGAAAGAAATTAATTATTAGAACTGGGTATGATGTTTTTTTATTTAGTATTAAAGAAAATAAAGCTTTTCTTAAAAAAGTTCTAATTTATTTATTAACTCAATTAGCTCTATTGGTAGCAGATTTATATACGATATCCAGCAATGATGATAAAGATTTTCTAGAAAAAAAATTTATTGTAAAAAATTACAAATTAAATATCAGGAGAAACTGGGTTTTTGTGGATTTAAGTGTAGCTTCATTTTCAAGTAGAATTTCCGAAAGTATTTTATCTGTAGGGAGACTAGAAAAACAAAAAAATTTTCTTAAATTGATTGATTTTGCTGAAAACACATCTCATAAATTAATTATTTTTGGTACAGGCTCTGAGTATAAAAAAATATCAGAATATGCAAAATACAAAAAAGTACCTTTAAAAATAAATGAACCTGTTGAAAACAAAGAATTGGTTGAAATTATGAAGAATTATATATTTTTTATAACAACTACACTTTTTGAAGGAAACCCTAAAACTATACTTGAAGCAATGGGTGCTGGATGTGTAGTTGTTGCCCCAAATTCAAAAAACAATATAGAAATAATTGAAAATAATCATAATGGTTATTTATTTGATCTTAAAAATGAGAATCCATTTAATATCATAAAAAATAAAGATATAAAAGAACTCAAAAACATCTCTATGAATGCTATTGATACGGTAAAAAACAATTATTCTTTTGAGAAGTTTATTGCTGATGAGCTCTTGGAATTAAAAAAAATATATGATTAGAAATTTAGTAAATGGATCAAATTTTGCAAAAAATTCAAATTTTGTATTTTCAGAAATTGTTACTTCTGAAGAATTTAAAAAATTAAAGCTTGAAAATCAAGATTTATTAATTATTAGAAAGTATAAATATTTAAAACTAGATGCCATATGGTATATAAATCCAAAAATAAAATTAAAGGAAAATGATGTTGTATTTTGTCATACTGAGGTTGTTAAAATCTTGTTTAAATGTTTGCGTAGTTTTAAAAACCTTAAAAACTTAAAACTTATTACACATGAATCAGATAAAAAGATTGATAAGAGTTTATTTGCTAAAAAAACCAGTAACATTTCTGAATGGTATTCGACTAATGTAGATTTAAAAACAGACTCACTAATCTCTTTGCCTATTGGAGTAAATAATTTTTATAATAAAAATAATTTTGATTTAAATATTCAAGAATCTTATTTCAAAGATAGTGTTCCAAAAGAAAAGTATGAACAAATTTTTGTAAACTTCACTTTAAATACAAATCTAAAGCACAGGAAAAAAGCATTGAATTTTGCTGAAAAGCTTGATAAGAAAAATGTTTTAATTGACCTTGATAAAGATGTTGACAAATATTATCAAAATATTTCCAAAAGTAAATATACATTGGCTCCTTGGGGGAACGGTATTGACACTCACCGATTTTGGGAAGCATTATACATGGGATCATGCCCAATTACATTAGATCATACTCATTACTCAAGCTTTAAAAATATTCCAGGTATTTTTTTAAAAACATATTCAAATATAAATTATGAAGATATTGACAACAGGTTTATAGAATTTAATCCAAATGAAATTGATTATTTAAAAATTGATTATTGGTTTAAAAAAATAAATAATTATAAAATTAATGATTCAGAAATTTTTGAGGTTAATTTATTTAATTTTGTCAAATATAGAATTTTTATATTTAAGCTCAAGATAAAAATTATCAGCCTCTCAAAAAAAATTAAGTACTACTTTAAAAGATTCTTAAATTTGAAGAATTATTTTAAATTTATAAAAAAATTTTTTTAAAAAATTTGTTTATTCTATTTGTTTATTCGATAACTTATAAATATAGAAAAAATCATTATTAAAAATATGAACAGGTTGTAAACAGGAAATATTATAAATTCTAGCCTAAATGGATGAGTGTATCCTAATTCTTGAAAATGATAGCACTCATCAAATCCCTTCACGAGTCTTGAGTCCTTAATGTCTTTATTTAATAAATATATCTCTCCAAATCCATCTTCATCTTCAAAAAACTTAATAGTCCCATCTTGATTAATCAATTTTTTTGTATAGTTGTCTGGAATTCCTGGTTTTCCACATGAATCAGATGGTGGGTTACAATCCACATCAAATATATTAAAGTCTAAAATATTTCCAACTTTGCATAAAGGTGTGTGTTGTAAAATTAAACTTCTTTGTTCTACAAATCTGTCATTTTCAAATATTTCTGTATTTATTCCTAATGAAAATATATTGAAAGAAATTAAAAAGAAAACAAACAAAACTTTATACAACATTTTTAGCTTTAAAAATATATTTTTCGAAATGTATATAAAGCTAATAAACAATAGAAACGAGAAATAAATTGATTTAAATGTATCTCCCTTAGAAGGGTCAAAATTTTTAAAAGGAAAGCCGAGAGAATTTATAAATAACACTGATAAACCAATGAATGGTGCTAAATAAATTATTACCTCGACCCTGTCTCTTTTTTTAATTATTGAATAAATAATATACAAATAAAACAAAATTGATAATACGAAACTCAAATAGTATTCCGCATAGTTAAATAACCCGTTAAGAATCCAGTTTTCAAATATATAGTATTCTCTACTCATGGGAAAATGATCTATATTCCATGAAACTCCAAAAAAATCATTAAATGTGTCAATTAGAACTGTTGAAAAGAAATTAACATTTTCAGGATCAAAGTTTGGTTTACGTATGAATTTATAAAAACTAAAATTTGTAAAAAAATCGATAGAAATAACATTTTCATATACTTCAGAATCTAATCTCTTTTTCGTATTTCTAAATAAACTTGAACCGTTAAATCTCTGATTTTCTAGTACTAGAGGAATAGTTATAGCAAAAAAATATACAATCCCCATTGCAATATGTTGAAGAGAAACCTTTTTAAGATCATTTAAAATCAAAAAAAATAAAAGCAATCCGAGCATTACAAATATATTTCCTTTTAAAAACCCTGTACCAACAAATAAAGTTATGGAAATAAAAATATGTTTTATATCTTTGGTTTTTTGATAAGTAAAATAATTAAGCAGTATCCATGGAATAAAAGCAATAGCAAAAATTTCTGGCTTATAGTGAAATCTAGCTTGAGTAATAAAAGGTATAAATATTGTTGCTAAAACAATTAATTTTCTATCTATTGCTTTGGTTTTGTAAAATTTAAGTAATTGATTAACGCCAATAAGACCTATTAAGAAAAGTAAATTATTAACTAAATGAATAGCATTTGAAATATATATTTGAATATTAGGACCATTTATTGAATTTTCTGAAATAGTTAGAACCAATGCAATAAAAAAATGGTAAATCAATCCTTGATCTAAATCCGTATTTTCTTTAATGTTAAAAAATGTCTCAATATATGAAATATAATATTCGTAATCTGGGCTGACAGATAAATCAAAAAATATTAAATTATAAAACACAGAATAAGAAAAACTAAAAATAATTAAAAATGATAAAAATTTTTCGAAATTTAAGAATTTAGTATTTTGAAGCATTGAGTTTAACGATAGAATTTATGAAGTTTAATAAAAGTTTGTAACCATCTCTAAATCTACTTATTTGAGGTGAACCATATTTCCTACTCCTGTAATAGATAGGATAATCAACTATTCTTTCACCTATACTAGATGCTGCAAAGATAAAATTAAAATCACCAAAAGGATCTTTAAATTTAATATTTCTATCCCAATTAAAAATAGTATGAACAAGATGTTTTTTGAAAACTTTAGTACCACACAAAGTATCTGTAATGTTTTCCTTAATTACAAAAGATACAAATTTTTGAAATATTCTATTGCCAAAATTGTTTAGCAGCCTCATTGCGCCTTTTTCCATAGAATAAACAAGCCGAGTTCCGTTTACAAAGTCTGCCAAGTTTTTTTCAATTATGTCAAAAAAATTATTCAACTCTTCAGGGTCTACAGAAATATCTGAATCCAATATTGCCACTAACTCATTGTTTATGTAAGGGAGTGCCTCGTTTATTGCATTTTTTTTACCATTTGATTGTTGTTCTAAAACAATAAATTTATACAAATTATTTACTCTTGCAATCTCGTTTGCTTTTTCTAATGTTTTATCTTGAGATTCAGCAATAATAAAAATTACTTCTGTCTTTGATTCTAAATTTATCCTTTCAATTAACTCATCTAAATTTCCTTCTTCATTTTTTGCAGGAATTAATAAGGTTTTTGACATCTTCTTATGATTTGAATTATTATTTTTTACAAACACAAAATATGACTTTAGACCCAAATTAAAACGAAAAAATAAAATTTCTAAAAATATATTGAGAAAATGTCCAAAATATAATAGTTTAAATGGAAATATCTGCCTTGTATAATTTCTTGTTAAAGTGTAGCCAAATCCTTTAAAAGTGTTTTCAATCGTATTCTTTGATATGTAGTTTTTTGGTATTTCTGATTTTATTATTTTCAAACTAGACAAAATGGATACAATAAAGTTCCACTTTGAATTGATTGATGAAATTATAATTTTATTATTATGATTTAATATATCTTCATACATAGAAAACTTTTTAACAAAATCTTCACTATTCTCAATAAAATTTGTGAGTATTAATTGATCATATGTATTGTTTTCTTGAAAATTGATTAAAGGTTCTTCTTTTTTTACAAATAAAGTAGGTTTGTTTTTAAATAAAAATTTAAGATCTTCATTGGCATTAATAATGTGTAGGGTTTTAAATGAATCATTGTAATATTTACTTATTTCTTGACTGTGGTTTTTATAAAATGTTTTTGAACTTATCTTAAGCATGTTTCTTTATTATATATTGGGTAATCAATTTAAATTGAAATTATAATTATATAGTGATTAACTTCCTTTTAATTGGTGATAAAAACTACAACTTACAGCTTGTAAATTCAATTAATTCTCTTTGTGACAATTTTGATTTAATAAATCAAAATTCAACAATTTACATAATTCATAAAGAACCCTCTTCGTTTAAGAAGTATATGAAGTTACTGAAATATAAAAATATAAAAATTATTAAATTTGATAAAAAATACAGAGTGCTTAACAACGTTAGAGGGTCTCACCTCTCTGAAGTAACGTATTATCGACTTTATATTGACAAATTATTAAACCTAAAGGAAGGTTATTTAATATATTTTGACGCAGATTTATTCTTTATGAATAATGTAACTAATTTTTTTATTAACTCAATTGAGGAATTATCAAAAAGTAAAAATGTTGTAGCTGCTGTAAATGAAGATATAGTAACAGATTTAAATATAGATTATTTTAATAAACTTGACTTTACCTCCAAACCATATTTCAATGCAGGATTAATAATTTTTAATTTACATAAATGTTTTGAAAAAAACTTCTTTAATAAATTACGATCTAAATTAACTTCAATTGATTTTGAACTTAAATATTGGGATCAAGATATTTTAAATGTAGTAGTGAATGGTGAATTTTTAAAGATGGATGAAATAATAAATTACGGTATTGATCTAAAATCAAATAATTTTGTACCTGAAGGTGTTTTAGCAGTTCATTATAAAGGTAAAAACAAACCATGGGATATAGAATACGCATTTAATAATGATTCTAAGATGTACCAAGACCTTCATTTAGCAAACTTTGATGCGCTACATCTAACAAACATATATAAAAACTTACAAAAACTTAAATCTTTAAAAATAGAAACTGGCCTATTGCTTAAAATTATAAAAATTCAATTTTTAAAATGGATATGACATAAGATTAAGGTTTATATGAGTAAAATTTTAATTTTTGGTTCTTCAGGTTTAGTTGGTTCCGCAGTTAAAAAAATTTTTGAAAGAGATAATAATAGTTATGAAGTGATTTCACCTTTAAGAGATCAGGTTAATTTGTTTTCACAAGATGAAACGTTTGAGTATATAAGGCAAAATAAACCAAATTGGATAATTAACTGTGCTGCAAGAGTAGGTGGAATACTTGCTAACAGCACATTTCGTACTGAATTTCTCATAGAAAATTTAAAAATTAATCTAAATATTCTTGAAGCATGTATAGAAAATTCAGCAACTAATATTATTAATCTAGGTAGTAGTTGTATTTATCCATTGAATGCTGAAAACCCAATCAATGAAAATAGTTTTCTTGGAGGGGTGCTTGAACCAACTAATTCCCCTTATGCTCTGGCAAAAATAGCTTCTATAGAACTTGGTAAAGAAATTAAATATCAATACGGAAATAAAGTAATTAACTTGATGCCAACTAACTTATATGGTCCAAGAGATAACTTTAGTGAAAAAGACAGTCATGTAATTCCTGGGCTTATTTATAGGTTGAATAATAACTTAGATAAAAACAAGTTTGAAATTTGGGGGTCGGGGTCTCCTCTTAGGGAATTTTTATATGTTTATGATTTAGCTGATTGCATAAAATTTATTATTGAATCTGATATAGAAGAAGATTTAATAAATGTTGGAAGTGGTAAAGAAATATCAATCAAGAATCTTGCAACTTTAATTGCGGACATTATGGGTTATAAAGGTGACCTTATATTTAACAAAGAAATGCCTGATGGAAATCCAAGAAAACTATTAGACTCTTCACTAATCAATAGCTATGGATGGAAGGCTACTACTAGCCTAAAAGATGGATTAAGTAAGTCTATAGATTGGTACATGTCTAATCAATAATTACTTTTCTTTCATTTTCCTTTATATCAATCAATATTTTCTTATCATAGAAGGAAAATAATTCAGGCTCATGAGTGCTGTTTAAAATTGTTACATTTTTTAAATTACTAATTTTTTCAACTATTTTATTTTTTGAATTCGAATCAAGATTTGAAGTTGACTCATCTAAAATCAATAAATCAATATCTGATAAAAATATTCGCAAAAATGATATTTTCTGCATCTGACCAGATGATAAACTTTTGTTACTAATTTTCATATTTAAGTCTGCATCATCATCATTATCATTATCAAATAAACTTAGTTCGTTAATTAAATCAAGTAACTTTCTATCGGAGTGAACTTCTAAATTTCCATATAAAATATTTTCTTTCAATGTCCCATCTATAATCAAAGGGGTCGGACCAACATACCCAATTTTTTTTGCTCTATTTGTTATGCGTCCCGACTCTGGAATCAGAACACCTGCAATTAAAGCTAAGAGCGTGCTTTTCCCCGCACCATTGGCTCCTGATATTATGTAATGCTTTTTTTTATTAATTTTAAAAGATACATTTTCGAATGTCCCAAAATCTGAATTAAAGTATTTAAAGAAAACATTCTCAACTTCAATTATTTCTGTGTCATCTGAAGGAGAATTGATAAAATTTTCTGACTTAATTATTTGCTTATTTCTATCAATTTTTTCTAATTCTTCAATATGAACATAAGAATTGATTATTCTACTAAATGTACTAGCCATACTTGAAACAGATTGAAATAGGCGAAGAATAATTCCTAAAAAGTCTATTGTAACAATTCTTAAAATCCTCTCGCTTAAAGCAAATATTGAAAAAAGTAAAAAAACTAAAAAACTTGGAAGAATCGCTGTTAAGCTTCCATAAATTTCATTTTTATAAAGAAAATTTCTTCTTTCATTTAAACTTTTATTAATTTTTTCAATTTCATCTTTTCCTTTGTTATAAAGTTTTATCAAAAATATGTTTTCAATAATATTTTGTATAAAGTTATTAGCTTCTTTTGAAGCATTATATGATTCATGCATAGACTTTCTTGCAAGGTTAAATAATATTTTTATTGGAAAATAAAGAAATAAAAGTAATAAAAACATGTATCCCAAAAATTCTGGATTTGTTAATAATAAATAGAGCATGTATGCAGCTGATTGTGTCGAGATAACTAAAAAATTAATAAAAGATGAATAAAAGAAAGAGATATGTTGTGATAAAACATTTACAAAGAATAAAGAATCAGAAATAGAAAAATTATTCTTTTCAAATACTTCCTCAACTAAATGGTTTTTTATATCATTATCAACAATAAGCTCAATTTTTTTTGTATATATTTTTTGAAAAAGCAACGTACTAAATCTTAAAAATATAACAATAATTAAAATGTATTTATTTGAATTGTAAAAATTTAGATAATCAATAATAAATTTATTTTTTGATAGGTTATCTGAAAAAATATCTGCGATTGTAAGAATAATAACAATGTCTAAAAAAGCAGAAATGTTTGCAAGTAATACAACGTTGAATGTTGCTATTTTCTTATTTGTACTTTTTGAAAGTCTTGAAACAAAGAATACTTTAGAAACAATTTCTTTATAGTTTTTATTCATACTTTTACATTACACAGATAATTTAAAATACTTAACATTACTTATTTAGATAATATATATGTGCTTCTCCAATATTTAATTCTTTTATATCTTTTGATGTATAGTTAATTTTTTGTAAGCTTACTATAAAATCAACTTTTGAAATCAATGGATTGATTCCAGCATCTAATTCCCAGTTTTCTAAAACCTGAAAATTTTCTTTATAATTAATTTTATAGCGAGGAAAATAAAGGTCGGGATCCCAATAAACAAAATTATATTTAAAATTGTCTGAAGAGTATTGAGTATCTAAAAAAGCAACAATTTCCTGAAAAGTTTGTTCTTTAGGTTGTGAAATAATAAAGTATGAGTCTACTGCTTTTTCATTATGGTAAGCAAGACCATTAATAACAATAATTAATATTGGGAAAAGCAGTATCAATTTTTTAAAAGTAATATGTTCATTTTCTTGAAAAAGATATACAAGAAGAAAAATAAAAGGAAATGCTAAATAATAGCTCCATGTTCTTTCTACATTGAAGATTATAAAAACAGTGAAGAAAAGAAATGTAAATAGATAAAAAGTAGAAATATATTTACTCTCATTAAGGCTTTTTAAAAACAAAGTAAATGTAATTAGAAATACTAATATAAAAATAACTTCAGATAAACTATATTCTTTAGAAAGTGTTTGGAGCCATGAATTTACATTCGAACTGTTTAAAGTAAAATACTTGTCTTGATTATAAACACTAGCACCCTTAATAGCCGAAAATATTCTAGAGTAAATTTTTCTACTTGGGATTAGCAAGGCAGGCTGTGCAATAATTAAACCTATTAAAAAATAAAATACCGAAACACTTAATTCTTTAAATGTTTTGAATTTTTGATTTTGAAATTTTAAAACTAAAAATAAAGTAAACAGCGGAATAATTGATACAATTTTAATTCCAATTGACATTCCAAAAAAAATGAAACTTGTTTTGTAATTTTCATCGAAAAAGATTTTTTTTAAGCCCACAAAAAATAATAATATAACCAAAGGGTCTGGCTTGGGATTCTGAATTAAATAATATGATCCTGGTACAGACATTCCAAACAAAATGAAAATGTATTTAAAATTTTTCTCAATAAAAAACTTTGAAATGTATAAGAGTGTAAGTATGTAGATAGTTAATTGAAGGATTCTCTCTGAAATTATTAAATATTTAAAATTTATAAAATAAAATGGCCCAGAAAAGAATACAAATAAATTGCTATAAAACCTCCCGTAATCTAAATTACCACCAATTATCAACTCTGTAATAATTATCAAAATAGATTTTAAAATTCCGCTCTCTAAATTCTTATATCTTCCATATTCATCCTGTATTTGAAATACATTTAAAATAGAGTCAATTAACTGTCTTTCATCGATATGCAAGTGCCTATATTCTGTTTGGTAAAAAAAACTTAATATATTTTTGTAAATTAAATAAGTTATGAACAGAAAAGCTACCGTGTTTAAAATATTTAAAAATACTTTTAATTTATTATTTTTAAATAACAACATACAAAAAATTTTAATAAAAATATTATGTTTTCTTTATATAAAGTTAAAATTCCTAAAGAAAAACAAAATGGAATAAACCTTGATTTTTTTAAGAAATAAATTACTTGATATTTTTCTCGTTATATTTTCAATTAATTTTATTATAAATATCTTAAACGGGAATATTTTAAGTTTGAAATCTCTAAATATCTTTAATGTTTCTTCTGCTATTTTTTCAAGTTTATTTTTTTGGTACTTAGTAGTTTTAATCAAAGATTCTATTAATGTTAATAGCTACTCTTTATCGTTAGTGATTTTTCTAAGTAGCTATTTTATATTTGATATTTTTTTATTATATTTTTTGATAGATACCACTTTTAATTTTAGCTTTACTTTTATAAGTATTTCTTGGATAGCTTTATTGACAATAAAATCTTCGAATAAAATAAATTTAGTAAAAACTGTATTGTCTTTTCTAATATTAAAATTATTTAACAATATATTTAGTACAAATATATTTAGTAATTTAAATTACACTGAATTAAACAACGATGTAATTTATCAGTGGATTCCTAGTGTATCAAAAATTTATGAAGGGAGTTATGCATTTGGCTTTACAAATAATCTTGTTTCAAATCAAGGTTTGTTTCCAAGCTATATTCAAGCGTTAATTCACAAATTAAACTTCAACACTTTGGAATTTATTTTTGTGCAAAGCAATTCGTTGTTATTTATATTTTTTAATGCTCTGCTCTTTTTAGATTTAAAAATTCCTCAGAAAAATAAATTAAAGATTTTTTTACTGTATCTAATTTTTTTATTTAACAATGAATGGTTATTTTACCTTCTAATAAATTCATTAATGATAGAAGGTATTACTGCATTTTTAATTTCAACTTATTTAGTAAATTTAAATCGTAAAAAATTAATAACTGAAAATATTAACAATTACATTTACTGGTTATGTTTTGGTTTACTTGTGCTCACAAAACAATTTGTCTCAATTATTACAGTATTTATATTTATTTTCATATTACTTGTTAGATACAGAAACTTTAAAATGCTGGCGGTTTCAATGATGCCTTTGTTTGTTGACTTGATGTATAAGAAATATTTAAATTTAAATGTGTCATTTGTCACTTACGATGATGGATTAGATTATATTTCTATCTTTAGAGATATCATTACATTAAATGATCTTAATTACTCTAATTTTCTGAAAATAGCCAATCAAATCTTTATAGATAAGCCATTAGTTATAATTGTATTAACGTTTTTAATATTGAATATTATAAACATTTTAAATTTTGAAAATTTAAAATTTATAAAAAACATATTTTTCTATTCAGGTGTAATTAATTTTTGTTTAGTAATTATTTTATATATTTCTTATTGGAAAAACATTGAAGTTGCATCGGCTTATAGATATATAATTATATTTACAAATGTTTATTTTATTTCAATTGCTGATGTTTCAAACAAATTAAAAATATAAAGATTTTGAAAGTTTAATAAGTTGGAGTGTTAATTTTACTGGTTTCATTTTTCATTATTAGGGCTAATTTTTTATATATTCTATAAATCAATTGAGCAGACAGGGATTATAGTTAACTGTATTGAGAAATAAAATTATCAGTAGTTTCTACAACAAATTTTAAATGCTCCTCGGTTAAACCAGGATAAACACCTAACCAAAAAGTATTATCAACAATTTTATTTGCAACCGGATAGTCGCTTGGATTTCCAAAACCCTTATTAAAATACGCAGGCTGAAGGAGGACATTACCTGCAAAAAGTAATCTGGTTCCGATTCTATTTTGCTCGTAATTTAAAAGAAGTTCTGTTCTAGTAAATTTTGCTTTTTCGTTTATAGTTACTGGAAAACCAAACCAGCTTGGTTTTGATTTTTTATCAATATTTATGAAGTCAAATTCTTGAAATTTATCAAATGCATTCCTTAAATATTCATAATTTTCTCTTCTTATTTTAATAAAATTATCTAACTTTTTTAATTGAGATAATCCAATAGCAGCCTGCATGTCAGTAGCTTTTAAGTTATATCCAATATGAGAATATATATATTTGTGATCATAACCATGAGGTAGCCCCCCTAACTGCCAGTCGTATCTTTTTTTACAAGTATCTTCCACTCCTGGTGGACAATAACAGTCTCTTCCCCAATCTCGTAAAGATTCTACAATTTTTTTTATTTTTGTGTTATTTGTTAAAACAGCACCACCTTCACCGGTAGTTATATGGTGAGCTGGGTAAAAAGAAAGTGTAGAAACATCTCCAAACTGTCCTACCTTCTTGTCACCATATTCTGATCCTAAAGCATCACACATATCTTCCATTAAAAATAATTTATAATTTTCACATATTTTTTTAATTTTTTCTAAATCAAATGGGTTTCCTAGTGTGTGAGCTAAAACAATTCCTTTAGTTTTTTCTGTTATGCTTTCCTCTATTTTGTTGACATCAATGTTTAATGAATCATACTTTGCGTCAACAAACACAGGTTTTAAATTATTTTGAATTATTGGATTTAAAGTAGTTGGAAAATTTACAGCAGAGGTAATAACTTCATCACCTTCAGATAAATTATAAAATACTTTTAATGCTGAAACTGCCAATAAATTAGCAGAGGAACCACTATTTACAAATAGTGCGTGCCTAATACCTGTTACTTCTCTTAGTTTTTTTTCAAAATTATCTGTAAAATCTCCACTTGTAAGCCACATATCTAAACTTGATTCAAGTAATGATATTAGATCTTCTTCGTCTAAAACTTTGCCAGAAACTGGGACTTTAGAAACTAATGGAATAAAACTTGTGTCATTCGTTGCCTGGAAATAGTCTTTAGCTAAATTGAGAATATTTTGTCTTATTTGATTTTCTTCTTTTTTCACATTATCTACTTTAATATTTAAAAATATTTAGGAAAATTTAACTTAAACCTATACAATATATTCATAATATGTACGATAAAAATTTTGGCTTGACAGTAATCGTCCCTTTTTATAATGAATCAAGTACACTTCAGAAATCTGTAACTAGATTGATTGATGAAAATATCGCAAATGAAATAATCCTTGTTGATGACTGCTCAACTGATAATAGTTATCAGATTGCTAAAAATCTGTCGAGCGTCTACCCAAATATCAAGGTTTTAAGCAAATCATCAAACGAGGGAAAAGGTAGTGCTGTAATGTACGCAAAAAATGAGATAAGCTATTCTCATTTAATTATTCATGATGCTGATTTAGAATATTCTCCGAAAGATATAAAAAAACTATTCAATGTCTCAAAAAATGAACCTTCTTGTTTAATCTTAGGAAGCAGAACCCAAACCAACTTAAAAAGAAAGAAAATTTATAAAACACTTGTTTTGATAAATAAATTCTACTCAATTATTTTTAGTATTTTAAATAATTATAAAGTTAGCGATATAGCAACATGCTATATGTTATTGCCAAGCAATTTCTTTATAAAAAATATAAATAAAGAAAAAGGATTTGGTATTGAGGTTGAAATTTTATCAAGTTTTTTACAGACTAATAATGAAATTATTGAATTTCCAATCTCCTATATAGGAAGAAAATATTCTGAGGGTAAAAAAATTAAATTGAAAGATGGCATTAATATTTTTATTAAAATAATTAAATACAGCAAGTTTGTTTTATTTTTCAAAATTAGGTAAGCCTATTATATATTAAAATTTTTTATGAAATCATATGGAAAATGTGACAGGTATGATTGGAAATTATACAAGTATATTATTAGTAAGCTGAAAATTATTAAATTGTAAATAAAAATATTTTCTTTTTTTAACTGTTCTAAACCTATAGATGCTAAAAAAATAAAAAGATAGAACAACTGTAATATATACGAAGCTTTAACTGTGTCGCCTGATGGTTCAGGATAAGATATTACAAACCACAAATATCCAATAATTGAAATAATTAAGCTGAGGTTAACATAGTTTATAATAAATCTATTTAACTTGACTTGATTTTTTACCTTCAAGTAAAAATATATTATTACTGATGTTGTAAAAAGTGAAAATAGATTAACTTTACCAAAATAACTACCAATATTTAATTGATTACGGCCAACATCTAAATACTGAGAAGTGAAAGAAAAGTAGCCCCAATAATCACCCCAGGTATCGGCATATAGAGATGTAATGAATTGATCACTTAAATAAGGCCTTATGGGATTTTTGAACAATTCTGTAAAATGAATAGCTTTAGGAATATAAAAAAATTGGGGTTTATTCTTAAAACTAAATCCTAAACTTTCAATATTAAATGCTGTAAAAGAAGAATACTGAAGGTATAAACCAATATAGAACCATGAGGATAATAGAAACCCAACAAAAAATGAGAGAATTATAAACTTTCTATAGCTATGTATAACCTTGACATCATTTGTAAAAAATAAAAGAAAGAAAGCTGGAAATAAAAGGAAAGCCCATTGCCTACTTAGAGCAAGGCACCCTATGGTAACGCCAAAATAAATAACATCTGAAATTCTAAATATAAAATCTTTTTTACTTATCTTTACAAGGTTAAACAGAAGTAAGCTCATAAAAAATACTATATATGGCTCACCCCTAATCATTGAAAAAGTTCTATAACTAACGGTTAACATAGAAATTAATAAAAAATAACTAGTGAAAACTTTTGATTTAGTTGAGAAAATTAAACCTAGAGTCTTTAAATTTATGAAAATAGACAAAATATATAAAATATATTGGAAAAACATTGTATATTTACTGTAAAAAGGCTTGCAATCACTCAAAAAATCAGAACTTTCAATTATATTTCTACACAAAACCTGCAAAAATGCTGGAAATATATATGGAATTGGAGGACTAAAAAATTCTCGACTATCTATTTCAGTTGGCAAGTTAAAATTTCGAGGTAAATACTTAGAAAAGTGATCAACATAACTAAAGTGTGCTGGAGCATCATACCCTAGCATTGGTGTGTAGTGAAAATAATTGTAAATTAAAATAAAGAATGTTGAAAATATCAAGAATATAAATAAAAATTTTGAAAAGGACTCTCTTTCTAAAACTTTTTTAAAATTCATTTTAAGTATCAATATAAACGTTAATTTTTATAATAAATTATTCCTTCTTTTGCATTATTGCATAAATTGAGATTCCAAATTTAGGATTTAACCCAACATATCTTAAAAAATATTCGATATTAGAAATTATCAAAAATATTTTATTCAAGAGCTTTCCTGTTTCATAGGTGGAGTGGACTCTTTTAGAAAATTTAAGTTGGATAAATCTAATAGGCAATAAAAGAAAGTTGAAACCAAACCTGTGAATTACTTTGTAATCCCTACAGTCACGAATCAGAGTATTCCATGTGTATCTTCTAAAGTGTTTAAGTTCTTTATCGTGATTACTCCATAAACTCATATAAGCAGGTACGCCAATAATAATAATGCCATTTGAATTAACATATTTTTTTAAATTTTCCATAAACTCCTTGGAATTTTCGATATGCTCCAGCACATCAAGCATTACTATAAGGTCAAATTTTTTTTCAATATTAATTAGGTCATAATAAAATTTATCAATTTGATTTTCCAGATTCTGTTTGAGATATTTAATAAACTCTTGTTCTGTTTCTAAAACATCAACATTTCCATAACTTTTAAGTAATTGTATATTATTCCCAAGACCGGGGCCAATTTCAAGAATGTGGTTAAATTTTTTTTCTTTTATTTTTTTATCTATAAGAAATTTTAATAATTTTCTTTTTGCTACGTACCACCACCAATCATGATTGGCTTCTAGTGGTATGGGTGTTTTGTTCATTAGCTTACGAATCTATACTTAAATATTGTATATACAAAAATAAATCCATCTTTTAAGCCTATCTTTTTTCCTTGCTCATAAGATCTTCCTTCGTATTTAATAGGAACTTCTTTTATTTTATTTTTTGTTTTTAAAAATTTTGCAAGAAGCTCTACTTCAATAGAAAATCCTTTTTCACTAGTTTCATAATTTTTAAAAAATTCGCTAGGCATTAGCTTGTAACATGTAGCTATATCGCTTACTCTTTTAAAAAATACAATTGAAAATAGTAAAGACAGTCCTCTGTTCGCAACCAATGTCCTAAAATAAAGATTTTTTCTTGACTTTATGCCTTCAAATCTTGTCCCTAATATCAAACAGCTAGGGTTTTTAATAGCTACATCAAACATCTCTTGTATGTCTTCTGGAAAGTACTCTAAATCCGCATCATGAATTACAACATGAGAAGTATTAATGTGTTTTTTTGCAATTTTAAGGGCATTTCCTTTGCCAAGATTAGTCGTGCTGCTTAAAATTTTTATAGTTTCGTTTTGGTTTGCTAACTTATTAGCAATATTTAGAGAGTCATCTGTTGAGCCATCATTAACAAGAAATATTTTTTCGATATTTTCTATTTCTAAAACTCTATTAACTGAAGTTTCTAAGTATTTTTCCTCGTTGTAAAAAGGTATTATAACGGAGAGATTCATATCGTAAATTTTAACTTAGAATTAAAACTACTAATCATTTAATCTATAGATTCTGAATCTGTTTATATCAACGGCTTTTTTGATATCAAAAGCATCCAATTCGATCTTTGAATTAAATCTATATGTAACAATATAATTTACGTTTTCCACTGTTCTTATCTGTAGCCCTTCTTGACTGTTTTTAATATTATGTTCTTTAATTAATAATAAATCCATAATTCTACCAATAGTATATGGTGACAAATAGTAGTCTGGATATTTTTCACCAAATTGATCTATCCACTCAAAATTATTTCCAGATAAATCATAAAAAACTTTGATTACGCCATCTTTAATGAGGGAATTTGAACTTGAGTCATTATACAAGTATTCAACAACATCTAATTTGTATTTCAAAGGAACATCTGAACCTGATATTAAATAATCATCATAATTGATATATTCTTTATATAAAAATGTAGAGTAAATTAAGTTTGTTATTGAAAAAATAAATATACACATTGAAAATACTTTTAATAAATATTTTTTAAACATAAGTTGGTCAATAGTCTCTGAAACAAAAAGTAAAGAGCCGATTAAAAATGTAAAATAAAATGGTAACTCCATATCTATTCTTTCATTTATAAAAAAGTTTGGGCCACCCAATAATGGAGATAAAACGTAATAATTAACTGTAAAGATCAACAATATTTTGGGCCTGTAAGAAATATTTATTTTTTTATTTGAAAATAAATTTATAAAAATTACTAATAAAAAAGAAAATGAGAAAACTAAAGATATTAGAAAATTTAACAATCTAACTAAAGTTCTAATTCTTAAAAGAAGTACAGAAAAAATTTCATAATCTGAATGTATTAAAAAAGGATCATAATAGTTGTTATAAAAAATTGTTTCAAAAATGTCTATCAAATTTGTTCTTATAGAAGGTTCCTCTGTACTAATTATTAGCAAAGAAAAATCAATGCTTTTAAAAAAAGGTATCCAAACTAAAAATATTAAAAATAAAAATAAACATAGATTTAAAAAAGAGAATAAATTAAATTTAAGAAAATTAATTTTTAATTTTTGTTTTATAGCTAGATAAGCAAGAACTATTACAAAACAAGCTGAGCTTAAAAAACCACCTAAATAAAAACTAGAGAGCAAAAGGGTCATATTTAATATTTGAAATATGTCAATTTCTCTATTATTTTCTATTGAATTAATTAATATTCCAAAAATAAAAAGGTTCAAAGAGATTGAAAAAAACTGACTCCATAACTCAGTTGAGCTAAACACAAAATATGTATTAAATATAAGTGCAGGATATAAAAAATAAGTATATCTATTTTTTTTAATCTTTAATGAACTTATAAAATATGTAAGCATAAATAATTGCAAGATTGAGTAAAAAATAATGGATTGTTTGAAACCTGGAACATAACTCATTAATTTTCCCAAAATAATCATTCCATTAGGATTTGGTATCGATTTTGAACTTATCAACCCAGTTGGAATATTTGAAATTCCAAAATTTAAACCGAGCCAATAGTTTGTAGCCTGATCTTCTCGCCACTGACCTACATCAATAATGAAATAAATTAAGACAAGGAATATCAATGTACCTATAAAAAAAATAATATTTTCTTTAATACTTATTTTTTTTAAATTATTTAGAATAATGTAAATATTTTAAACGTTTTAATTCAAAAGATTTTAAAAAAATTAGATAAAGTTATAGTTATGTATAAGTTGATTAAATCAAATACAAGATTAATAATTTTTTCTATTCTTTTTTTAATTTTAATTTCAGTTTTATTGTTTATTTCACTTCTTCCAAGCGATAGGTGTGGAGATACATTGAGTCAATTTTTAATTAACAACCCTAATCAAAACAATATCAATGAGAAAGATATAAATCTTATTCCTGAAATACAAAATATAAACTGTATTGGAAAAATACTAAACATGCAATCTACCAACAATAAGGAAGTTGTTTTTGTTGGAACAAACGACACAGTTTATTTTTTTATTGTATTCATTAATCCATTCTTTTTTATTCTTTGCTCGAGGGTGCTAAATATTAAAAATAATTTAAGTCTTTTATTCAACTTCCTTTTTCTGCTTGTAATTGAATACATTTTTAATTTTAGGATTGGTTATGACTTTTTTAGTTATAACGTTTTTGTCTATCCATTATTAGTTTTCATGACATATCAAACTGTTATAAATAAAAATGATTAATTCACAGAAATTTAATGGAATTATTAATTACTTATTACCTATTTTTTTAATATATTTTTCAATTTTTCAATATAAATATTTTGGCATATTCATATTGGTTATATTTTTAATTAAAAATTATTTAAAAATTGAAATAATAGATTCTATATTTTATAAATACTATCCTTTACTTTTCTACAGTTTAAAATTTATTTTTAATTTAAGTGAAAATTTTAATTATTTTCATAAGTCTTCTATTCAACTTAATTATTATGAAAAGGCAAGATTCTTAGATTTACAAAATCTATTTTTAGAGTTAGTTTGTAACTCCGGTTCAAACTTTACACACATCTTTAAATTTGACCACAACTATGTTCTTTCGTGTCCTTATAAAAATTACTGGGGTCCAATATCTACAATTTTGAATTTGAATAATATAAATATCTGGATTTCTACACTTCTATTAAGTTGTGCTGCTTTAATCATGCTGGCTTGGCTTTATTTGTCTGAATATAAAAAACTTAATAAAAATCAATTTCTATTATTCGCAATCTCTGTTAGCCCTCCTGTCAATTTTTTAATTGACCGAATGAATATAGATATATTTATTTTTTTGATAACATTTATTCTTTTGAAAAATATAGAAAGAAACCTTATATTCAAATTAATAACTTTAAGTATCTTTACTCTGTATAAACTTCACCCATTAGTCATATTTTTTAGTGTTTTTATTTATTTTTACTTAAAACGGCAAAAAAAAGAATCGCTGATCACTTTATTTTTTGCAATAGTTAACTCTATTATTATATTTAACTTTTATTCCCAAAATGATTTTCTGACTGCAAGGCCTTACTTGTCATATAGAAGTTTTGGGGTACTATCTGACGCAACTTTTATTTCAAAATTTTTAAGTTCAGAAATAATTAGCTACTTATTATTAATCTTATTTTTAATTATTCTTACTAATTTTATTTACAAATCTCTAGAAAAAAAAGAGTATGAATTAAATTCAATATTTTTCAATATCTCTTCTTGGTTTATTGGAGTAAGTATGTATTCAAATTATGACTATAGAATACCTATACTTTTATTTATACTTCTTCAACTTTTTAGATTAGATATAGATTTACTAAACGTTAGCTTGTTAATATTTGTGTTTTTATCACCGTTTCCAATTTCCACTACGTATATTTACTTAATTGATTCCAACATTTTTTCAAATAATTTTGTTGATGTAAGTCTTTACATAATTCTGGGATATTTAATATCAATACAGTATTTAACAATAAAGACTGTGAGAAAACCATAGGAGACTTTTATAATTAAATCATGAAATCTATAAATATTGTTATCCCGCTTTACAATGAAGCTCCAAGTTTGCATAAATTTGTTGCTTATGTTGAAGAGAATCTAAATTTAACTAATTATAATTTTGTAATTTCATTAATTGATGATGGATCAACCGACAATACATGGGAAGAGATAGAAAAGTTAAAAAACACAGATGTGATGTATAGGAAAATAAAACTTTCCCGAAACTTTGGACATCAAGGTGCAATTTTTGCAGGATTAAGTCTGTTTAATGAAGATGCGGTAATAATTTTAGATGGAGATTTTCAAGATGATCCAAAATACATTCCAAAAATGTTAGAGTTGTGGAGCCTGGGTAATGATATCGTATTAGCAAACAGAATTAAAAGGAAAGAAAATTTTTTAAGAAAATTTTTAGTATCAATTTACTATCGATTGCAAAATAAATTATCTGAAATCAGTATTCCAAAAAATGTTGGTCACTACTCTTTAATGGATAAGAAAGTTGTAATTCAATTAATTGAATTTAAGGAGAGTAAGAAATTTTTGCTTGGCCTAAGGTCTTATGTGGGATTTAAAAGTGTGCAAGTAGATGTCATCAGAAATAAGAGGGCATATGGCAGTTCAAAGATGACTTTTAAAAAACTTTTGCAATTGTCTAGTGAAGGATTAATTGGATTTTCAACAGCCCCATTAAATTTAATTGGCGTCATAGGTATATTGATATCTGTTAGCTCAATTTTATTTGCTTTATATGCGTTGTTCGTAAAAACTATTTTAGGAAATACACTATTCGATTGGAATTTTGGGTTAACATCTATATATTTTCTCTCAGGTATTCAATTACTCTCAATTAGTATTTTGGGGCAATATATCGCCAAAATATTTGATGAAACTAAAAACAGACCTCAATTTATTATTGAAGAGGATTTAGAAGATTAAATTAATTACTAATAATTTTTTTTATTACTTCCTCAACATCAAATTCACCATGGAAATAATTAAAAAATTCGTAGTTAGAGCTAACATATTCATCAACTATTTTTTCTGAATAATTTGAATCAAAATATACTTTTGCATTGTAAAAATTAGCTATAATTTCTGATAATTCTGCAATATCTATATTTAAATTCCAAGCATCGAATACGTCTATATATTTACCATTCAAAAAAAAGTCGATTAAATAATCAAAATACAAATAAGAGCGTAAAACTTTAACATTGGATTTAATATGTATTTTTTTATTATTCTTAGCCTGTTTTACAAAGTCAGTAAAAGCATAAGGGTACTCCGTAAACTCTGGATTGGCTAAAACTGCAAATATCCTTGCTATCTGCAAATTTACATTATATTTATTGCACTCACTTTTAAATACTTCTTCTTGTTTTAACTTCTGTATGGAATATGTATTCTGCTTTTTAGTATCTTTCCAATAAACAGCCCCTGAAGAGGCTAATAACGCTTTATTAATCTCGTTATTTTTGATGAAATCTTTTGTGGAAAATATTATTTCATCTGATTTTTTTATATATAGATTTTCGCTTAGGTCTTTTACCTTATTGCCTGTTAAAAACGCATAATTAAAAAAATAATCTATATTTAAATCTTTTAAATTCTTAAATTCTTCTAACGAAATTGTTTTGTATTTTTTTTCTTGAATATTAAATTCTTTTTGCAAACTAGAAACAAGAATCAATTCAGCACTAGGTTGATTTCTTGAGAAATAATCAATTGTTGATTTACCCAACCAGCCTGTTGCGCCAAAAATTAAGACTTTTATACTTTGATTATTTTCCATATTAAATCTAGCTTATATAAAAAAAATAAAAACATTTCATATAATGTGCCAATTTTTACGAAATTTATTAGTTTAAGTTATTCTTTAATAGATTATGAAAAATTCTTCATTAATTAATATCTATAAAAATATGTTAAATACCAATGTTTTATATTACACGGTATTTCTCTCCATAATGTTTGATTTTGTTGTCATCCTAAAAAAAGATTTTAATATTTTGTTTTACTTCTATGACTTAATAATTATGTTAAAACTTAATATTTCAATCTTTTTGAATAATGAAGGCGGAGAAAATAGCCTATTTATATATTTGTTTGTTTTTTATATAACAACTTCTATAGTTTTAAATTTTACAAAAAATTTAGATGTTAAACACTATTACTTTTTACTTGATTTTTTTGTATGTATATTAATTTTATATTTATTAAATTACACACTTGATGTCCCAAGATTTCCTGTAAAAATAGTTTTTCCATTTTTTTTCATCCTTACCTTAATTGTGAATAGAGTTAAAAACTTATTTTTTCTAAAAAATTTATTGGTTTTATCAATTTTTATAATTTTTTGGAATTTTTTTATTATGTTTATCAATATAAAAGAAGACTCAAGAATATTTGAAAGCGTTTTCTCCAAAAACAGATATCTTATTTCATCAAACAGTACATTTGAAGATATTAATAGTCTTAAATTTTGGGAACTCAATTGTTGTAGCTCAGAAACCTATGTTAACTCAGGTTTTAAACCAGGTAGTTTTATTAGTAATTGGAGAAATAAAATTATCTTTGTTACTGGTTCTGGTAAGTTTTATACACTGAATTCTAATAATCTAAATCAACAAATTATAAAACTAAATATGCTCGAGTCAAACTTTTTTGATTTTGCAAAAAAAGAAAATTTTGAATCTGTTAATAAAATTAGTATTCGTGGAGTTGAAACCTATGGCGATGAAATATATGTTTCATACATTAATGAGAGTAAAGATAATTGTTACAATCTTTCGATAGTGAAGGGTGAAATAAATATAAGTGGAATTGCCTTTGAAAGTTTTTTTAAACCTAAAGAATGCATTGAAATTTTAGACATTACAAATTCTCAGCTACATTCTTCAGGAGGGGCTATCTTAAAACATGAGAATAATTTATATGTTTCTATTGGAGAATTCTTGGAAAGCACATTAGCCCAAGAGGAAGACAATAATTTTGGAAAAATAATAAAATTTGATTTAAAAAATAAAAATTACGAAACAAAATCAACTGGGCATAGAAATATACAAGGCATGGTCTTCGAAAATGGAAGCATATTAGCAACTGAACATGGTCCTAAGGGTGGGGATGAGTTAAATAAAATTGATCTAAATTCAAACGAATTACCTAATTTTGGATGGCCAATATCATCATATGGTGAACATTATGATGGTAAATACTACGAAGATATGCCTTTGTTTAATTCACATAGTAAATATGGTTTTATTGAACCGCTTTTGTATTTCACTCCATCAATAGGAATAAGTGATATTAAAATTTATCAAAATAAATATATAATCTCTTCAATGAAGTCTGGAAGGTTGTATATAGTTTCAAAAAATACTTCTGGTAACGCTTATAATAAAAATAATCTAAATCTTGAAAAAAGAATTAGAGATATATTAATTTTTAACAACAAGCTTCTTCTCTTCATAGAAGATCAGCCTGGATTAGCAGTTTTAAATTTAGATAATTAATTTAAATCTTATAAATTAAGGAGTTTTCTTAATTTAAAATCTCTATAAGTTGTAATTTTCTTCAAACATTTCTATGAACTTATTCATGTAATTTGGCAAAAAATATTTTTGAACATTACTAAATGCATATTCAACATTTGACTTGGCATTGTCAAATGTTCCAGGACTGTAAATAGAGTCTTTATGAAGAATTTCGGATGCTACACCTACATCTGTGGAAACTATAGGAGTTTTACTTGCTGCACATTCTAATATTGCTTGTGGTCCTCCCTCAACTCTAGAAGAAACAACGTATAAATCTAGAAGATTATAAAGTTCATTTAATTGTTTTAAATCAACCATTTCTAAATATTTAAAAGGAATAGATTTATTAGTTAAATTTTCGATAAGATAGCTTCTATTTTTCCCCGTTAATAATATTTTTACATTCTCATTAGCATTAAACATATCTTCAGCAATTTTTAAAAAAATATCTGGTCCCTTTATCAATTTTGGCGACGTAAGGTCACTTCCTTCAGTGTCTCTTTGAAAACTACCAATAACAAAGTCCTTTTCCGAAAAGCCATAATCTTTTTTTAGGGATTCCTTATTGTCAATATAAAACCATGTACTGGGGTCTACCCAAAAAGGTAAGCTAATAATTTTTTTGTCAGTCAACTCTTCAAGTTGGCTTTTGGTTTTAAGTGAAATTACATGATAAAAATCAACAAATTTATCTCTTTCATAAAAGTCTTTTTCTTCATGATCATCAAATTTATTAAAATCAATATGATGAATTGTGCATACAACAAACTTTTTTTCAAGTTGTTTTTTGGAAAGCTTTTTCCAAACCCAAGGAGAAATTATCCAAATTATGTCTGCGAGGTATTGATTGCTTGATGTATTTAACTTGTTATGTTTGTACCAATCTGAACGTAACCTGTCAATTATCCAAGATTCTTTGACATTATTTAGATAAATTTTCATATAAATTAACTTCGTATTATTAAATTATATTTAATTAAACATTTAAGATTGTTGTTTAATATTTAATTAGTCAAATTATGAAAGAATATATAAAATCAAATATTTCTGTAAATATAACCTTTGCTAAAACCACTAGATTTAAGGATTCAATAATTGAAAAATTCAGATTGAAAGGAAGGGAGTTTGTATTGCAACAATGGTCTACTTTCCAAAAATATACATAAAGAATAAAAATAAAAAAAGTAAATAAGTTGTTAATACTAATCTTATGTTCAATTTTTTCTATAAAATAAAATATTGAAATTGTGATCAAAAATAAAACAATCCACCTTCCCCAATCATATCCAAGAGCTAAAAGGGGTAAATAAGAAATAAAATATAATAAGAGTAATTTATTACTTTTTATAAATTTTCTATCATATAGAAAAGGTAATAATCCTAAAGATATTGATAATATGTAGTAGGTTAATGATGTTGAATTTATCAAGTTAAAAGTTGTATTTAAATAATTGCTTGAGGAAGAATTTACTGCACCAGCAAATTGTGGGTCAAGATTATTACAGTCAATGTAAATATTTCGTTTCAAATTCATTTCATTACAAAAATAACTTTTAGAAAAATCAATATTATTTGCAAAAATAAATTCACCACCAATGTACAAAAAAAGTGGAAGAGAAATTAAAAATATTTTTTTTAAATTAAATCCAAATTTTTTAAGAATTATTCCAAAAGCAGGAAATAAAAATAGATTTGCTGGGTGAGAAAATACTGCAATGTAATATATTCCAAGAGGTATATGTACATTTTTATTCATTATTAAATTGGATACAAGATAAACAAAAGCAAGTAATCCAATTTGTTCTTTTCTAAAGGATCCTTTTATATCATATGAGTAAAAACTTATAAAAACGGGGCTTAGAAAAACAATTAATGAAATTAGGTTCTGCTCTTTGTTGGTAAAAATTTGATACAGAAAAAAGGAAATAAAAATAGACAAAAGAAAAAAAACAGTAACTAATAAAATTCTTGGGTCAATATAATTCCCTAAAAAAGTAAGTACTGTGCCTACCAATCCTCTCCTGTTATATCCTTGTGAGTAATTTGTTAACCAAAGTGAAAAGTGATAATAATCATTATCATCAAAAATTAATTTTCTCATTTCATTTACTCCTAATAAAACCCATGAAATTAAGAAAATTTTTAATTCAATATGAAAATTTTCTTTGTTAATAGACTTGTTTAATATTGTTGCTTTGAAGATCATACAAAAGCAACAAATTCCTATAAGAGAATAAAATACAAAACTTAGTTGATTTATTTGAAAATTTATTAGATTTAGTAAGGTAAATAATATAAAAATGTATTTTAAATATTTACTTACTGAATTTTTGTAATCATTCGATAGAAAAATTACCAATGAGAGTATTAGAAAAAAAACAAATAAGTAAAAAATTAAGATATTCGTAACAAAAAATACTTCATTTAATTTGTGATTTGTCACAACCATACCAAAGCATCTTGACCCTAAAACATAAAATCCTGAGAGAGCTTCAGGAAAAATACTTATACTAACTAAAGATAATTTGTTTTGAAATAAATCAGTACTGTTAAGAAATGTATCAGCATTTAAATACTCCGTGCACAATTTTGAGAGATTTATTTTTGTAAAGTGTGCCTTAAATAATCTATTTAAGTTCAAAACCAGCAAAAGAATAAAAATTAATGATGATAAAAAGCTACTTAATTTAGCTGAAATAAGTATTTTTGAAATTTTTGTAAAGTTCATTAATAAAAAGTCTAATAAATAAATTAAAAAAAATACTATTTGTTTTTTGCATATAAAAATTTGTATATAATTATTTGATGAAAGATCATTATGAAAGTCTCTGACAAAATTGCTGAGATCCTCGCCACCAATAACATTGACAATGTTTTTATGGTTACTGGAGGAATGGCAATGCATCTTAATGATTCCTTGACAAGGCAAAAAGAAATTAAAACTACTTTTTTTCACCATGAGCAAGCTTGTGCAATGGCTGCTGATGCTTATTCAAGAAGTAGTGGTAAATTTTCTGTTGTTTGTGTAACTGCTGGTCCAGGGGGTATTAACTCTTTAAATGGTGTATTTGGTGCCTACGCAGACTCAATACCTATGTTAATTTTGTCTGGGCAAGTAAGGACTGACACATTAAATAATAATAAGAACTTACGACAATTAGGAGACCAGGAAGCACCGATAACAAACATTGTAAAGAGAATAACAAAATATTCTACAGTTATCAGAAAGGTTGAAGATGTCGAATTCGAAATTAACAAAGCAATTTCAATTTTATCAAGTAATAGAAGAGGGCCGGTTTGGATCGATATTCCAATTGATATACAGGGATCTGAGTATAAAAAGCCAAAAAAACACTACAAAAAAATAGTACAAACTGAGGACAAGAATCTTTTTGATAAAGCAAAAAAATTAAAAAGTAAAATTGAAGCCTCAAAAAGACCACTAATAATCGCAGGTGGTGGAATTCGAGCATCTGGTACAATTAATAAATTTCACAATTTTGTAAATAAATTAGATATACCAGTAGTAACTGCCTTTAATGGACACGACCTATTATGGGAATCTCACAAAAACTTTGTAGGAAGATGTGGAACAATTGGTGATAGAAGAGGTAATTTAGCAGTTGAGTGTGCTGATTTAATAATAGTATTAGGTTCTAGCTTGAATATTAGACAAGTCGGGTACAATTTTAAAAAATTTGGAAGTGACAAATTTTTTTGCTATGTGGACATAGACAAAGAAGAGCTTGAGAAAAAAACTATAAAACTCAATGTTAATCTCCCAATAAATTGTGATTTAAATACTTTTTTTGAAGTTTTTGAAAAAATTAAAATTAATAAAAATAAAGAACATGAAATATTTAAAAAATGGTCACAAAAGGTTAAAAAAAAGTATTCAATTGAAAATGAAAAATATCCTAGTTCCAAAAAAATTAATCCATATTTGTTTACTCTTAATTTGTCTAAAGTTTCAAAAAATAGTGACATAATTCTAACATCTAATGCCACTTCAGCTATAGTTCCTCACCAATCTTTTTTAATTAAAAAAAACCAACGTTTTTTTACAAACTCAACATCAGGTTCAATGGGATATGGTATTGCTGCATCAATAGGAGCAAGTATTGGCAATAAAAAGAATAGAATAATTTGCTTTGAAGGAGATGGTAGCTTACAAATGAACATACAAGAGCTAGCTACTATTTCCCATAATAATTTAAATATTGTAATTTTAGTATTTTCAAACAATGGTTATCACTCAATTCGTCAAACTCAAAAAAATTATTTTAGTGATAATCTTATAGGAATTGATGAAGAAACTGGCTTATCATTTCCAAATTTAAAACACATTGCAAAAGCTTACAATTTGAAGTATTTAAAAGTAACAAAAAGAAATGAAGAAAATTTTATTAATAATTTCAATAACATATCAACCCCCATACTTGTAGATGTTGAAATTGATGAAAATATTGATTTTCAACCGAGAATAAAATCAAAAAAGAATGCTCTAGGCAAGATTGTTAGTCCTGAGTTATTTGATATGCACCCATTTTTACCTGATGATGAGATTTCAAGCCTTTTAGAAATAAAAAATAGTTAGCTTAGCGAAGAGGAATGAAAGACTTTCTATCTTCATTTATATTTATCTTCTCTTCAATATAAAAAGAATCATCTGTGTAATGAGTTGTTGATATTTCTTCAAAGATTGATCCATTTTTTGACTTAAAAGAGTGTTTTGATTTGATTGGTATGTGCAGAATATCTCCAGGTTTTAAATTGTATTCTTTACCTTCTAATACAACTTCAAGCTCACCGTGCAATATTACAAAAGATTCGTCTTTTTTCTTATGATAATGAGTAGGGTTTTCTTGACCAGGTAACATTATGATTATTTTTTTGCAATAAAGTTGATTAATAACTGTAATTAGTGAAGCACCATATTCATAAAATTTTTCTATACCGTAATGATGCGAAATTTCAAGAGTCTTATCAGATAAGTAATTTAGGTTAATCTCTGACAATAAGTTCAGAACTTTATCCCTAATAACTTCTAATGACTTTTTATTATCATTTATATCTAAATCGTCATATTTAATATCAGCCATAATATTTTGTTCTGATTTAGATACTATTTCGTTAAACTTGGAAATATCGTTAGCTAATAATTGGTCATCGTTTGATGGAATAGCAAAATATAAATTTTCCTCTTTTACAGTTTCTCCTTTTAAAATTTTATTATTAGCAAAAGCTCCTCGCTTTAATGGTCTTAATGCTTTGGATTCTTTAGTTATATAATCTTTTCGATTATCAATTGAACCAACAATTTCAACTGCATGAGATAAATTTTCTAACCATGTATTTAAATCATTAGGCAAACAAGAATAATCATTAATTTGATAGTTTTTAACATCATCATTTAAAGCAATGTGTTTTTCAAAAATTCTAGCACCTTGTGAATACGCTAATGCTCCCGTGATTGCGCCATCACTTCCTTCGTGAGTAGAAAAACCAATTTCAATATCTGGAAAAGTACTTTTCATAAAGTTTATATAAGAGAGGTTTAAATTTTTTAATTCTGTCGGATAAGTGCTGACACAATAATTTAAAGCAAACTTTTTTTCTCTATTTTTCATAAAAGTATAAAATCTTTTAATCGTCTCTAAATCAGCTCCACCTACAGAAGCTATTATTTTCATTTCTGTTTTGGCAACTTCTTCTATTAAAGGCCAGTCATCTAATGAGGCACTTGCTATTTTTAAAAAATCAAAATTGTCTTTTACTACTTTTAAAACAGATTTTTCATCAAATGGGGTACACATAGTCTTGAATTGATTTTCCCGAGAAACTTTAATTAATGACTGCCACTCACTTTCTGTCAATTGAGTGTCTAAAAACCTTCGAACATATTTAATTTCTTCGTTACGATAATCAGGGTGTACAAAAGTTTCTAAATGCCTGTATTGAAACTTAATTGCAAAATCAAAAATTCCATTATAGTCTCTGCAAACATGTCCAAATTCATTTACAATTTTATGCCCGTGCTCTATGTCTCCTTGATGATTATTTGCAACTTCAAGTACCACCATTGGTTTATCGGTTAATATCATTTAGTAATCCTCTGATAACCAGTTATCGATCTCTAATGCTTTATCGTCAATATAGTAATCTGCTGCAGGTTTATTGAAAAATAAATGATTATACTTAACATTCCATTCAGATAGTTGTTTTATTGTTGTTTCTTTCCAATTTATTTCTGTAACAAAACCTCTTGCAGTATTTAAAATAATTGTATTTCCTTGGTCATATAATTTATTAATTTTTTCTATTCTGTCTAAATATGGTTTCGCTTTTGTGTATTGTCCATTAGTTAAAGTGCAAATAGTACCATCAATATCAAAACAGTATGTTTTTGAGATTTTTGACATAGGTAATTATTGCATAATTTTCTAATAGTATGAAGTATGAAAAAAGTAAAATTTATAATAATTTGTTTATTGAATTTAGTTTAAGTCTGTAAAACCAATCAATAAATTTTTAGCAATAAATTCACTAGCTGGGGCCGTGTAATGTATTGTATCTCCCAACAACGGATATAAAACGTTATTTACTTCTATAAGTGATAAACAGTGAGACTCATGACAAAGATAGCTTAATATAGGAACATAGGTTATTCCTAAATCTTTAATTCTTTTACTAATTTTCTTATCAATATCAAAAATACTATTATCAATATATTGATTATGAAAAATAGAGAGTTTATTAGTTTCATTAAAAATCTCTCGATGAATTTCAGATCCTTTTTTTGTATATAGTAAAGATGGACCAATTACTATAAGTTCAGTATTTTTTGATATTTCTAAAAGTTTTCTTTCAAATTCAAAATAAGCATTAGGTGGTATAAAATCCTCTGTTCTAGTTTCATAAAAATATTTATATCTATAAGAAACAAATACATAATCAAACTCTTTATTTGATAATATTTTATTAATTATTTTATATGAAGCCTCACATTTTTCTTCTTTACCAAAGAAATTAAAATTTTGATCATATTTTTCAATAAAAGGCACACAGCCTGTGACTGTAAGGACATGCAGCGTATATTCGTCGTAATTGTTTTGTTCAAGTATATTTTTAAACCCTACATAGTAATTATGGGACGTACTATCCCCAAGAAATAGTATGTTTGTTTTTGTCGAATCATAGCCTTCTAAGCAAACGCTCTCATCTGGTACATACCCAAAACCTGTAATAAAACATTTATTTTCTAAAAGATTTGCTGGGTTTCCTGCCCCTAGGTTGTATTGAACTTCTTCAGAACTGATTATTTTGTCTTCAAAATATTTTTCAAACATATCTTGAAAAAGTAATTTATCACCAAAATTATTTTCATTGATTTCTTGATAACTTTCTTGTTCTACACTTAGGGTTGTGTTTGTGACAATTTCTTTTTCTTTGTAAGTGTTATTGATTTGATTAGTATTTAATTCTGCAGATTTATATTCGTTATTTTGATAAAAAAACATACCTACTATCAAGAACATAATAAAAATATTCAGTGAATAAAATAATAAATCTGATGACCTGTATCTAAAAAAGTTTTCAACAAAAAAATAAGAAATTGAACTAATAACTAAAATAATCAAGAATAATTCAATGTCACTATTAGAAAGTCCAACGGCATTATTCAATTTAATTATTGGATCATGCCATAGATACAAACTGTAACTTATTAAACCAATGAAGTAAAAAACTTTAAAATTTAATACTGTATTCAATTTGTCAGCATCTTTTAATGTTATCAACAAACAAGCAGTTATTAAACAAATAATAAATGTGGGTATTCCTGGATGGTTTAAAATATTGTAAGGTATAAAAAATTGCGCACACATTCCTAAGAGTAAGATGAAGCTTGCTGAGTTGCTGTATTTTATTTGTCTATCACTTTTTACAAAATATAAAGCTACAAGAGTGCCAAGTAAAAATTCCCACATTCTAAATGGAAGAAGGTAAAACTTTAAGTCTATAAAACGAAGTGGTAAAAATATTGTTGAAAATAGTGAAATAAAAAATAATAAAGACACCAAAAAATATTTCATCTTAAATTTTCTCATTACAAATAAAAGAAACACTGGCATGAAAAGATAGAACTGTTCCTCTATAGAAAGGCTCCAGGTATGAAGATAAAGTTGGCTTTCAGAATTGGTGTCAAAGTAACCTGTATTATTTAAAAAATAAATATTTGAGAGATAAAAAATACTATAGATTGCAGTTAGATATACTTCCTCGAGTTGGGTTGATGTGTAAAAATTAGCAACTACCAAATTTATAATTAGTACAAGAAATACTAATGCGGGAACAAGCCTTTTGATTCTTGATTTATAAAATTTCCTAAAACTGAATTTCCCAGAGCTAATATCGTAAAGTATTTTATGAGAAATTAAGTAACCACTAATGACAAAAAATACATCTACCCCGAGGTAGCCTGAGCTCACTAGTGACTTGTCAAAATGATAAATAACTACAGGTATTATCGCAAAAAATCTTAAGCTTGTGATTTCTTTTCTATATTTCAGTTTTTTCATTTAAATTATCTCCATATAATTTATAAATAAATCATATTAAGATATTTTAAATGATAAATTTTGCATCCAACTTATCTGAAAATAAAAAAAAATTTATAGGGTCCTCTATGTCCGGTCTACTGGTATATCTAATAAGTCTTGTTTTTTCTAATTTATTACAATTTGTTCTTTTTGTGAATATATCAGAAGTTTACAGAACAGATTTAACTGTAATAATATCTTTCTTTTTTGGAACAGGTTTAAATTTTTATATTCATAATTTCAAAATCTTTAAAACTAAACTTAGGCTTACAAATTATATAAAATTTATAAATACTAATCTTATAGGGATATTTACCTCAGTAATATTTTGGAACATATTTGAATTTTTTTCTGGATTACCTAGTCTATTTGAATTTAATTTTTTCAGTATATTAATAGTTGTATCTTTATTTCCCATAAAATTTTTGCTATATAAAAAAATCTTCAATAAAAATATTTAATTTACAAATTTACAATCTTCAAATAAGCACAATAAACAACTTATTCGTATTACAATTTTATTAGGAAATTATATGAAAAAAATTAGTTTTGTAATAACAGCCTGGAATGAAGAAGGTAATGTAAAAGAGCTTTTTAGCCAGATTGAATTAGCAATTTCAAATCAAAAAGAGTACGAATTTGAGTATATTTTTGTTGATAATGGAAGTACAGACAATACTCTTCAAGAATGTAAAAATCTTAAAAACTTAGACAATAGAATCAAAATATTAAAACTTTCTAGAAATTTTGGTTTTGAAGGTGGTATAACAGCAGGCATAGAATATTCAGATTCAGATGCAGTAGTAATCATGACTGCAAATCTACAAGATGATCCAAAGTTAATAAATAAATTTATTCAACACTGGGAAGAAGGATATGATATGGTTTATGGAATTGTAAATTCAAGACCAGGCAAATCAAGAGCTAGAAAATTTAATTCTATTTTATTTTATAAGTTAATAAATTTTCTAACAAAAGGTTTAATTCCTAAAGATGTAAGTGATTACAGGCTGGTTGATAAAAAAGTCATTGATGCTGTAAAGTCAATGAACGAATATAACCGTTTTTATAGAGGTTTTTTTGCATGGGTTGGTTTTAAATCCATTGGTGTAGAGTTTGATCGACAAAAACGATTTTCAGGAGAGTCAAAAGCTCTCACTTTTAAAGTTATGAGTAAAGCCTTTAAAGCTATTTTTTCTTTTACCTCTATACCTTTAAAAATATCAAATTATTTAGCATTCTTATTTTCAGTACTTGCAATTACCATATTGTCAGTTCAAACATATAACTGGATCAAATTTGGTGTGCCGTTTGATGGATATGGTTCGATTGTAGGTATTGTACTGCTTATCTCATCATTATTGTTTCTTATACTTGGTGTAATAGGAGAATATATTAGTTTAATTTTTGATGAAATTAAAAAGAGACCTGTTTACATAATCGAAGAAACTATTTAATTTTTTTTATTAAATGTTGTCATAGGCAAAATTGATATAATGACTTTTTTCAAAAATAAAAATATTTTTTTACCAATTTATTTTTTGATCATCAAATATTCCTTAAATTTAGAATTTTTATATATATATGTTGCTCCAGTGTTGGACAAATGAGTTGAATCATTAAAGTAATTCAGATTATTTGAATCAACAAAATTACAGACTTCTTTTAAACAAAAGAGATCAAAAACATCAATATAGTAAAAATTTGACTTTTTTGATTCACTTATATATTCACTAAAAATATATTTATACTCATCATTGTTAAAAGACATTTCTTTATAAAAATCTTGGTTGTTACTAATGAAATATCTTGCATTTTTTTTGTAATACATAATTTCATCAACAGGTGAATTAGGCACAAAACCTAAAAATAAAATTGTGTTTCCATTTTCTAAAAACAAATTTAGTGTTTCATGAAACAAGTTACCATTAACCTTTCCAAATCTCCAAGTTCCACCTATTACAATTGTTGAATTAGTAATTTTACTTACATCCTCGTAGTACTGCTTACCAATAGTAAAATCGCAAAAGCTAATTAGTGGATAACAACCTGCTTGCGTGTAGTCAGTAACGGTATAAGATTTTAGAATCTCTTCATTAAGAAATCCACCTACAAGAGAACCAATGGAGGAATCTCCTAAAAAGTATAAATTACTAGAACCGCTACCAAAAGTACACGTGCTATCAATTTTGTCTCTCGAAATACACAAATTATTATCTTCACCAACTAGGTAATTTGTACCAGGTTTGGTATTTAGACTATTCTTGTTACTTAATTCATTCTCAGGATATAAAGCATTGTATATATTATGAATCGAAGTAAGTGGAACAAAAAATAACATTAAATAAATGACTACCTTAAATTTATTAACCTTTTTTAATCTAAATTTTTGCTCAATGAATAAGTAATTTATTAAAGATAAAATATAAATTGCTAACAATATAGCGATTACATTTATCCAACTATTCAAGTCGATAAACTTATCACTGTTGGGTGTTGAAAAATAATTATTATTTCTTACGCCAGCAAAGATTGGTTGATGTATTAGGTATAGGGAATATGAAATGTTACCTATATGGATTAATAACTTACTAAAAACACCCTTGGTAATTTGAAAATCTGATAACAGTATTATGCAAGTTAAAAGCAGTATTAAATGTAAATTAGAGAAATTTGCTTTCTGTAATAATAATAAGGACAACATAGCTAGAAAAAATTTGGAATTTATCTTTGGTTTTAATTTTTTTCGTAAAAAATATATTCCACCTCCAAGAAGTAACTGCCAAGCCCTAGTAAAGGGACTGTAGAAAATGTAATTCTCATAACTAAAAAATATTTTGTTTAGATTAAGTAGATTGTAAATTGTTTCACTATAAAAAAATAATGAAATGAAAATTAAAATAACTATTATTAAAAAAATATATTTTCTTGCAAACTTAAATAAAAATAGTAAAAGTACAGGGTATATTAAGTAAAACTGTTCCTCGATACTTAAGCTCCATAAATTAATAATTAAATTTTTATCAGAATCAACAGAAAAGTAGTCAATTTTTTGCGAAAAGAAAATATTACTAATAAAAAAAATTGAATACTTAATTCCTCTTATTAGCTCAAAAAACTGTTCAGCAGTCAGATTATATATGCCAATTAAAATAGTTAATGACATCGTTGAAAATAAACCAGGAATAATCCTTTTAGCTCTTTTGGTATAAAAATTTTTAAAAGAGAAACTATTTTTTTCTAAGTCATTAAGTATTGTTCCCGTAATTAAAAAACCGCTTATTAAAAAAAATACATCGACTCCTAAATACCCTTGAGGAAAAAATGATTTATTTAAATGGTATAAAGTTACCGCTAGAACTGATATGCCTCTTAAAATTTGAATTTCATATCGCATATTTGAAATTATAGTGCTAGAAACAATAGAAAAGTTGATACATCATATATGCATTATTTATCGCTCATTTCTAAGAGGCTCTAAAACACAATTAGAGCTATGAAATGAATATGTGACAGTTTTGTTTAATTAATCAAAAAAGGCTTGTGGCTAGAGGCAGAATCGAACTGCCGACCCCTTGTTTTTCAGATAGAGGCAAACCATTTGACCTAAGAGAATTATAACTAATTCATCAATACTTTACAGCACTATATACAAGCTATTTACAGGGCAACT
>Ga0222719_10000182_pt1 | contig 62316 bp, 53 predicted proteins | sample C33_34DmetaG_FD_165039 | JGI IMG/M metagenome (GOLD analysis project Ga0222719, IMG submission 165039) | Estuarine water microbial communities from San Francisco Bay, California, United States - C33_34D | ecosystem: Environmental > Aquatic > Marine > Unclassified | place: USA: California...
TAATTCCATAGTAAAAAATAAGTTCTTATTTTTTACATTATTTAAAACCATAGTCTCCAAACCAGCTTCAAAAATGGGAATGATTCCCTTATTTAATTTTTCTATTTTTATTGGATCAATATCTACACAAGTAACTCTGTTACCCACTTCTGCAAAACAAGTCCCTGAGACGAGCCCAACATATCCGGATCCTATAACTGTAATATTCATTTCTTATTTATCTTCAACTGATTTCACTTGCTTTCTAAGTCCACTCGAAGAGAATCTGTGATCTCTTGAATTATAATAAATATCAATTCCCTTTTCTTCACAATAACCTCTTCCTGTAAAGTTCTTTTCCTTATACTCATCTCCAATGATGCGAACATCGAGTTTAAAAGAGCGTAAAATATCCTCTAAATCCTGTTCAGATACGTAAGGGACAATTTCATCTACATGCTTAGATCCTTTAAGTTGAATATAACGCGCAATTATAGACTGTGAAGGTCCGTTTTTCTCAGGACGGTCAATCGAAGGGTCTAACTGCAGGCCAACGATTAAATAATCACACTGACGTTTAGCTTCTTCTAACATTTTTACATGCCCGGCATGAAAAAGATCAAAGGTTGAAAAGGTGATTCCTACTTTCATAATTCTATTTTTTCTCGACTACCACCGGTAGTCCCTAATTTTTAAACTTTAGTTTTTTTCAAAGCTTCGCTGTTGTCAATCACATTAATAATTGAGTAATAATCTTAATTTTAATTTTTCAAATTTAATTTAATTTCTAATTAATCATGTAAGACATTGAAATGTCTGGTATTTTGTTAATTAATAATTAAATCAAACTTTATGATACACTTTAAACCAGTTAATAAATTCCTTTATACCCTCATCTAAGGATACAGTATTTTGAAAATTATAATCCTTCATTATTTTTGAAATACTAGCCCATGTTTTTTTAACATCTCCATCTTGCATAGGAAGCATTTTCTTAATTGCTTTTTTACCTAAATATTTTTCTATTGTTTCAATAAATTTAGTTAACACAACAGGTTTATTATTTCCAATGTTATATAACTCATGGAGTTTTTTAGTCGAAGAATCCGTTAACAATACTGATTTGACCCCAATTACTATATCATCTACGTGAGTAAAATCTCTAGATAAATCTCCATCGTTAAATACTTTTATGGCTTTATCTTTTGTAATAGCATCCGCAAATAAATAATATGCCATATCGGGTCTTCCCCAAGAGCCATATACCGTAAAAAATCGAAGTCCGATTGTGTTTAGTTTAAACAGATGACTATAGGTATGAGCCATAAGTTCATTGGACTTTTTACTAGCCGCATATAGGCTTATAGGTTTATCTGTATTGTCTATTTCTTCAAATGGTGTTTTCTTATTATCTCCATAAACACTAGAACTACTTGCATAGACTAATTTGTTAATATTATGATTCCTGCAGCATTCTAAGATATTTAAAAAACCAACTATATTGGAATCAATATAAGTCTCTGGATTTTCTATTGAATACCTTACCCCAGCCTGTGCAGCTAAATTACATACCACATCAAATTTCTGATCCTTAAATAGTTTAGGTAAGTTCTCTCGATCTTCTAAATTCATTCGTATGAATTTGAATTTTTTGAATAAATTACTACCACTTAAGCTAAAAAAATCTTTAGCGCTATCCTTATTAATTCCTAACTCCTTTAGTCTGTCAAATTTTAAATTAGTACTGTAGTAATCATTGATGATATCAAGGCCTATAACCTCATGATTATCTTCAATTAAAGTTTTAACTAAATGATAACCTATAAATCCAGCAGCTCCTGTAACTAATATTTTCATTTAATGATGATTAAAATAATTAATTGTTTTTTGAAGCCCTGTTTCTAAATCAATGATTGGGCTCCAATCTAAAATAGACTTTGCTAAATTAATGTCTGGTCTTCTTCTTTTCGGATCATCTTTAGGTAACTCTTTATATATAATATTAGATGAAGAATTGGTAAGCCTAATTACCATGGTAGCTAGATCTTTCATTGATAATTCTATAGGATTACCTAGGTTGATTGGCCCTACAGAGTCACTATTCATCATTTTTAATAATCCCTCAACCAAATCATCAATAAATTGAAAGGATCTCGTTTGTGAGCCATCCCCGTATACCGTTATATCTTCACCTTTTAAAGCTTGAAAAATGAAATTTGAAACCACTCTACCGTCATTTTTAGTCATGTTAGGCCCGTAGGTATTAAATATTCGGACAATTTTAATATTTAAATTATGTTCTCTTTTATAGTCCATAAATAAAGTCTCCGCACATCTTTTTCCTTCATCATAACACGACCTATACCCAAGAGTATTTACATTACCATTATAATCTTCTTTTTGTGGATGAATCTCTGGGTCACCATACACTTCACTTGTGCTGGCTTGCAATATTTTTGCATTGTTTTTTTTAGCTAGCCCTAACATATTTATAACTCCAATGGTACATGTTTTAACCGTCTTAATTGGATTAGATTGGTAATGAATTGGAGATGCAGGACATGCAAGATTATATATCTCATCTATATAATCTCTATAATATGATTTTGTAATATCATGATTTACAAACTCAAAATTGTTATTATTTTCAAACTCCTCAATATTTTTCAAATTTCCAGTGAATAGATTATCTAAACAAATCACGTAATGATTCTCATTTAAAAGCTTTTTACACAAATGTGATCCTATAAACCCCGCTCCGCCTGTAACTAAAATTGTTTTCTTTTTCATAAAATTATACAACCGCTCTACCTTTCATATTTTCCCAGTCTTTATTGGACCTAACTTCTTTATTTTTTTCATTTGTTGCGATTAGCATTTTTGGTGAAATATTATTATTTATTGCGACACTAATAAGTGCATTTATATCTTTAGGAAAACAATGTCCTCCATAGCCAAAATCTCCATCTGGACCAGGGACCTTCCAATGTGAAGTACCTAACCTCTCGTCCTGAATTGTAGATTCTATAACTTTATCATAATCAGCATTAACCTTTTTACATATTTGATAAATTTCATTTGCAAAGGAAACTTTCATCGCTAAAAAAGAATTAGTAGTATATTTAACCATTTCAGCATCAGTTGAATTGGTGTTAATTATTTTTGCATTTGGAAAAACTTTAGAAAAAATAGAGTTTAATTTTAGTGTTTCATTTTTAGAACCACCAAGAATTATTCTGTTTTGATTTTCATAATCTTTAACAGCGTTTGCTTCAGTTAAGAACTCAGGATTAAATACCACACTTAAATTATCAAACTTATCATTCCATTTTTTTGTAGTACCAGGTGGGATAGTAGATTTTACAACTACTATTTTAGATTGAGAGATTTCATTTGAATACTTATCTAACTTAGTTAGCAAATCGTCCACAATTCCTATGTGACAACTTCCATCCTTATTCATTGGAGTAGGTAAACAGACAAATATATATTTACACTCATTATTAATTTTTTCAAATGAAGAATTACAAAGCGTTTTATCTAAATCAAATGTCAATACATTATAATAATTTTTAAATTTATTAAAAACAGCATTTCCAACAAATCCCTGTCCTATTATACCAATATTCATATTATTATTTACTTTTCTTTATTACTATTATTTATAATAGAGTCTGCTATCAATTTCTTAAACTTAGTAGTACTCCAACCATGATCTCTTTTTAAAAATATAATTTTAGGTGGTAATCCATACCCCGTGTAATCAGTTCTATTAATATAATCCTCACCTAAAAATCTTATTTCTGGATTAATATCAATTATTAATTGTAATAACTCTTGCTCTGTATTATAGCTTGACACTTCTATAATTCCTTTTAATGCCATTAAAGTCATTTTTCTATCTGTAGCACTTAAAAGAGGTTTAATTTTTTCTGGTCTATCTAAAGAAGGGTCAATATGTAATAAAACATGAATCTCATTTACATGCTTTTTCATCTCATTGAACATTTCAATATATCCAGGGTGGATTACATCAAAATTACCCGCAATTATACCTCTCATTTTCACCTTATTTATCAACGGCTTCGCCGTTATCAGTTACAAAGTAACTAACTCATATTAACTATAAATATTATATTATTTAAGCTATTTTAAGCTTAATAACATAACCTAAATTTTTTAACACAACCCATATTTTATTGGTTGATATTTTTTTTATTATTCCGCTCTGGTTTTCAAAACCAGGAACATCAATCTTTTCTCCAACTTTTAGAGCTATGGTATCTTGACTAACAATATTTTTTTGAGACAATAATTTTTTTAATGAATCGACCTCATAATTCTTTACTATTGCATGCTTCTTTAACCAAAACATATAACGTACAACGCCAGGAATATCAAAAACTTTATTTCTTTCTTTTTCATCAATATTTACTAAGACCATGGACGGCAAGACAGGAACAAGTATTTTCTTCTTTCTATCTGACCATTGTTTAACCTCCTGTTTAACCGGACAATAAGCCTCTATTCCAAAATTATTAAGCCTTTCTTCAACCTTCTTCTGTGCCCTAGGTTTAGTATATATTACATGCCAACTTTTCATAGCTTAAATTTTGTCATTATTATAGATAACTAAACTTCCCTTTGGCAAAATTTCTACTATTTTAAAAGATACTTTTCTAGTAATTTTTTTTTCAATTTTCACTATTAAATCTTCTAAATAATTGACATTTATTTCAGTTCCAAGTAATACAATTTTTATTAATCCACTATCAATTCCTTTTGCATAATCACCAACTATTGCTACAGAGTTAACATCTCCAATTTTGTCCAAGATAGAATCTATAATTTCTTCTATACCTAGATGCTGTCTAATTATTTTTTGTAGAACTTTGAAAAGAGGATGTGCTTTGTTTGCATTGTAGATTATCTTATTGTTTGATTTAACTTTAAGTAAGTATCCTGCCGCACTTAGATTGTTTAATTCCTTTCGAATGGAATTCGTAGATTCATTGAATTCATTTGCTAAACCGTTTAAATAACCCTTATTTGCTGTATTAATAAAAAACTTAATAAGCATTCTAAGTCTAGTCTTAGAAGTAATTAAAGAATCTAACATAGTTATATATCTAGTATCAAAAGTACTTAAAAATTTCAAGTAAAAAAAGTACTCTTCTAAAAAAAGCCTTTATAATATTAAAAAGGCTTTTTTTATAGAGTTAACTTTAGATTAATACCTGTAGTGTTCTGGTTTGTAAGGTCCAGCTTGCGTAACACCGATATAATCTGCTTGATCTTTACGTAATTCCGTTAGTTCAACACCAATTTTTGCTAAGTGTAAAAAAGCTACTTTTTCATCTAAATGTTTTGGTAACATATATACTTTGTTCTCATAAGCATCTGCATTGTTCCAAAGTTCTATTTGAGCTAAAGTTTGATTTGTAAATGAATTGGACATCACAAAACTTGGATGACCAGTTGCACAGCCTAAATTCACTAAACGTCCTTCTGCTAATAAAATAATATCTTTTCCATTGATATTATATTTATCTACCTGGGGTTTAATTTCTATTTTTTCACTATTAGCGTTTAAATAAGGAACATCAATCTCATTATCGAAATGACCAATATTGGCAACAATTACTTTGTCTTTCATTGCCTTAAAATGTTCTTTACGTACAATATCTTTGTTTCCTGTAGTTGTAATAATAATATCAGAATTTGCAACAACAGTCTCTAACTTCTTCACTTCAAAACCATCCATTGCAGCTTGTAATGCACAAATAGGATCAATCTCTGTTACAGTTACAATACTTCCTGCTCCAGCAAATGAAGCAGCAGTTCCTTTACCAACATCACCATAACCACAAACTGTTACACGTTTACCTGCTAACATAATATCTGTTGCTCTACGAACTGCATCAACTGCAGATTCTTTACAACCATATTTATTATCAAATTTAGATTTTGTTACTGAATCATTAATATTAATAGCTGGCATTGTTAATGTTCCATTTTTAACACGTTCATATAATCTAAGAACTCCAGTGGTAGTTTCTTCTGATAAACCGTTAATTCCTGCAGATAATTCAGGATAACGATCCAAAACCATATTGGTTAAATCTCCTCCATCATCTAAAATCATATTTAATGGTTTTTTATCTTCACCAAAAAATAAGGTCTGTTCAATACACCAGTCAAATTCTTCTTCGTTCATTCCTTTCCATGCATAAACAGCTGTTCCTGCAGCAGCAACTGCAGCGGCAGCTTGATCTTGAGTAGAAAAAATATTACAAGAACTCCATGTAACCTCAGCACCTAAGGCTTGCAGAGTTTCTATTAAAATTGCAGTTTGGATTGTCATATGTAAACAACCGGCGATTCTTGCTCCTTTTAAAGGCTGACTATCTGCGTATTCTTCTCTTAAACTCATTAAACCTGGCATTTCTGCTTCGGCTAAGTCCATTTCTTTTCTTCCCCAATCTGCTAAAGAAATATCTTTCACTTTGAAGGGGACATATGTTGTGTTTTTGCTCATAACTATATTTTAAATATTAAATTTATTTTTTATTTTTTCTACGTAATCTAATTTCTCCCAGGTAAATGTTTCTACTTCCTGAGATACTGTTTCTCCCATTGGATTGGAAAACGTTACTGTTTTTATTTCAGGTGTTCTTCCCATGTGACCATAAGCAGCAGTTTCAGAATAGATCGGAGATCTAAGCTTTAAGCGCTTTTCAATAAAATATGGACGCATATCAAAAATAGATTCTACTATTTTACTTATTTCCCCATCTGTAAGATTTACTTTTGCAGTACCATAAGTTTCCACGTTAATACTAGTAGGTTTAGCGACACCAATCGCATAGGATACTTGCACTAAAACCTCTTTACAGAGACCGGCAGCTACTAAATTCTTTGCAATATGTCTTGTTGCATAGGCTCCAGATCTATCAACCTTACTTGGATCTTTTCCAGAAAAAGCGCCACCTCCGTGAGCTCCTTTACCTCCATAGGTATCTACAATAATTTTTCTTCCAGTTAACCCAGTATCTCCATGAGGTCCTCCAATTACAAAGACACCTGTTGGATTAATATGATATGTAATCTCATCTGTAAATAAATCTTGAATATGACTGGGTGATTTTGCTACAACTCTAGGAATTAAAATTTCTACAATGTCTTTTTTAATTTTAGCCAACATTACTGCGTCAGATTTATCAAAATCATCATGTTGTGTAGAAATAACAATTGCATCGATTCTTTGTGGCACGTTATCATCAGAATATTCTATAGTAACCTGAGATTTTGAATCTGGTCTAAGATATTTAATGTCATTATTCTCTCTTCTTAATGCAGCTAACTCAATTAATAATTGGTGTGACAACTCTAATGCCAAAGGCATGTAGTTTTCAGTTTCATCAGTTGCATAGCCAAACATCATTCCCTGATCTCCAGCTCCTTGATCTTCAGGGTTAGCTTTAACAACTCCTTGATTAATATCAGGGGACTGTTCGTGAATTGCAGACAAAACCCCACAAGAATTACCATCGAACATATACTCGCTTTTGGTATATCCAATTTTGTGGATTACGTCTCTAGCAATCTTTTGAACATCTAAATAGGTATTAGACTTTACTTCTCCAGCTAAAATTACTTGGCCAGTAGTCACTAAAGTTTCACAGGCAACTTTACTGTTTTTATCAAATGCTAAAAAATTATCGATTAATGCATCAGATATTTGATCTGAAACTTTGTCTGGATGACCCTCTGAAACACTTTCCGATGTGAATAAATAACTCATATTTTTAATTTTTAATTTTTAATTTTTTTCTATAATATTGCATATGCTATTTTTTTTATATTATCTGATTTTCCCATTGAGTAGTAATGTAAGACTGGAACTCCTGCATCTAGTAGCTCTTTAGATTGTTGAATTGCCCATTCTATTCCCACTTGTCGTACATCTTTATTTGTTTTACAAGATTCTACGGCTGATATCAATGACTCAGGTAAATCAATACTAAAAAATTGAGGTAATAATTGTAAGTGACGTTTTACTGCAATCGGTTTTAAGCCTGGGATAATAGGCTCGTTTATTCCTTCTTTTTTAGCAGCTTCAACAAACTGAAAATATTTTTGATTATCAAAAAACATCTGTGTAACAATATAATCTACACCACCATCTATTAAAGCCTCAGTTTGTTGTTTATAAGCAATTCTTAAATCGTTAAAAGTAACAGCTCTGTAGCCTGGATCGTTTACATCTGGAGACATACTTGCAGTTCTATTAGTTGGTCCGATTGAACCAGCTACAAAACGTGGTTTGTGAGGTTCTTTTAATGTAAATTCAGTTGCGACTTCTTTGGCAATCATAGCAGATTGGAAATTTAGTTCATAAACTAAATCTTCTAATTGATAATCTGCCATTGCAATGGTAGTTCCAGAAAAAGTATTTGTTTCAATAATATCTGCACCAGCCTCAAAGTATTTTCCGTGTATAGTTTTAATTGCTTCAGGTTGTGTAATAGATAACAAATCGTTATTACCCTGTAGTGGTGTGGGATAATCTTTAAATCTTTCTCCTCTAAAGTCTTCCTCAGAAAACTTATAAGCCTGCAACATAGTCCCCATTGCTCCATCTAGCACTAAAATTCTTTTTTTTAATTCCTTTTCAATACTCATGATATAAAAAAACTTGAATTATTTAAATTAATTATTACATAGCATTACTATTGTAAACGACGAAAAAAATGTTTTAAAAAAACAAACACTTTGCAAATTTAGTGAGTTTTTTAATTAAATAGTTAAAGAAATAACATTGTCTATTATTTTTTTTTTAGAGTTAGACTAGTAAATTATTTAGAATCACACTTTTCAGTTCCAATATTTAAGCTTGTCTTCGTAAACTTCTAAAGATTGTACTACATCACTTGACATCAATCAAGTTAAGGTCGTAGATTTTAATAATAATGAAATCGCATCTTATGAGGTAGGTTTATTTCCTGGAGATTTTGCTTATTGGGAATCTAACTAATGTAAGCTGTTTATTATTTTGCAATAAAATAATTGTTAATTAAATTTTCTCTATTGTAAACAATTGGCTTCATCGTTTTTAAATCAATAACTTTGAAGCCAGCTTCATCACATATAATTTGTCCAGCAGCTGTATCCCACTCCATGCATGGTGAAAATCTAGGGTAACAATCTGCTAATCCTTCCGCTAATAAACAAAATTTGAGTGAACTACCCATGGGAACTGAAACTACTTTTAAATTATTAACTTTCAAATTATCAATATAATCTAAGGTATTGTCATTTAGGTGAGATCTACTTGTAAGGACTTTATATTCTTTGAATTTTTTGACTAATGGTAACCTTAAAGGGTTGGAGTGATCAAACTCATCTAAATTAGTAATGAATACTTTATAAGCTCCTAATTTCTTTTCAGAAAAATACAATACATTTAAAGCAGGAGCGTATATAACTCCTATCATGGGAACTGAGTTTTCAATAAGTGAAATATTAACTGTAAACTCATTGTTTTTCTTAATGAATTCTTTTGTACCATCCAATGGATCAACTACCCACAAGTGTTTTAAATTCTTTCTATTATTAAAATCTAAAATATTTCCCTCTTCAGATAAAATAGGAATATTAGAAGCTTCTAATATATTCTCAATAATTTTATTTGACGCAGTATCTGCTATAGTTAAAGGTGAATCATCCAACTTATACTCCAAATTAAAATCATCGGAATTATATATTTCTATAATTTTTTTTCCAGCCTGAATAGCTGCATCTATAGCTAATTTTAGGTTTTGAGATAATTTCATTTAAAAGATTTAAATAATCATTCCTGCTGCAATAGTGGCATTAGTATTTGGATCAATTAAAATAATACTACCAGTATGTCTGTTTTTTTTATAAGAATCATAAAATAGCGGTTTTGAACTTCTAATTTTAATTCTACCTATATCATTTAGCTTAAAATTTTCAAAATCTTTAATACTATGAAGAGTATTAATATCCAATTTATATAAAATACCTGTAATCATTCCCATACACTCGTTAGTGGTATGCTTAATAATTACTTTTTTTCTAGATTTTAAATTTGCGCTGTCCATCCAGCAAATCATTAGATCTAAATCCTGAGAAATAATAGGAACATTATTTTCTTTAACTATCATGTCTCCTCTACTAATGTCCAATTCATCCTCTAAAGTAACAGAGACTGACATTGGAGAATAAGCCTCTTCAATATTTTTACCATTAATTTCAATAGCTTTTATAGTACTCACAAAACCTGATGGCAACAATTTAACTCTATCACCTTTTTTAAATGCACCACCTTCAATTTTACCTGAATAACCTCTGTAGTCTCTAAACTTATGAGTTTGTGGTCTAATAACGTATTGCACTGGTAGTCTTGCATCTAAATGATTGACATCGCTGGATATATACAAATTCTCTAAATTATACATTAGAGTTCCACCATTATACCAATTCATCTTTTCAGAATTATTTACAACATTATCTCCATTTAAAGCAGAAATTGGAATAAACCTAACATCATGTATATCTAATTTCGAAAAGAAATCCTGATACTTTTGTACTATTTCATTATAAATGGACTCTGAGTAATCCACCAAATCCATTTTATTAATACATACAATTAAATGAGGGATTTTCAAAAGTGAAGCAATAAAACTATGTCTTTTAGTTTGCTCTAATATGCCCTTTCTTGCATCTATAAGTATAAGTGCTAAATTTGCAGTAGAAGCACCAGTTATCATATTTCTAGTGTACTGTATGTGACCAGGTGTATCAGCTATAATAAACTTTCTTTTGGGGGTAGAAAAATACCTATACGCAACATCAATAGTAATTCCTTGTTGTCTTTCTGACTTTAACCCGTCTGTTAATAGCGAAAGATCTATATAATCAAATCCTTTTTTTCTACTAGTTTTTTCAATAGATTCTAACTGATCAACATAAAGAGATTTAGAATCCAATAAAAGTCTACCAATAAGAGTACTTTTCCCATCATCAACACTACCTGCTGTAGTAAATCTTAAAATTTGAATTTCATTATTCATAATTTAAAAATATCCTGTGATTTTTCTGTCTTCCATTGCAGATTCACTTCTTTTGTCATCTGCTCTTGTTCCACGTTCTGTTGTATTTATTAATGAAATTTCATTAATAACTTCCTTAGTATTTGAAGCTAGTGATTCAATAGCACCAGTGATGGTCATATCTCCACATGTTCTATATCTAACAGTCATTTGCTTAATTTTATCATTTTTTTTTAATTTTATATAATCTGATTTGGCTAAAATCATATTATCCCGGATTATACAGTCTCTTTTATGAGAAAAATACAAACTTGGCAAAGCTAAATCTTCTTTATTAATATAATTCCAGACATCTAACTCAGTCCAGTTAGATAGTGGAAAGACTCTAAAATGCTCCCCATGAGATTTATAAGAATTAAACAAACTCCATAACTCTGGTCTTTGATTTTTTGGAGTCCATAGTCCAAATTCATCACGATGAGAAAAAAAACGCTCCTTTGCCCTAGATTTTTCTTCATCTCTTCTTGCTCCACCAATAGCAACATCGAAATTATACTTATCAATCATTTCTAAAAGGGTAATTGTTTGAATTGAATTTCTAGAAGCATGAGCTCCTTTTTCTTCAATAAAAGGATCTTTATTTATACTATCTTGAACATATCCAACTACTAAATCAAGATTCATTTCTGAAATAAGATTATCTCTAAACTCTAAAGTTTCAGGAAAATTATGTCCAGTATCAACGTGCAATAATTTAAAAGGAATTTGAGCGGGATAAAAAGCTTTTTTAGCTAGGCGAGTTAAAACAATAGAGTCTTTTCCACCAGAAAACAACAATACAGGATTATCAAATTTACTAGCTACTTCTCTAAGTATAAAAATAGCCTCAGCTTCCAACTCATCAATATGATTTAAATAATACTTATTCATTTACAATTACAAGTTTATCTTTAATAAATGTATATATAGTTTCAATACTCTCTTCAAGTGTGTTAGATTCTGATATTTCAATATCAAATGAAGTAGGTATTTCGTATTTAGAATCAATACCTGTCATACTCTTTATTAAACCAGATTTTGATTTTTTATATAGACCTTTTGGATCTCTTTCAATACATGTTGCTAAACTGGTATTTACAAATACCTCTAAATAATTGTTTTTCCCTATAATCTCTTTTACTAAATCTCTATCTTTTTGAAAAGGAGATATAAAAGATGCTAAAACAACATTACCAGCATTTATCAATATTTTAGAAACCTCCGCTGCTCTTCTAATATTCTCAGATCTTTCTTCATCAGAGAAACCTAAGTCTTTATTTAACCCATTTCTAACGGTATCTCCATCGAGAGTAAAAGTATTCACTTTTTTACTGTTTAATAACTCTTCTAAACTATTACAAATTGTAGACTTTCCAGATCCAGATAAACCAGTAAACCACACAACAAATGAGTTATGTTTGTTTAAATTATTTCTAGATTTTTGATCTATTTTAAAATTATATTGTACTGTGTTAGTCAAGTGAGTTTTTTTTTTACAAGTCACGAATATAAGAAACAACGTGATAATCTAACAAAAAGTATTTATTTAAGTAAAAAACTATTTGTTTTTCTCCCATGTCCAGGCAGTCTTTAATGCAGACTCAAAACTCATTACGGGAAACCAATTAAGCTCTGTATTTATTTTTGTGTTATTCGAATAGATTTCTTCTACATCTCCATCTCTTCTAGGTCCAATTTTATAAGATATTTTTATATCATTAATTTTTTCAAAAGAGTCTACCACTTCTTGAACACTAACCCCTTTTCCAACTCCAATATTATAAGCAGTTTTAATTTTTTTACTATTTAAAATATGATTAAGCGCAGCTACATGTGCTTTAGCCAAGTCCACTACATGGATGTAATCCCTAACACAAGTTCCATCAATAGTGTTATAATCATTGCCAAATATCTGCATAGCATTTCTTTTACCACTTGCTACTTCACATATAATTGGAACTAGGTTATTTGGCTTATCTGCAGAACAATCTCCAATTAAACAAGTTTCGTGAGAACCTACAGGGTTAAAATATCTTAAGGAAATACTATTAATATCAGACTTATCAATTAATTTTTCACACAATTGCTTAGTCTCACCATATGGAGATTCTGCTTTTTTAAATGGAGCTAATTCACTAACCGGTAAAATATCTGGACTTCCATAAACAGTACAAGAAGATGAGAAAATAATATTATTAACCTTATATCTTTTCATAGTTTTTAATAAAACTTTTAAGGATCCAATGTTGTTATCGTAATATTTTTTAGGCTCTCTCACAGACTCTTCGACCGCTTTAAAAGCAGCGAAATGAATAACTGCTTGGATGTTACTTTCTAATTTAAATAATTCATTCATTTGATCTTCATCAGTACAATCAAACTCATAAAAAGTAATGTTATTTTTGATAATTTTTTCAGCACCTTTTATATTATTTAAAGATGTGTTGGATAAATTATCTGCTATAATTGGTCTATAACCTGAGTTGTGTAACTCCACTAAAGTGTGAGAACCAATATAACCTGCTCCACCTGTAACTAAAACATCTATTTTTTTCATTTAAAAAAATTTAACACATTATCAATTATATCTTTTTGGGATGAATTTTCTATTTCTGAATGTATTGGCAAAGATAAACATGAGGTTGCCAATTCATCGGTATTAATTAAACTAATATTTGAGTAATTACTAAAAGCCTTTTGCTTATGAATTGGAATCGGATAATAAACACGAGTCTCAATTTCATTTTGCTCTAAATATTTCATTAAATCATCTCTTTTACCATTAAGAACCTTTAAAGTATATTGATGAAATACATGAGCTGAATTATAAATCTGAGAAGGTGTTTGTAATTGTTCAACCAATTTAAATGCTTTGTTATAATTCTCAGCCATTTGATTTCTAGCGTTATTGTAATCATTCAAATACTTTAACTTTACATTTAGTACCTCCGCTTGTATAGAATCTAATCTTGAATTACAACCAATAGTTTTGTGATGATATTTTTTTGACTCACCATGATTAGCAATCATTTTTATCTTTTTAGCTAACTTATCGTCATTTGTAAAAATTGCTCCACCATCTCCATATGCACCTAAATTTTTTGTTGGGTAGAAAGAAGTTGTCCCAATATCCCCCATTGTACCTGTATGTGTTTTATCTCCATTAGAAAAAGTATATACGCAACCTATGGCCTGAGCATTATCTTCAATTACTTTTAAATTATGTTTTTTTGCCAAGTTAAGTATGGGTTCCATATCACAGGATTGACCATACAAGTGAACCACAACAATAGCTTTTGTCTTTTTAGTAATGAGTGGCTCAATAAATTCAGCAGTTACATTAAATGTATTTGGATCAACATCGCAAAATATAGTTTTAACTCCAAGAATTGTTGCTGCCTCAGCTGTAGAAATATATGTCCATGATGGGCATATGATTTCATCGCCAGATTTTAATCCAAGTGCCATATAGGCAATCTGTAATGCGTCTGTACCATTTGCACACGGAATAACATGCTTTACATTTAAAAAGTTGGATAAATTTTGACTAAACTCTTTTACAATAGGTCCATTTATAAACTTACCTTTTTGTAATGAATTAATAATATTTTGATTTATTTGGTCCTTAATCTTTTCATACTGACCAACTAAATCAACCATCAAAATATTTTTATCACGCATTTTTTAACTTAAATTACTTCTAACTAAAACGGATATTGTTTTTCCATCTGCCTTTCCGGCTAATTTTCCAGAAACTACTCCCATTACTCTACCCATGTCTTTCATACCTTCAGCTCCTAAACTAGCGATAGTTTCTTTAACAACAATTTCAATTTCAGATTCTGACATTGCAGCAGGTAAAAATTTACTAATAACTTCTACTTCCTCTAGTTCTGGTTTAGCTAAATCTTCTCTGTTTTGTTTACTAAATATATCAGCACTATCCTTTCTTTGCTTCACTAGCTTTTGTAGTAATTTCATTTCGTCTTTCTCGCTCATTTCAGATGAACTGCCAGTTTCAGTTTTTTGAATAATTATTGCAGACTTAACTGCTCTTAATGCTCTTAGTGCTACTTGATCCTTGGACCTCATGGCATCCTTCATTGCAATCATAATATCTTTTTCTAAACTCATAATTTGATTATTTTAAAATATTTATTAATCTACGTTGTCATGTAAGAACGAATTATTTGTTCTTAATTGTATGTCATCGTTTTCATCTAAATTTAAAGTTAACCTAGATTCATTATTTTCAGAAGAATGGCTTACCTCTTTTAAATCTATCCCATGTCGTTTATACGCTGGTTCTTTTTCAATATCATCTATTTTTGAGTTATTAAATTTATAATTAAACTCTTTCATTTTAAGTCTTCTTTCTTTCGATCTTTGTATCTGCAAATCAGCTATTGGACTATTTAAAGGGTCTATTGTTTTTTCCTTTTCTATAGAAGCAACTACCTCTACTTTATCTTCTTTCTCTTTTTTAACTAACTCCATCTCAAAGTCTTCTTCAACCAGTACATCTATCTCTGAATCATCGCTATTTTCTTTTATTAGTGGCTCCAAGACTATGTGATCATTAAGTTCATGAATAATATCCCCTTCATCATTCGACTCTTCTGTACTAACAACTTCTATATAATCTACTACTTCAATTTCATTTACATTTACCATAGAAGACTCTTCAGTTTCTTCATCATTTGTCAAAATTTCTTCTTTTATATTGGAAGAATCATCAAAGAGTGACCAATCAAATGTTGGAGACAAATCTTCTTGACTTATTTCATCTGATGTGTTTTCAATTTCAAATTCTTCTTCCTTATCTTCAATCTCGTCACTAGTTACTAGTTCGTAAGAATCTACTTCAATACTTTTTATGTTATCATTTGTAACCAGAATATCTTCAACAATATCATTTTCTTCCTCTTCTAATACATGAACTATTTTTGCAGGCTCATTTTTCTCTAAATTCACTTGTGGCACTTTAACATCTAACTCCTTTTGATTAAATAAATTACTTTCATCTTCCTCCAACTTATGAACTACTTTTTGAGGTTCAGTATTTGAAATTTCATCTTGCTGATCAATATTAAAGCCAGTTGCTATAATAGTTACAGAAATAGATTCCTCTAAAGTACTATCATCACCTACACCCATTATGATATTAGCTCCATGACCTGCCTGCTCTTGAATATGATCATTAATTTCTCCTATTTCATCTATAGTTATTTCTTCATTACCAGAAACAATTAAAAGAAGAACATTTTTAGCTCCTGTAATTTTATTATCATTTAAAAGTGGAGAGTCTAATGCTTTTATAATTGCTTCTTGAGCTCTATTACTACCCGATGATATAGCTGAGCCCATTATAGCAGTTCCGCTATTACTAAGTACTGTTTTAGCATCACGTAAATCAATGTTTTGAGTATAGTGATGCGTTATAACTTCAGCTATACCTTTTGATGCTGTTGATAATACCTCATCAGCTTTAGAAAAACCAGCCTTAAAGCCTAAATTTCCATAAACATCACGTAGTTTATTATTATTAATCACAACCAAAGAGTCTACATGTTCTCTAAGTGTTTCAATACCAATTTGAGCTTGATCATTTCTAATTTTTCCTTCAAAACTAAACGGCATAGTGACAATTCCAACAGTTAAAATATCCATTTCTTTGGCCATTTTTGCTATTATAGGAGCTGCTCCTGTACCTGTTCCACCACCCATACCAGCAGTTATAAAAACCATTTTAGTATTTACATTTAGCATGTTTTTTATATCCTCTGCACTTTCTATAGCTGCTTTTGATCCTATCTCAGGGTTTGCTCCCGCACCTAAACCTTCTGTTAGGTTAATACCAAGTTGGATTTTATTAGGCACTCCACTATTGTTTAGCGCCTGTGCATCTGTATTACAAATCACAAAATCCACCCCCTTAATTCCTTGCTTGAACATATGGTTAATAGCGTTACTTCCACCACCACCTACTCCAATAACTTTAATTACATTAGATTGATTTTTTGGTAAATCAAATGCTATTCCTAAGTCTATATTATCATTCATATCTTTAATTTTTTATTATTCTGCGTTATCTAAAAAGTCTTTTAATCTATCTGTTAATTTATCTAAAAATGATGTGGTTGGTTTGGGGGGCTTCGGAGGTGGCTTAATTCCTTCTTCATCCCCGGTTTCATTTAATTCAACAGAATCGTCATTAATTGAGGTTTCATCCAAATCATCTTCCAAAAGTTGTTTATCTATTCTCTGTAATCCATCCATTACTAAACCAACTGAAGTTGCAAATAGTGGGCTAGTAATTTCCTTATCGCTATCTCCTGCTAAATGTTCATTCGGGTAACCGACTCTAGTGTCCATCCCTGTAATGTATTCCACTAATTGTTTAAGATGTTTTAATTGACTTCCACCCCCGGTTAATACAATTCCAGCAATGAGTTTTTTCTTTTGTTCTTCATGTCCATAATTTTTTATCTCTACATAAACCTGTTCTATGATTTCAACAACTCTTGCGTGTATAATTTTTGAGAGATTTTTGAGTGTAATTTCTTTAGGATCACGCCCTCTTAATCCAGGAATTGAAACAATTTCGTTGTCTTTATTTTCACCAGGCCAAGCAGACCCAAACTTAATTTTTAATAGTTCTGCTTGTTTTTCGATTATTGAACAACCTTCTTTGATATCTTCTGTTATAACATTACCACCAAATGGAACAACTGCTGTGTGTCTGATAATACCATCTCTAAAAATAGCTAAATCTGTTGTTCCACCACCAATATCTATTAAAGCAACTCCAGCTTCTTTTTCTTCACTACTTAAAACAGCATTTGCTGATGCCAAGGGCTCTAATGTTATTCCTTCTAAATCAAGTCCAGCACTTTTAATACACCTACCTATATTTCTAATCGACGAAACTTGACCTACGACTACATGAAAATTAGCTTCTAATCTACCTCCATACATCCCGATTGGCTCTTTGATCTCTGCTTGTCCATCAACTTTAAATTCTTGAGGAAGAACATGTATAATCTCCTCTCCGGGCAGCATAACCAATTTATGTACTTGATTAATAAGTCTCTCTATATCTCCCTCATCTATAACTAATTCAGAGTTTGCTCTAGTTATGTAGTCACTATGCTGAAGACTTCTAATGTGTTGACCTGCTATTCCAACTGTAACAGAGCTGATTTTTTCACCTGAAGACTGTTCTGCTTCTTGGATAGCCTGCTGAATAGATTGAATTGTTTGTGTAATATTATTTACAACTCCTCTATGCACTCCCAAACTGACAGACTTTCCTTGACCTAAAATTTGAGTTTTATCATACTCATTTTTTACACCAGACATTGCTACAATCTTAGTTGTTCCTATATCTAAGCCTACTGAAATTTTATTTTCATTCATAATCTAAATTTTAACACAAACAACTTGATTGTCAAATTGTAAGTTGATTACACTATATTTATTTAATATTTGATTAGCTGAAGCATTTATATAAAATGCCTTGAAATTTTTAATTTTTAAGTCAAGATTATTTAGTTGACCAATCAGTATTTTAAATCTATAATCTCTTAACTTGATACTAAAATTACTGTTACTATCTATCAATATTTCTGTAGCACTTTGACTTAGAAATTTATCATCTCTTATATAATTAGATAATTTATAAATTAGATCTAATTGATCTTGGGTATTTGCGTAACCCTTAATCACTGGCACTCTTGCAGAATAATATTTGGACTTTGGCATTACAAAACCGTCTTCGTCAAGATAAAATTTGTTATCTATAAATCTAGCTATTGGCTTTCTCTGTTCAATATCAATAACCATGGTCCCATTAACGTCTATAAATACATCAGATTTTTTAACTAATTCAATTTTATTTAATTCAAATTCTAAAGCTTTTAGATGAACAGATGATTTATGGATATTTTTAGTAGTTATTATTTCTATAACTGCACTTTTAATGGAATCTTTAGTAATAAATAAATTACTAGAATCATGAATATAAATATCTGTTTTACTAATGTCTCTTAGATTATTTACGGAAATAGTACTGTAAAATAATCCGGATATTAATACCAGCAGAAAAAATAACTTTATTTTCATCCAACTAAATCGCATACTCAAGTAATTGTTTTTTTATTTTAATTGCCTTTGAACCAATATTTCCAGCTCCAAGAGTCAAATTTATTTTCATTTTACAATCATATATTTCTTTATCTAGGTCCTGTAATTTTACACTCTTTTTTACCTTCGATCTTATCTTAGACAATAGCCAATTTGCATCAACTCCATTAATTGGTAATTCTCTTGCAGGGTATATATCTAAAATAAGTACGGTATGAAACTTTGACAAAATAGAAGCAAATTCATCAATAAAATCTCTTGTTCTTGAATATAAATGTGGTTGAAAGGCAACAAGATAATTTTCATTAGGATAAGACTCTACAAGAGAATCATATATTGCGCTAATTTCTTCAGGATGATGTGCATAATCGTCTATATATACTAAATCTTTACTGTTTATGTGAAATGAATATCTTCTTTGAACTCCTTTAAAAGAAAGTAAAGCAGGTTTCAAGTCTTCAATCTTACAATTTAGTTTAAAAGCTATAATAAGCGCTGCTAAAGCATTAGACAAGTTATGTTTTCCTGGATAATTAAAATTAAAATTTGGATATAATTTACCATCTATACAAAGATTAAAACTATACGAACCATTACTTAAAACAATATTTTGAATATTAAATTTTGAATTTTTATTAAACCCATATTTATCTCCTTTCAAACTAAGCTGATCGCTTACTATTAAAAGTCCGTTTGGCACTATTTGATTAATAAATAAATTGAATGTATCTTTTAAATTATCTATGTTATTGTAAATATCTAAATGATCCGCATCAATCGACGTAATACAAGCAATATTTGGCTTTAGCGTTAAAAAAGACTTATCAAATTCATCTGCTTCTACTACACATATGTCTTTTCCATTTGCAATTAAGTTAGAATTATAATTTTCAGAAATACCTCCCAAAAAAGTAGTGGCTGATTTATTACAATATTTAAGTAAATGCCCCAGAATGCTAGTCGTAGTTGTTTTACCATGGGTACCGGCAATAGCTACACAAAAACTAGAATTAGCAATTAAACCTAGAGCCTCAGATCTTTTTATAACTACAATTTCATTTGAAATAAAATAATCTAGTATTTTTAGCGAGCTTGGAATTGCAGGGGTATATATAACAAGAGTGTTATTCTTATTCATATATTCTTTATCTAAATCAATAGGACGATCATCATAAATAATTTTAACCCCTTTAGATTCTAAATTATTAGTATTAACAGATTTTGTTTTATCGTAACCGCCTACCATCTTGTTTTCAAGTACAAAATAATTAGCTAAAGCGCTCATCCCTGATCCACCTATACCAATAAAATATATGTTTTTGTACTTATTTAATTCCATTATAATAGATTTTCTATTTCGTTAACAATTTCTGCTGTAGCATTTGGTTTTGCATTTTTTATTATACTATTTGAAAGTTCTAATTGATACTCTGTATTATTGATTAAATCAGTAAAGGACTTGACAAAATCTGTCTCCAAATTCTTTTCTTCAATTAATACTGCAGCATTTTTAATTACTAAATTTTTAGCATTTTTATATTGATGATTTTCCGCAACGTTTGGAGATGGGATGAAAATTACAGGCTTGCCTACTATACATAACTCAGAGATTGAACTTGCTCCAGCCCTAGAAATTATTATATCAGCATGCGCATAAGCTAAATTCATTTCATCGATATAAGCATGTACATGAATATTCTCTTTGTTATTTAAATATCTATACTGTTCAAAATAAATTTTACCGCACTGCCATAAAACTTGAACATTTAAAGATTCAAATAAGTTTAAATTATTAAAGACCACTTTATTTATCTCTCTAGAACCGTTGCTTCCTCCAAGAATTAATAGAGTTTTTTTGTTTTCTTGTAAACCAAAAATTGATTTATCTCCAGTATTACCTGAATGTAAATTTCTTAAATCTGATCTGACTGGATTACCAGTTTCTATCATTTTGTTTTTGTTAAAAAATCGATCAAGACCATTATAAGCAACACATATTTTATTTACTCTTTTTGAGAGTAATTTATTTGTTATTCCTGGGTAAGAGTTTTGCTCTTGTATTAAAGTTGGTATTTTAAATAACGTGGCAATATATAAAAGTGGTCCACTAGCGAATCCACCTGTACCGATAACCACATCAGGATTATTTTTCTTAATTATTAAAATTGAATGTATGAGACTAAATAAAAGTTTAATTGGAATAATTAAATTTTTAATAGAAAAATTTCTACTAAATCCTGATATCCATAATCCAATAATTTTAAAACCATACTTAGGTACAATTTGCATTTCCATTCTGTCGCTTGCCCCAACAAATAATATTTTTGAATTCGGATATCTAAGTTTCAATTCATTAGAAATAGAAATAGCAGGATAGATATGCCCGCCTGTTCCTCCTCCTGATATGATAAACTTAAATTCTTTCATTTAAATAGTTTCTTTTAATATTTCCAATGGATTAGTATTGTCAATCTCTTCATTTTTTGATTCATATTTTCTACTTACACTTAATATTATACCTATAGACAAGCATGTCATCCATATGGAAGTTCCACCACTACTTATAAGAGGCAGAGTTTGTCCTGTAACAGGCATTAATTCAACAGCAACAGACATATTAATAAATGCTTGGAATACAATCGGAAGACCCATAGAAACGGCTAATAATGATCCAAAGACTGATTCAGATTTATTTGAAATAATTACTATTCTAAATAAAAACCATAGATATAGAATCACTAAAAACAAACCACCTATTAATCCAAATTCTTCAATAATTATAGCATAAATAAAATCTGAAGACGATTGAGGTAAAAAATTCTTTTGGATACTTTTTCCAGGTCCTAATCCTTTAATACCACCTGTAGCTATTGCAATTTTAGCTTTTTCTATCTGATAGTTTGATTCTGTATTTTCAGAGTTAATAAAATTATCAATTCTACTAGTCCAGGTATCTACTCTGTTTGGCATTAACTCAGGATAGGCTTTAACCGCAAGAACAAATATTGAAAGAGTAAATATTCCTAGAAAAACTATTAAGGAAAGATATCTTTTTGGGTATCCCCCAAGAAAGCAAACAACTAATACTAATAAGAACAAAATAGCAGCAGTTGAAAAATTTGCTGGCAATATTAATGCTACAACAATAAAAACTGGAATCCAAAGAGGTAAAATAGTTTTTGAAAATGAAATAACATCATCTTTCAACTTAGCTAAATATCTAGCAATGTAAATAAGCAGTATACTGGATGCTAGAGTAGATGGCTGAAAAGTAAATCCTAACACCGGGATTTTAATCCATCTACTTGTATTTGTCATAGAATCAGAAAAAACAGGCTGAAATATTGTGTAAGCAAGTAATACTATAATCACTGGTATCATTAAAAGTGAAATACCTTTGTAATAATTATAAGGAATTTTATGTGCTCCGTACATAATTGAAAAACCAAGAAAAAGATGTACTAAGTGTTTAAAAATATAGCCTAGTGTATTTCCATTTCCGTATAAATAAGCTAGGTTACTAGAAGAGCTATACACAGGCAAAAAAGAAAATATTGCCAACAATGTTGCAATGGCCCAAATCGGTCTGTCTCCGCTTATATGATTTAAAATTTTTCTCATTATAGCTTTCTTACTTCGGCTTTAAATTGTTCTCCTCTGTCCTCATAATTTTTAAACAAATCAAAACTTGCACATGCAGGTGACAAAAGCACACTATCATTAGATTTAGCGATACTATATGCTTCTTTTACAGCTTCAGACATTGATTTAACTTCAGTTATGTATTCTACTAAGTTTTCAAAATTTTCAAATATTTTTTTATTATCCTTACCAAGACAAATAATTGCTTTAACTTTTTCATTCACAAGAGAGAAAAGTTCTTCATATTTATTTCCTTTATCAATTCCTCCAACAATCCATATAGTTGAAGATTGCATACTGTCTAAGGCATAATAGGCAGCATTTACATTTGTAGCTTTTGAATCATTTATGTAATTGACTTTATTAATTTTTAAGACATGTTCAAGTCTGTGTTCAACAGTCTGAAAATGCTCTAAACTCTTACGAATCGTTTCTTTTCTAATTTTTAATAGATTAGCAACTGTAGTTGCAGCCATAGCATTTTTTAAGTTATGGTTACCTATTAGTGGAAAATTATTAGTTGGCATAATTATTTTATTTTTATTAATAATTGAAATGATATTTTTATCTTCTAGATAGGTTACACTATCTATGGTTTTAGTAGTTGAAAAGGGTAATAGATTAGATTTAATTTTATGAATATTGTTTTTAATAAACTCTACAATCTTTACATCCTCTAAGTCGTATATGAAGTAATCTTTTTCAGATTGATTTTTTATTATATTAAACTTGGATTTTATGTAGTTTTCAAAACTGTTATTATATCTATCTAAATGATCTGGAGAGAGATTGGTCATTATAGCTATATGTGGATTAAAATCTATTATTCCATCTAACTGAAAACTACTAAGCTCTAAGACATAATTTTTTGTATTTGAAGCAGCAACCTTTGAAGCAAAACTAACCCCTATATTCCCTGCAATATCAACATCAGTATTTTCACTTTTCAATATCTCATAGATAATCGTTGTAGTAGTTGTTTTTCCATTACTGCCCGTTACTCCAATAATAGTAGCGTCTGTAAATTTACTTGCAAATTCAATTTCTGAGATAATCTGAATTTGCTTATGAATAAGTTGCTTGATAATTGCAGCTGTATTTGGAATTCCAGGACTCTTTATAACATAATCTACATTTAGTTTATTTGCCTGTTCATGTCCGTTTTCTTCAAATTGTATATCGTTTTTTAATAGTAATTCTTTGTAATTTTTTTCAATCAAACTACTATCAGACACAAAGACAGATAGGCCTTTTGATTTAGCTAATAAGGCTGAACCAACTCCACTCTCCCCTGATCCTAATATTAATATCATCTTATCTTATTTTTAGAGTTACAATTGAAATAATCGCTAATAAAATTCCTACAATCCAAAATCTTGTTACTATTTTACTCTCATGTAGTCCACTAACTTGATAATGGTGATGTAGTGGAGACATTTTAAAAATCCTTTTTCCTACTCCATATTTTTTTCTCGTGAATTTGAAATAAGAGACCTGCATGATAACCGATAGATTTTCAACAAGAAATACACCACACAAAATTGGTATTAACCATTCTTTTCTAACTGCGATCGCAATAACAGCAATAACTCCTCCTATAGCTAGGCTTCCTGTATCTCCCATAAAAACCTGAGCAGGGTAAGTATTATACCATAAAAAACCTATCAATGACCCAACAAAAGCTGCAATAAAAATGGTCATTTCCTCAACTCTTGGTATATACATTATGTTTAAATATTCAGAAAAAATAACATTACCAGAAACCCAGGTAAAAATTCCAAGTGTTAGAACTATTATCGCGGATGTTCCAGCTGCTAAACCATCAATACCGTCAGTTAAATTTGCTCCATTAGAGACCGCTGTTATAATAAATATTATAAAAGGGATAAAAATTAACCAAGCATACTCTTTTAAATCAGAACTTATCCAAGTAATTAGATCGGAGTAGTCAAATTCATTGTTTTTAAAGAAAGGAATTGTCGTTCTCGTTGATTTTTTTTCAATTCTAAAATCAGTAACATCTTCATTTACTACATTGACTATTTTATTAGAATTTGAAACTTTGTCTTTAATAGTAACTTCAGGATGGAAATAAAGAACTGATCCGACTACAATTCCCAATATTACTTGACCAACAATCTTCAAATAACCTTTAAGCCCATCTTTGTCAGATTTGAATTTTTTAATGTAATCATCAACAAACCCAATTAATCCCATCCAAAGCATTGTAGCTATTAATAAAATTATATAGATGTTTTCGAGTTTAGCAAATAGTAAAACTGGTATTAATGTGGCAAAGATTATGATCAATCCACCCATAGTTGGAGTACCCGCCTTTTCCTTTTGTCCCTTTAAACCTAAATCTCTGATTGATTCTCCTATTTGTTTAACTCTAAGAAACTCAATTACTTTTTTTCCAAAAATTGTTGAAATTAAAAGTGCTGTTATTAACGCAATAGCAGATCTAAAAGAAATATATCCAAATAACGATGCTCCAGGGAATTGATATTGTTGTTCTAAGTATTCAAATAGATAATAAAGCATATTATATAATTTTTGTTAGATAATTTTTGACAATTTCATAATCATCAAAATGATTTTTTTTACCGTTAACTTCCTGATATGTTTCATGTCCTTTACCAGCTATTAAAATAATATCATTTGGGCGTGCTAATTGACATGCAGTTTTTATTGCCATTTCTCTACTAGAAATAGATAATACTTTTTTAAAATCAACTGGACTAACACCTAAATTCATCTGCTCTATAATTAATTCTGCAGATTCTGATCTAGGGTTATCACTCGTGAAAATAACTTTAGAACTAAGAGAACTTGATATTTGACCCATTAGGGGTCTTTTTTTAGAATCTCTATCGCCACCACAACCAACTACAGTAATTAATGAATCATTTCCTGTTCTTATATCATTTATTGTTTCTATTACATTTTTAAGTGCATCAGGAGTATGCGCGTAATCTACAATAGCAGTAATATCATTAATAATTACATATTCAAACCTTCCTCTTACGCTCTTTAATAAACTAGCATATTCTAATGCTCTATCTTTTGGTATCCCTAATAACGTGGCAGCCGAGATTACGGACAACAAATTATAAGCATTAAACTTTCCAGAAAGATTAGTCCAAAGTTCAGTTTGATCAATTTTCAATAACATTCCTTCAATTGATTTTTCTAAAATTTTTATTTTAAAATCAGCATAAGAATTCAGCGCATAGTAAAACACTTTAGATTTTGTGTTTTGGGCCATGAACTTTCCATTTTTATCATCCTTATTAATCAGAGAAAAGGACTCCTTCGGGAGATTATCAAAAAACTCTTTTTTAATATCTCTATAATTAGAAAAAGTAGAATGATAATCTAAATGATCGTGAGAAAGATTTGAAAATATACCACCTGAAAAATTTAGTCCATTAATTCTCTTTTGATGTATTCCATGAGAGCTAATTTCCATAAAACAATACTCAACCCCATTTTCTAACATTTGATTTAGTAATGAATTTATTAAAAGTGAATCAGGGGTAGTTTGTGTAGAACTTATTTCATTTTGATCTATACAAATTTTTACTGTTGAAATAAGACCTGTTTTAAAACCTGCAATTTTAAATAAATCAAATAATAGCGTAGTTATTGTTGTCTTACCATTAGTACCAGTTACACCAATTAATTTTAATTTTTTTGAGGGGTTATCAAAATAGTTTGCTGAAGTTATTGATAATGCTTCTCTTGAACAATTAACTTCTAGATATGTGATTCCATCTATAATCTCAGGGGGAATAGACTCACAAATAATTGATTTTGCTCCTAATTCAATCGCTTTATTTATAAAATTATGACCATCAATAGAATTTCCTTTGATAGCTATAAATAAATCATTAGGTTTTATTTGCCTTGAATCAATACATAATTTACTTATGCCAATAGAAGTATTACCAATTACCTTAGTTATTTTAACTCTATATAATATTTCTTTTAATTCCTTCAAGTTAGCTTTAATATTATTTTTTGGTTCTTAGTTATTTTTGTTCCTGACTTTATAGATTGATTAATTTTGTTTCCATCACCATACACCTCTACTTCTAACCCTAAATTTTCTAATACCGCTATGGCATCAGATAAACTTAGCTTTGTGACATTAGGTATTACAGATCTATCATTAATTGTTTTTGAATAAGATTCATTATTTGAAAGTAGTTCGACATTTAAATTTTCAAGACCATCAATCGTTTGTTCGATTGCAGTTTCAGAATAAATCTTTTGAGCAATTTTTTTAAATACAGGTGCTGCTACTATATTTCCGTAGTATCCGATTTCTTTCTCTGGCTTATGTATTACTACTATACACGAGTATTTTGGGTTTTCTACTGGAAAATAGCCTGCAAAAGAGGATATATAGAGTCCTGATTCTTTCCAGTATTCTGTTTGACATGTTCCAGTTTTACCTGCCATTGAGAAATTGGAAGAGTAAATATTGTGTGCTGTTCCATGCTTTTTTTCTACAACATTTTGCATCATTTTTTGAACTTTTTTAGCAGTCTCTTTGGAGCAAATTGATGGGTTTATAATCTCCTTATTAAAAACCTCAACCTTTTTATCAAAATCTTTAACTTCTCTTAAAAACCTAGGTCTTAACATCACTCCATCGTTTGCTATTGCATTATAAAAAGTCAAGGTTTGTAAGGGAGTTAGCGATATACCATATCCGAATGCCATCCATGGCAAGTCTAATCCATCCCAATTTTTTTTATCTGTAGGGTGTGTTATTTTAGGAATTCCTTCACCAAGAATTGGTAAATCCAAAGTACTATTTAACCCCATACTGTACAGCCTATCAACAAATTTTTCTGGTGTTTCTTTATAATTTTCATTAATTAATTTTACCATAGCAGTATTAGAAGAGACTTCAAATGCTTTAGCGACCGAAATTTTACCATAGCCTCCTCTTTTAGAATCTCTAACATTTCTACCGTAAAAACTTAAAACTCCAGTTTCAGTGTCTATTACATCACTAGTATCAATAACCTTATCCTCCAGAGCTGCGACCATACCCATCAATTTAAAAGTTGATCCAGGCTCATGCGATTCACCAACAGCATAATTTAACTTTTCATAATATGTTCCAATTGATGTTCTTCCTAGGTTTGAAATCGCTTTAATTTCTCCAGTTGAAACCTCCATTACTACTACACTGCCATGATCTGCTTTAAATTTCTCTAATTGCTCCAATAGAGAAAAATGTGCCACATCTTGAATCTTAACATCAATAGTAGTATATATATCTAAACCATCTTGTGGTTCAATTTGATTGAAATCTTCGATTGGTTTCCATTGACCTTTTCCAATTTTCTGAGATAATCTTTTACCGTCAACACCTGTTAAATACTTTGAACCAAAAGCGCCATCAATTCCAGGTCTTGTTACATTACCTTTATCATCTTTTCGTTCATAACCAATAGTTCTTTGAGCAACACCACCCATTGGATAATCACGTTTTGTTTTTTGCTCAACAATTAACCCGCCTTTGAAAGATCCAAGTTTTAAAAGTGGGAAGTTTTTAATTTTAACATGATCATTGTATCCTAAATTTCGAGCTATTAACAAATATCTATTTTTAGATTCTCTGGCATTTTTAAGTAATTGAATAAAATAACTTTTAGATTTATTATGATACTTGGATAAACTAATAGCTAGTTCTTCGATATTATCATTGAAGTTTTTATCTGATGGAGTTAAAGCATCAAAACGAATATCATATTTTGGAACTGAAGTCGCTAAAAGCTTTCCATTACTCGAATACACACTTCCTCTGTTGGCTGGAATAATTACATTTTTAATATTATTTTCTTCTGACAAACCAATATAATAATCCCCCTTTACAAATTGAATATTAACAAGCTTAACAACAATAGAAATAGCCAGAATAAATATCAATACTGAAACTATATATGTTCTATTAATAATATGTTTTTTTGTTGTAGCCAATTTATTTCTTTACAATTATTTTAATTGGAGGTTCAGTTGATGAACTAATTCCCATTTCATTTATTTTTTTTGATACAGTTGATTCCATTTTATATCTAATTAAAATGGTTCTAGTGTCTACAAACTCAGATCGAAGTGATTTAACACTTTCGTTAATTCGAGCTATTTCATGAATTTTTTTATCTACGCTATGTGAACTATTAATCATCAGAAGAGACAAAAAAGAAAAAAATAAAATTAAGCTCCAGTTTTTAGACGAGTCTTTACTTAAAAGAAAAGAGCCTCTTATAAATTGGATTATTTTATTTTTCATTATTTAATTTTTTTCAGCAATTCTTAATTTGGCACTTCGAGCTCTATTATTTAACTTAATTTCATCTTCTGTAGGAACAATAAGTTTACCCACTTTACTAAAAGGTAACTTCTCATTTCCGTAAATATCTTTTTCTGCGTCCCCTTGAAATAAACCGCTTCTGATAAATCTTTTAACCAAGCGGTCCTCTAAAGAGTGATATGAAATAACACTTAACCTTCCTTTTTGGCGCAAAACATCTTTGGTTTGAATTAAGAAAGATTTAATTACATCAATTTCAGAATTAACCTCTATTCTTAATGCTTGATATATTTGAGCTAATAATTTGTTACTTCTCTTTTTTGGCAATATGCTAAGAAGCAAATTGTTTAATTCTAAGGTTGTTTTGATTTCTGAAATTACTCGGGCTTCAACAATTTTTCTAGCAATAAGTCGAGCCATTCTTAATTCTCCGTAATCAAAAAATATTTTTGCAAGCTGGTCAAATGAATAATTATTAATAATGTCAAAGGCTTTTAATTCACTATTTTGATCCATTCTCATGTCCAAATTAGCATCATATCTTATAGAAAAACCTCTGTCTGGGACATCAATTTGGTGAGAAGAAATTCCAAAATCTGCAAGAATACCATCTACTTTATCAATATTAATTGAAAGTAAATTTTCTTTTAAATACATGAAATTTTTGTTAATTAATAAAAATCTATCGTCGTTAATTATATTCTCAAATGCATCTTGATCTTGATCAAATGCAATTAACTTTCCTTTTTCTCCGAGTTTACCTAAGATCTCCCTGCTATGACCTCCTCCTCCAAAGGTTACATCAACATAAATACCATTTTCAATAATATTCAAACCTGCTACAGACTCATTCAACAAAACAGGATTGTGGTACTTCATAACTTAATCATCGTTACCCATTACATCTTCAGCTAGTGCTGCAAAATCTATTGCTGAATCTTTTAAAACCTTTTCATAACTACTCTTGTCCCATATTTCAATAATATTTACAGATGAAGAAATAACTATATCTTTAGAAATATCTGCAAAATCAATCAAATCCTTAGGTATTAAAAACCTACCTGAAGAATCTAACTCAACTAACCTTACACCAGCTGTAAACCTTCTTATGAAGTCATTATTTTTCTTTTTAAACCTGTTTAATGAATTTACATTTTCAATCAGTTCATTCCACTCTGTGATTGGGTAGAGCTCCAAACAATTTTGAAACACAGCACGCTTTAAAACAAAACCGTCTTGCAACACAGAAGACAATTGCTTTTTTAAAGAAGACGGTAGCATAATCCTTCCCTTAACATCTGCCTTGCATTCATGTGTTCCTATAAGTGGTTTCATTTCTTCTTAATAATAGATACAATCAAATTTAAGAAAAAAGTTACCACATTTTACCACATTTTACCACATTGTTAATAAAAATCTATTAAACGCATAAAATATCGATAAAAAACTTAATTTAATTTTTTAAAACTTTGATTTTCAGTTATTTATGTTGGGGAGGTAAATAATTAACAATATCAGTTTAAGGATTGTTAATAAACTTAAAAATTTGAATAAAAAATCATTTAAATATATCTTAAATAAAATATGTTTATTTTTGTATTATAAATTATTTTTATAATGGAATTAACCCCCAAACAAGAAGACAAATTTAAATACATTGAAAAGGGAATTGGAACTCCAATAATTTTTCTACACGGACTTATGGGTGGACTATCAAATTTTGAAAAATCCATAATATCTTTCAGTAAAAATAATTTTAAAGTTTTAGTTCCAGAACTGCCTTTGTATGATTTACCCTTACTAAGCACATCTGTAAAAGCTTTTGCTGAATATCTAAATGAATTTATTGAATTTAAAAAATTAGATAAGTTTATACTACTTGGAAACTCACTAGGTGGTCATGTAGGCCTTTATTATACAAAATTATTCAAAAAAAGAGCTGCAGCTTTAGTCTTAACCGGTAGTTCAGGACTATATGAAAGCGCGATGGGAAGTGGATATACAAGAAGGGGTGATTATGACGTAATGAAAAAAAAGGTGGAAGAAGTTTTTTATGATCCAAAAGTTGCTACTAAAGAATTAGTTGATGAAGTTTTTGAGACTGTCAACAATAGACACAAGTTGGTTAAAACTCTTGCAATCGCTAAAAGCGCTATTAGACATAATATGGCAAAAGATTTACCAAAAATGTCCTTACCAGTATGCTTAATTTGGGGTGAGGATGACATTGTTACCCCTCCAAATGTTGCTGATGAATTCCATGAACTGCTTCCAAACTCAGATTTATTTTGGCTAAAAAAATGTGGTCATGCAGCTATGATGGAACATCCTGAAAGATTTAATGAAATTGTTATTAAGTGGCTTTCTAATAAAAATATCGCTTAACATAAATAGTAATGCAAATTAAATCAGCAAAATTTGTAATAAGTAATCAAAATGTTGCAAACTGTCCAAATACTAATATTCCTGAATATGCATTTATAGGGCGAAGTAACGTAGGTAAGTCATCACTTATAAATATGTTAACTAACCAAAAAAACTTAGCCAAAACCTCATCTAAACCAGGTAAAACACAACTTATAAATCATTTTATTATAAATGATAACTGGAATTTAGTAGATCTTCCAGGCTATGGTTATGCTAAAGTTTCAAGATCTCAAAAAAATATTTTTCAAAAATTTATTACTAATTATTTTAAAGAAAGAAAACAGTTAGTTTCAGCATTTGTACTAATCGACATTAGACATAGCCCCTTACCAATAGATATCGATTTTATTAACTGGCTAGCCTATAATTCTATATCATTTTCAATAATTTTCACTAAGTGTGATAAACTAAAACCAAATGTGATTAAATCAAATATTGAAAAATACAAACAAAGACTTAAGGAAGATTGGGAAGTTTTACCCAATTTCTTCACGACCTCTAGCTCTAAGTTTATAGGAAGAGAAGAGATTTTAGATTTTATTGATCAAATTAATCTGTCGCTTTTAAAAAAGCCTAGTCTTTAATTACAAAACTTAACACTTCTCCTGTAGAATCACTCATTTGTTTTAATCCAAGTAATTTAGCAATAGTAGGTGCTATATCTGTAATTTTTGTTTTAACATTAGATTCACCTTGAACAATTTTTTTACCAAAGAAAATAAGCGGCACATGTGTGTCATATGTATATCCAGATCCGTGCGTAGTTCCTTTATTTCCGTAGCTTATGACATTTTCCTTAAGTTTAAAAATAATATCACCTGATCTAAGAACATTATATCCATTTTGAATTAATAGATCATATCCACTATCGAAATTTCCATTAATTATATCTTCAGATGTGTATACTTTATCAATATATTCCAGTTGATTAAGTGTGTTAATTATAGTTTTTTCAATACTATTAAAACTTATATTTAATGAATTTATAATTTCATTATTAAGATAAACCTGACTATTCATAACTTTGCTAATCAATTGATTTGAACCATAAGATTTAAATAAAACATCCTTTAAAATGTTTTTAACTGTACCTTCTTCAATATTTTGAGATTTAATACCAATTGAGTTCAAATATGCAGGAATTTTTGAAGCCCCATGATCAGCTGTTAAAAATAAAGTGTACTCATTTTCTCCAACATAACTATCTAAAAAATACAATAACCTTTCAATTTCTAAATCAAGTCTTAAATAAGCATCTTGCGTTTCTTTAGCATCAACTCCAAAATTATGACCAATGTAGTCAGTAGAAGAATAACTAATAGTTAAAACATCTGTGAATTGATCTTTTCCTAATTTTTCATTAGAGATTGCTTTAATAGCAAAATCTGTTGTTAAATTATTACCAAATGGAGTTTCTTTTAACATATCATATCCATCATTCAAATGTTTAAGCTTATTTAAATCATAGGGAAAGGTAACTGAAGGGTCACCTTTAAATGATTTTTCAAAGTTATTATCATCTGACCTGCTCTCTTTGTATGAGTTAATATCATAAAGAGTATTCCATTCTCTAATATAAGTAGAAACAATATCAGAATTATTAAAATTGTCTACCCACTCTGGAAGTTCTTCCATATAGTATTTACTTGACACCCACTCACCCTTGTCTTTTCCATAAAACCAATATGCAGCATTAGCTTTTCTTCCACCCATTAAGATTGAACCTCTATCTTTAATCGCAATAGAAATTGTTTTTGAATTCATGTCATTTTCTATCCTATTTAAATCTCCCAAGGTATTAACCAACAAATTATTGGGTGACATTTTTGCCGAATATGCGTTGCCTCCTAAATTTTCATAATTTAAATCTGTGGTACAATAAACATCTTTTTGTGTTTTTTTATTAAACCAATTGTTTCCAACTATACCATGAGTCTTTGGGGTTGATCCAGTTGAAATAGACGAATGACCAGGACCTGTAACGGTTGGCACATAATTAAAATGATTATTTTTTAAGTTAAACCCCTCACGTATCAACCTATTAAAGCCATTATTAGAGTAGCTTTCTTTATATTTATCTAAATTATCAAACCTCATTTGATCAACAACAATTGATACAACTAGTTTAGGTTTATCTAAATCTAAGCCAGAGGCTTTGGGAGTTAAATTACAACTGCTAAAAATCGAAAACACTAAAGAAATTAATATTTTATTCATTAAAATTGAGTTTTAAAATTTTTTTTAAAAATAACCATTTAATAAATATTAAAATTTAATTTAGTGTTAATTATTCTAATATTTCAATGCGTCATCTTCACAACATAGGATTATACTTTATAATGATTAATAAAATGTTCCATAAGCCAACAAAATGGAGCGTTATGAAACAGTTAATTTTAAAAGATATTGAGGATCTTGTAATAAATTCATTAGGAATAATTGCTTTTGTTTCATTTTTTATAGGAGGTGTTATTACAATACAAACAGCACTAAATATGGAAAACCCTCTTTTACCAAATTATTTAGTCGGTTTTGCCACAAGGCAATCTATTGTTTTAGAATTCGCACCAACAATTATTTCTATAATTATGGCAGGTAAAGTTGGATCATTTATAACCTCAAGTATAGGATCTATGAGAGTTACAAAACAGATTGATGCACTAGAAGTAATGGGAATAAACCCATTAAATTATTTAGTTTTTCCAAAAGCAGTAGCAATGCTGGTATACCCATTTATTATTTCAATATCTATGTTTGTAGGTGTTTTAGGCGGGTTAATTGCATGTATTTTTGGAGGTTATAGTTCTGTTGATGATTTCATAGCTGGGGTACAAATGGATTTCATACCATTTCACATGGCCTATTCATTTATTAAAACATTTATATTCGCTTTTATACTAGCCACTATCCCTTCATTTCATGGGTATTACATGAGAGGGGGAGCTCTTGAAGTTGGCAAAGCTAGTACTACATCATTTGTATGGACGAGTGTTTCTATAATATTAATCAACTTTATATTAACTCAAATGTTACTGTCCTAATGTTAAAAATAAATCAACTATATAAATCTTTTAATAACATTGAGGTCCTTAAAGGAATTAATGCTGAATTTAACAGTGGTGAAACTAGTCTAATAATAGGGCAAAGTGGGTCAGGTAAAACTGTTCTACTAAAATGCTTATTAGATCTTCATAGTTACGATGAAGGTGATATATTTTATGGCAATAAAAAACTAAATGAGCTTAGTGAAAATGAGAAAATGAAACTAAAATCAAAAATTGGTACAGTTTTTCAAGGAAGTGCACTATTCGACTCAATGAATATTGAAGAAAATGTTATGTTACCATTAAAAATGTTTACAAATTATAAAAATGATGAGATTGCAGATAGAGCCAATTTTGTCTTAAAAAGAGTTAACTTGATTAATGTAAATAAAAAAATGCCTAGTGAAGCTTCTGGTGGAATGCAAAAAAGAGTTGCTATTGCCCGAGCAATAGTTAACAATCCAAAGTATTTATTTTGTGATGAACCCAACTCGGGTTTAGACCCAAAAACTGCTATAATAATTGATAACTTAATTAAAGAAATTACTACAGAATACAATATTATCACGGTAATTAATTCTCATGACATGAATTCAGTGATGGAAATTGGTGATAAAATTATTTTTCTAAAAGATGGGCTAAAAGAATGGGAAGGAAGTAAAGAAAATATTTTCAAAACAGACAACAATGCTGTAACTGATTTCGTGTACTCATCTAACCTATACAGAAAAGTTAGAGAAACATTTAACAAATAATAATAACATTATTAAAATTCCCTTTTAATTATAATTGAATCAAGATTCAATTTATACTTTAACCACTTTTCTAATTGAGAAGACTTTCTTGTAACATCAACTTCGTTAACTAAACTATCATTCCATTTTACATAAAAAACAGAAACTGTGTCTATAGATTTAAAATCTGATTTAAGGATATTTGAGTAAGAGAACTCGTCTATTTCAGAATAATTAATATTTAATTCTTTTAGTAAATTAGGGAATTCAATATAGTTTTTCTCTAAAACTAAAAGCTCTTGAACTTTATCTTCTAAAAAATTAATTTTTTGAGTTTGTGAAAGTAGATCTAAAGAGTCTCTAGATCTCAATTCCTCCATATATTCAAGATTATTGATTTCTCTAAAAATACTTTGATTAATAATTAACTCGGTATTATTTAAAGAACTGTAGTTTTTCATTTTTGTATTTAGAACAAACTCAATTTCTTTTGATATTTGATCGTTACCCAAAGTTGTTAATTCAATAACAGAAGGTTTATCTGAATGATACTGAACAACAGTATTTTTCTTAATATATTTTGAGTTTGGAAGAATATCAAGTTCAGAATTTAAGAATTTCAATGCATCATTTTTAAAATTGCTTTCATTTACAACATTTACAAATGTCCAAACAGCAGGAATCATAACTATTACGGCTGCTAAAGTTGCAAATCTAGAAATCCTCTTTCTTTTAATAGAATCCACATAATTAATCATTGGGAATTTTAAAAATTTGGTCACTATAAATGTGGCAAGGGCTATAAAAATTGTATTTATTATAAATAAATACATAGCACCAAGAAAATAATCCAAATCTCCAACCGCTATTCCATAACCAGCTGTACACAGTGGTGGAATTAGAGCAGTCGCTATTGCAACACCATATATTACAGTGGCAATCGTTCCTTTTTTAGTAGTTGCAATTATTAGAGCTAGCCCTCCAAAAAATGCAATTAAAATTTCTCTAATATCGGGTCTAGTTCTTGCAAACAACTCAGAAGTATCTGCATTGATATCAAAAATCCAAAAATAAACAAATGAGGTAAAGACACTAAGCAATATCATAGTTCCTAGACTTATTAAAGAGGTTTTTAAGGTGTCAATATCATTTATTGCAATAGATAAGCCAACCCCCAAAATAGGACCCATTAAGGGTGAAATTAACATTGCTCCAATAACAACTGGAATTGAATTAGTGTTTAGTCCAATAGAAGCTACTAAAATTGAACAGATAAGAATCCAAGCTGTTGCACCCTTAAACTGGATATTAGCTTTTATTTCTTCAATAGTACTAATTTGGTCAGCATCTTTTCTAAAATCTAGAAGATTGACTAAATATATTCGTGTATCATAAAATAATTGACTAAAATTTTCAAAAATATTATTATTTTGATTCATTATTTTAATTGTTTTAGCCCAGTTAAAGTGGAGGAGCTTCTAATCTTATCCCCTAAACCGTCAACCATTTCAATATTATACTTACTACAAACAAAAGATTCTGGAACTTCTGAAGTAGCTCTATCTCCTCCATTTGCAAAAACATCAGGTTTAATAGCCTCAAGTGATTTACAAACTGTTTTATCTGTGTCTATTGATAAAAAAACCTCGTCAACAATATCTAAAGCTGCTACAATACGAACTCTATCATGTTCGTCCATAAAAGGTTTACCTTTTTTAAGTACACATTGGTTATTATTATTAACAATAACAATTAGTTTGTCTCCAAGTTTCTTTGACATTTCTAGATAATCTAAATGACCAACATGAATTGGGTCAAAATATCCACTAACAGCAATAGTTTTACTCATGATTAAAAGTTTAAATTAATTTCTGAATTGGCATTAAACAAGTAATATTTACCTGTTTCAATTTCAATACATTTATATCTCTTTCTTAGTTTCTCTTCCAATTTAAAAATTTTTCCATTGTAAATACTAAATTTTCTACCCAAATCTAGTTCATGTATATAATTTTTATCATCACATAAATCATAACTTTTCAGCACTTTAACTAATTCTATATCTGAATCGGTAGAAGCTTTAGGATTTTTAAAATAATTAGCAAGTAAAGGCAGAAGCGCTTTTGGAAAAACATCAGGGTTTAAAACAGGTAAAATTAAGATTCTAAATTGATTTTTCCACTCTACACCATGTGGTTTAACTGTATTTTTAAAAAGTTTATATACATAGAGATGAGTAATTTCATGAATTAATGTAATTAAAAATCTATATTTATTTAAATTAGAATTGACAGTAATTAAGCAATTACCATTACTTAAAACTCTAAAATCTCCATGTCTGGTTCTGCGCTCAGACTTTATTTTAATTTCAATCTGATAGAGTTTAAGTAAATCTTCGACATAAGAAATAGAGCTTGTTGGTATGAAATCCTTATATAGTTGCATACTATGGTGTAGTAGATGAAATTTGAATTATTTTTCCATTTATAATTTTAGATCCTTTTATGGAAAAGTCATAAATATAATCTGCCATTTCTTTTGCAGATACTGATGCTTTATAACCAGGAAATGCTTCTTCCAACATTTCAGTTTGAACAGCACCTAAAGCCAATACATTAAAATTTATTTTCGATTCTTTATATTCTTCTGCTAACATTTCTGTCAAAGTAATTAATGCACCTTTACTAGAGCTGTAAGCGGACAAACCAGGAAATTTTACACTTCCTTGAACTCCACCAATTGAACTTATGTTAATTACCTGTCCATTTTTTTTCATAAAAGGAAGACAGACTTGAATCAGCCTTGCAACACCAAAAACATTAGTGTTGTAAACATTATTAAAATCATCAAAACTAGTTTCTTGAAAATTTTTATTAATCAATAAACCTGCATTATTTATTAATATATCTACAGATTTCCAGTTTTTCGAAATAAATTTATTAACTAGTAAATGATCATTTTCTTTAGTAATGTCAAAGGGCAAAAAAGAGGTGTTATTTAAATTTAATTTTTCTGCGTTGGTTATATTTCTGGAAAGAGATAACACATTAAATCCTGAATTAGAAAATAGTTTGATAAGCTCTAGACCTATCCCTCTACTAGTTCCAGTAATAATGACATTTTTAGACATGATTATTCAAATTAGTTTTGATTAAAGATAGTAAATTAATAAAGTAAAATGCTAGACAAGCATTGTTACTGGATTTTCTACATACCCTCTTAGGCTCTGTAAAAACTTAGCGCCTGTTAATCCATCTACAACTCTATGATCACAAGCAAGAGTTAACTTCATTGTATTTCCGACCACAATGTTTCCATTTTTGACAACAGGCTTTTCAATGATTGAACCTACGGATAAGATTGCAGTATTTGGAGGGTTAATAATAGATGTAAAACTTTCTATATCAAACATTCCAAGATTAGATATAGTAAATGTACTACCTTCCATTTCTTGAGGAGTTAATTTTTTAGATCTTGCCTTCTGAGCAAAATCTTTAACCATAGCTCCAATATTTGAAAGTTTTTGCTGGTTAGCAAACTTCAAAACCGGAACAATTAATCCATCATCTACTCCAACTGCAACTCCAATGTGAACATGTTTATTATATCTGATTCTATCTTCAAACCATTGAGAGTTGACCTTAGGACTATCAATTAATGCCATAGATGCAGCTTTAACGATAATATCATTAAATGAAACTTTGGTGTCTGGAATAGAATTATATTGATTTCTAAAGGAAATTGCATTAGTCATATCAAACTCAACACTTAAGTAGTAATGAGGAGCGGAAAATTTTGATTGACCTAACCTTTTGGCAATAACTTTTCTCATCTGAGAATGATTAACTTCTTCAAAAGATTCCGTTAAATCTAAAACTACACTTGTAGGAGATCCAACTTGATAATTTTCTATATCAATTTTAATAATACGTCCATTTTCTCCAGATCCAGAAATAGTATTTATATTAATATTCTTTTCTTTTGCTAATTTTTTAGCAAGTGGAGAAATAAATATTCTTTTATCTGATTTAGGCTCAACTTTAATTGCTTCTGTAGGTTTGTGTTCTATAGTTGGTTTAGATTCTTCGATCTTAACTTCTTCTGGCTTTGTTTCATTAACTACCGACTCTTGATTAGACATGCTAAAGTTATCAACCAAGTGAGAAACTTCAACCCCTTTAGGTCCAATAATAGCTAATAAATCATCTACTTTTGCAGACTCACCTTCATTTAGTCCAATATACAATAGTACACCTGACTGAAAAGACTCAAACTCCATTGTAGCTTTGTCTGTTTCGATTTCTGCAAGAATATCTCCTTCATCAACATTATCTCCAACTTTCTTTAGCCATGTAGCAACTGTTCCTTCCTCCATTGTATCACTAAGTCTTGGCATAGTAACCACACTTACACCATCAGGAACAGAATTGTTATTATTAGAATCATTTTCTAATTTCTTTGAATCTTCTTTGTTTAATTCCTGCGGGTCTTTATCCTTAACCTCGTTAACTTTCTTTGAGTCATCAGATGAACTCAACAAACTTGTATAGTCCTCGTTTGGTTCACCAATAATAGCCAAAGGGTCATCAACATTTGTTGTTTCTCCAACTTGAACACCAATATAAAGTAGAGTTCCTTCATAAAAAGATTCAAACTCCATTGTAGCTTTATCCGTTTCAATTTCTGCAAGGATATCTCCCTCCTCAACTTTATCACCAACTTTTTTTAACCACGAAGCAACTGTTCCTTCTTCCATGGTATCACTAAGTCTAGGCATTTTTATTAATTCTGCCATAATTATAATTTATGTGTTAAAAAAGGATAATCATCTTGCTCATATACTGCATCATACATGAGACTTGTATCTGGATAGTCAGACTCTTCAGCAAATTTCTCGCATTCTTTAACCTTATTTTTTACTTTATCATCAATTTTTGACAATTCTTCTTGAGTTGAATATTTTTTCTTTAGGATTAAATCTTTAACTTGAGTTATAGGATCAATTTTTTTATACTCAGCTACTTCATCTTTAGTTCTGTAGTGTTGAGCATCACTCATCGAATGACCTCTGTATCTATAAGTTTTCATTTCTAAAAATGTTGGACCTTCTCCATTTCTAGCTCTTTCAATAGCAGGGCTTAGTGCTTCTGCAACCTTTTCCGGACTCATTGCATCTACCGGGCCACATGGCATTTCATATCCTAAACCAAGTTTCCAAATATCTGTATGATTTGCAGTTCTTTCAACTGAAGTACCCATAGCGTAGCCATTGTTTTCACAAATAAACACCACCGGTAATTTCCAAAGCATCGCTAAATTAAAAGCCTCATGAAGTGACCCTTGTCTAGCAGCTCCATCTCCAAAACAACATAAAGTAACTGCATCAGAACCATGATACTTATCCCCAAATGCAATACCTGCTCCTAATGGAATTTGACCACCAACGATTCCATGTCCTCCAAAAAATCTATGTTCTTTAGAAAAAATATGCATGGAACCGCCCAATCCTTGAGAAGTACCTGTTTTTTTTCCATATAACTCTGCCATCACTTTTTTTGGATCAACCCCCATACCTATCGGTTGAACATGATTCCTGTAAGCAGTTATCATTTTATCTTTAGATAGATCCATAACATGTAGTGCTCCAGCTAAAACAGCCTCCTGACCATTGTATAAATGCAGAAAACCCCTAACTTTTTGTTGAATGTAAACAGCAGCTAGCTTATCTTCAAACTTTCTCCAAAAAAGCATGTCTTCATACCATTTCAAATAAGTCTCTTTGGTTATTTTTTTCATAAATCTGTAAAATCAACTACAAAAATAATCATTGAAGTCTATTTAAAAAAAGTAAATAATAGAATTTTTTATAAAAAAGAAGAATCAAACTGGAAAGGCAGTAAATTTTCAATTGATTCAGTAAAAACCACCTTACCTTTCTCACCCATAAAATACATCCCAATAGGTGAGTCTTGTTTGGTCTCAAGCTCAGAAATAACCTGTCTACAACCACCACATGGAGCAATTGGAGTTTCATTAACTTTAGAATTAGAACCAGCTACAATAGCCAAACAAATAATATTAGAATTAGGATATTTTGAATTGGCATAAAATAAAGCTGTTCTTTCAGCACAAATTCCTGACGGATATGCAGCATTTTCCTGATTAGTTCCACTTATAACTTCACCATTATCCATCAAAACAGAAACACCAACAGAAAAATTTGAATATTTAGAATAAGCTGTTTTTCTTATTTTTTTGGCAGATTCAAACAATTTTACAGCTTGAGTTGGCAAATCATCAATTGAATCATAAACTAAAAAGTTTGAATTAATTGAGATCTTTTTCATATGATATTTTTAATATTCATAATATTCATTGTCACCAAAATTAAAAGTTAAAGAAAATCTTAGAGTATTTTCTAATGGACTTGGAACTTTTGATGCAGAAAATAAATAAGATAAATCAATATTTGTACCTGTGAATTTAAATCCTGCTCCAAGAGCTAAAAATTTTCTAGCTCCTTTATCTTCACTTTCATTAAAAAAACCTGCTCTTAAAGCAAAAGAATCTTCATAAGTATATTCTGCGCCTAATGACCATGTAAACTCACGCAATTCTTCACTAAAACCTCCAGGTGCATCTGAAAAAGATTGAAAAACTCCAGCTAAAAAGTCTACGTCGTTTGGCTTACCACTTATAATTTGATTATCTAAAAATTGAATTATTTCTTCTCCTTCGTCTAAAATACCATTACCATTGTCATCAACATATTCAGTAATATCTCCAAATAAAGGAGGAGTTGGAACCAATAATTTAGCGAACTCAGCAGTTACTGAAACTTTATTATAAGAATCCAATATAAAATCAAAACCACCGCCTAATCTAAGCATAGTTGGTAAAAAACTTGCTGATAAAGCAGATTCGTCATATTTAATTTTTGGACCAAGATTCTGAATTATAAAACCTGCTCTCCATCTTCCATTAAAATCATTATAAGCCTGTTCTTCACCTTGGTAATATCCCGAAAGATCCACAGCATATGAACTTGCTGCAATTGCAGTATCATCAACTTGACTAATCTTTAAATCAGATCTAAGATACCTTAGAGAAACCCCCATTGAAAATTGATCAGCTAGTCTCAAGGAATATGAAACATCCATGGTTAGTTCATTGGGTTTTGTTACTAATGCTTCAGAAAATTCATCTTGAATAAGCTCAATTTCTCCTAAACTAAAGTATTTAAAGCTTGCCGCAAATGCACTTCTTTCGTTTAACCTGTTGAAATAAGTAATATTACCGAGTGAAATATCATTTACTAATTTACTGAGGTAAGGGGTATAACTAATTCCAAAACCTGATTTGGATTCTGAAAAAGCATATTTTGATGGGTTCCAGTGCTGAGAATATGTATCAACGTGAGTTGCAACACCCATGTCACCCATTGCAGCTGCTCTTGCATCAGAGGCTATCAATAAAAAAGGAACCCCAGTAGTTATTACTCTACTATCATTTGGATTAGGAACAACCTGAGTTTCAGTTTGTGCAATTAATTCAGAGTTGAATAACAACAGTAAAGTCAAAAATATAATAGGATACCTCATTTAATTTATTCTTTAATTTAACAAATATACTTTAATATTACAGGATAACAAGTTTTTGAATTTTTTGGGTTTTTTTATTTGTTTGTAAAGATCTCACCCGAAGTTTATAAACATAAACCCCTTTTGCTAATCTGTCACCATATTCATCTCGGCCATCCCAAATCACATCCCTAGATAAAGATGATGATCCAGAGAGGTTTGTTTGTTGGGTTATAGTTTTAACAAGTTTACCTGACACTGTAAATATTTGTATTAGAACGTCCAAAACATCACTACTATTGTGATTGAACCAAAATTCAGTGTAATTAACAAACGGATTAGGATAATTTAATACGTTTGAAATAATTAATTTGTCATTTTGATCGTTAACTAGAAATTGAATTTCACTAGATGATGAGTTATTAAACACATCCCATGCTTTAAAATTTATAGTATGAAGTCCAGGCTCCAAATCTCTTAAAGGATATTTAATACTACCGCTTTGATAATCGTCTAGTTCAGCTTCATAATAATCATTTAATTGAAAAGTATTTGAATTATCTCCATCTAAAATAGCAGTAATATCATGTCCAATTCCACTGGATGTATTTATTCCATTTTCATCAAATAATTTAACTATTAAAAACGGGTTTTCATTAGTGATACCTCCATCAATAAAACTTTCATCGTTCATATATAAATTAATATCAGGCCCTGTGTTGTCATTTTCAGCATTTTCATTAATACCACCAATTAGTATACTCATTTCATTTCCTGAGTTATCTATATTGAGATTAGCGTTTTCTGAATATAAGCTAAACTTACCATTATCAACTGGGATACCAATATCTCTGGGAACCACAAAATTAAACTCAAATAGTCCATTAGAAATAGATGCTTTACCTTTAAAGATTGTTTCACCAAGAGTGGTAAAGTCAAGAATTATTGGCTCATTATTTTCATAAACATTGTCATTAGCTAAAGTTGATCTTAATATGTTTTTATCAAATACAGTAGAAGTCAACTCTCCATTGTAATTCGTCAACACTTCCCCTCCAATAGTCTCGACTTGGCCTTTAATATTAACTAAGCTTAAAGCCTTTAAAGGTTCATTGAAATCATTTAAAGGAATATCATTAACACTCGTTATTTTTATATTTGGATCTGGAAAAGCTAATTTCATAGCAGGATCTCCAATAAAAAACACTAATCTTCTTTGAATAATATTAGAAATTTCAGGATCATTTTTGGTTAATCTTAGAGCCTCTGCCATACTGTATGTAGTATTAGAATTTAGATTGAAAAGATACTGTTGCAGGGTAATATTAAAGTCAACACCAACACTAACAAAAATCTGACGAGTAGTAGTTATTAGTCCTATAGCACCACCATTTTTATTCCAATACAAGAACTCACCAGCAGTTTCTCTATTTGGATTATCAAATTTTGTGAACTCACAGGTTACTGAAACAAAACAATTTAATTTATTTTTATTTAATAGTTCAGCAGCATCAATTTTATCAAAAATTCTTTCTCTAGCTATGCCATCTTCTCCTCCATGACCAAAATAATTTACAACTAATGCTCCTACTTCGATTCCTTCAACTATTGCATTATTAACCTCTGGGTATCTCTCTCCACCAGACGTAGATTCTTGCACATATGCGTCTGCATATATTTTCTTGATGTTTATTGATGGTTTATTAATTTCAATTAAAGTAGCTAATGAATCTGATGTACTTTGAATTATATCTTCCCATGACTCATCCACATCATCAGCTATTACGATAGTATTATTTCTCCAACTTCCAAATGATTCTTCACTGTAATAGGATTCAATTTTATCAACTAACTCTTTAGCTCGCTGAGGAGTGTCAGCTAAAATTCTTCCAACTGCTATATCTAATTTGTCTGAAGAACTCATCGTACCTTCGTTTAAATCCATCATGCCAAAAAAATCATCAGAAATAAATGAACTAGATAAACTAAAACTGGACAAAGAATGCCATGAAGGAACAATATTTGTGTTGTTAGATATCCTATCTTTATAATCATATGAAGCATCTCCAAATAAACACAGATACTTCAAATTACCATCAGAATTATCATAAACATATTTAACAAAATTTCTAATTGCAGATACATCAGGATTAGAAGAATTAAATTCATTATAAATTGTTTTTAAATCAACAACCTTAACATTTAGATTATTTACATCTCTGTTAATTTCAGCTAATCTATTGGCTTGACTTAACATTTCTTCAGATGTTACTATCAAATAATCAACAGCTTCAACAACATCATTATTATTATTATTATTATTATTATTATAAGATAGAAATATGTTGTTTTTTAAATTTTGATTAGCTAATTCTTCTGAACTATTTGGCACTGGTGATAATAAATCAGATCTTGAAAAAGCAATATATTTAGAAACAAAGCCAAGATTAGACTTTATATCAAAGTTGATATCTGAATTTGGGTTTTCTTTAAAAGTAATATTTGAAATATCACTAATGTTCCATACCTCGTCTAAAGAATTTGAATTTGAAATAACATATTTTCCTACACCATTTAAATTTTCAACATCATTATTGTAAAAAATTAACTGTGAACCATTAAAGGCCAAACTACAAGTGGCTTCAATTGAGATATAATCTAGATAAGCATATGAGCTTGGATTACCATTGTTATTATAATCTAGCGTTACGTTAATTAACGAACTAGAAACCAATATTTGATTGTTGAAATAATCTTCACTGGCCAAAATTGGATCATTAATAGATTGATAATTAAAATTATCTATATCCAAGTTATTTACTTTTAGACTCATTGAAGTAGGAATTTCAGAAACTGCAGCTGTATAGACCTTTAAATCAATAGGCTTAGACGTTATTAAATTTTCAAATTCAAATTCAAAATTTTTAATTGATTCAAAATCAAATCTTTCACCAAACCACCTTCTACCAATTTTAGCTATATTATAATTATCAACTTCATGAAATTTATAATTTTGATATTCATCAATTATAACATTTTCATCAATAACAGGTTCTTCTAAACTAACTACCCTTCTACCAAATCCTGCACTTACATTTAACAAATAAAAAGTTTTGTCAGTGAAAGAGTTTAAATTAGTATTACTTTCTTCACTAAAGGTATCTTGACCATTGGCATAAAAAATAATATAATCTTCATTATTAAAAACACCATCTTCCTCACCAATAAATTTTATAGCATTTTCAATAGGATCAAATGGAAACTCTGAAGAATTAGATAAGGGCAACATACCTCCCCCATTTCCAAATATCTTGATAGTTCTTGGATCAATATTATTAGTATTTACACCCATGCTATTTAAAAAATTTTTGCTAAGCTTATAAACACCAGACTTTCCAACTTCGAATTTATACCAAGAACCTTGACTAAGAACAGAGCTTGATACAGTAGATATTTTTTGATTACCATTGGCTGTAAGTTTTTTATATTTAACAGACAAGGACAAAACTTTTTTCAAAACGTTATTTTGTTTAAAAAAAGGATTTAACTCTAAATACAAAGTTCTACTGTTTTTTGATAGACTATTATTTAATTTAAAATCAATTTTGGTAGGCACAGAGTTAATATCCAAATTACCTGCCTCATTTGCATTTACAGTTACGTAATTAATTTTTTCAATACTAACTAAATCAGGATCAATAAGAAAATCTTCTTTCCATTGGGCAGTTAGAACAACTCCAATGCCTGGTTCAAAATTATGAGTATAATTATCAAAGTATGGGACATTAAAAGAGTTTAAACCACTTAAATAAGTTTTATCATCAACCCAATTTATATTAATTACCTTTTCCTGTGAGGTAACTGCAAAGAAGTTAGTTAAAAATAAAAAAACAACTAAGTGATTAATTTTCATATATAAAAAACGACTAAAACTTAAGAATATTACTATTTAAATTAATATTCAAAATTACAATAATAAAAAATTAATAATATCGTTTTAAGGTTAATAATCTTCTTTTTTTATAAATATTAATGATTGTAATTTAAGGTTAAATTCATATATTGCATCACCTAAAATTTTTAAGATTAAAGATTTTTAAAAAAATTATAATATTAAAATATGAATATGTATAAATTATTTGTAGTACTTATTTCACTTACTTTTTTTGGTTGTAATAACTCTAAAACTTCTAAGAATATTTCCAACGCAACTGGGTGGACTATAAATTCAAGAGATGGTGGTTTTCAATATAACACTAATTACAAGGGCCAAGAAGCAGGTCCTGGGTTAGTCTTTATTGAAGGTGGTACTTACACTAAAGGAAAAGTTCAAGATGATGTAATGCATGATTGGAATAACACTCCAAATCAGCAACACGTAATGTCATTCTATATGGATGCCACGGAAGTTACAAATATGATGTACTTAGAATACCTAGATTGGATTAAAACTAATTTCCCTCCATCAAACAGCAATTATACAGATATTTATAACGGAGCTCTTCCCGATACTTTAGTTTGGAGAAACAGATTAGGAAACACTGAAGATCTTGTAGAAAACTACTTAAGAAATCCTGCCTATGGACAATACCCTGTTGTTGGAGTAAGTTGGATTCAAGCAAACGAATTTGCTAAATGGAGATCTGACAGATACAATGAAAAAATATTGATGGATGAAGGATATTTAGCGACCAACCGTGAGTTAAACGGAAATCGAAGAAATAATGATGAAGACGCAGAAGTTAAAGAAAAAGCTACAGGCATTCAATCTAATTTTAGTATTGAAACTTATGTTTTAAATCCAAATTCAACTTATGGCGACAGAAATGAAGACCGATTGAATGGTAGAATTAATCAAAGAAATTCTAAAGACACTACCAACATAGAGTTTAAATCAGCCTCAAGAGAAACTGGTTTAATAACTCCAAAATACAGATTACCTAGTGAATCAGAGTGGGAGTATGCTGCACTTGCATTACAAGAAAACAGAGACTTTAACATGTATAGAGGTAGAAAAAAATATCCTTGGAGCGGACAGTATACTAGGTCTGGTGAAAGACAAATATTAGGAGATCAACTTGCTAATTTTAAAAACAGTGATGGTGATTACGGCGGTATTGCTGGTTGGTCTGATGATGGTGCTGATATTACTAATGCTGTAAAATCTTATGCACCAAATGATTTTGGACTATACGATATGGCTGGAAATGTAGCTGAATGGGTTGCAGATGTTTATAGACCTATAGTTGATGATGAATTTAATGATTTTAATTACTACAGAGGAAACGTTTACACAAAAAATGAAATTAGTGCAGATGGAAAAACCTCTAAAATTGTTGGTGAGGACGAAGTTGAATATAAAACTCTACTAAACGGCAAAAGAGTGGCTGTTAGATTGCCTGGTGAAATATCTAAAATTGAAGTTCAAGAAAACGATACAAGATTTAGAACTAATTACTCTGAAAGTTATAACATAAACTTTAGAGATGGTGACAAAAGATCATCAAGAAACTTTTTAGATCAAGAAGAATTTACCGATTCAATTTCAGGTTCAAATCCTGAAGAAACTAGATCAATGTATAACTCTCCAAATTTACGAGCTTTAAACGATGCAAATGAATTCATGTATGATGACTCTGATAAAAGAACATCACTTATAAACGATCAAGCTAGAGTCTATAAAGGAGGGTCATGGAAAGACAGAGCTTACTGGTTAGATCCAGCTCAAAGAAGATTTTATTCAGAAGAATTATCAACTGACTTTATCGGATTTAGATGTGCTATGTCAAGAGTTGGTGCAAAAAATGGATACGGAACCAAAAAAAGAAACTAATAAAAATTTCATAAAAGCTAAAAACCCTAATCATTTGATTAGGGTTTTTTTTGTTAAATTTATATAATGGATATTTCAAAAATATATGCGCTTTTTAATAAATATAAATCAGTATCAATTGATACACGAAGTATTAAGCTAAATGATATATTCTTTGCAATTAAAGGTCCAAATTTTGATGGTAATAACTTTGCACTACAGGCAATCAAAACTGGAGCATCATATGTAATTTCTGACAATCCTGATATTTCAAAAAAATCAGATAAAATAATTTATGTTGAGAATTCTATTAAGGCATTGCAAAAATTAGCAAATTACCACAGAAGAAAGCTAAATACTAAAATAATAGCGATCACTGGAAGTAATGGTAAAACAACTAGTAAGGAATTAATCTTAAATGTTTTAAAAACTAAATACAAGACTACAGCAACTAAAGGTAATTTAAATAATCATCTAGGAGTTCCGTTATCATTACTGGAAATAAACGAAAATACTGAGTTTGGAATAATTGAAATGGGAGCAAATCATTTAAATGAAATTGCACAATTATGTAAAATAGCTGAACCAAGTTTTGGATATATAACTAATTTTGGCAATGCACATTTAGAAGGTTTTGGATCAATAGAAGGGGTTATCAAGGGTAAAAGTGAGTTATATAATTTCCTGAAAAATAATAAAAGTTTGATTTTCTATAATTCAGAAAATATAATACAAACTTCTTTAATTAACAACTACAAAAACACCTATACATTTGGAATTAATTCTAAATCGAATTGTATTATAAACAAGTCTAAGTCTGAGAACACGTTGAATGTTTCGTATCAAAATAAAATTATTAAATCAACTATATATGGTGATTATAATTTTGAAAATATATGTATTGCCATAGCTATAGGTGAATACTTTGAAGTAGATTTTAAAAATATAAAAAAAGGAATTGAAAGTTATATACCTAAAAATAATAGATCTCAAATATCTTTAAAAAATAATAATACAATTATTTTGGATGCATATAACGCAAATCCAACTAGTATGAGTCTTGCTTTAGAATCCTTTAAGAAAACAAACTATAAAAATAAAATGATAATTTTGGGAGATATGTTTGAACTTGGAAAAGATTCAAACTATTATCATCAAGAAATTACAAACTCATTAGAAAAAATAAACGATTCTAGAATTTATATCGTTGGTGAATATTTTTGCAATACAAAACACTCAGATAGAATTAGATCTTTTTCTTCTTCAAAAGAACTAATAAATAATCTATCAAAAACAAATGTTAGTAATTATTCAATTTTAATAAAAGGATCAAGAGGAATGCAGTTAGAAAAAATTATTGAATTTATATAATATTTAGATTATTTATGCAGACTAATTACAATGAAATTCTAAAACAATTAGATCAAATTAAACCTTTAGAATATGCGAGAAATCGAAATTTTATTGATGGCTCTGTAACTAGGTTATCACCTTATATTTCGAGAGGGGTTATTTCTACAAAACAAGTATTAATCCATGTACTTAAAAAAGGGTTTGAGTCAAAAAAAATAGAAAAATTCATTCAAGAATTAGCCTGGAGAGACTATTGGCAGCTAATTTGGTTAGAAAAAGACATTAATTTTTATATTAAAAATCCACAAAGAGATGTCTCTCAAGATGGCATTTCTCAATGTATTGTAGATGCTAAAACAAATATTGAAGCTATTGATAAATCTATAGAGGATTTGTACAGCACTGGCTATATGCACAATCATTTAAGAATGTATGTTGCAAGTATATCTACAAATATTGCAAAAAACCACTGGAAACAGCCCGCAAAATGGATGTACTACCATTTACTTGACGGGGATTGGGCCTCAAACGCATTAAGCTGGCAATGGGTATGTGGAGCTAATAGTAACAAGAAATATATCGCAAACCAAGACAACATTAATAAGTACACTTATAGCAATCAAAAAAATACTTTTTTAGATACTTCATACGAAGATATAATGAATCTTGAACAGCCCTCAAACTTCAAAATAGTAAGCAAAGAGGTTCTTAAAACTGAATTACCAGATTTTCAAAAAATTTCTATTGACAATAGTAAACCAATTTGCATATACAATTATTATAATTTAGACCCTTTGTGGAGAGCTGATTTAGATGCTACTAGAATATTATTAATTGAACCTAGTATTTTTAACAAATATCCAATTGGTAAAAAGGCTATGAATTTTATGCTCGATCTTTCTAAAAACATCCCTTTTATCAAGGTATTTGTTGGTGAATTTGAAGAATTAGTAATTGGGGATTCAGAAATTTATTTCAAAGAGCACCCACTTAATTATAATTACAAGGGTACTAAAGATAGTAGAGATTGGATCAGTAGCGTTAATGGATATTATCCGTCATTTTTTAGATTTTGGAATAAATTAAAAAAAGAAAAATCATTTTAACTTATGCCAAAGAATTTACCATTTAAATTGTGTGTAGTTTGTGGACTTCCCTTTAACTGGAGAAAAAAATGGGCTAAAGAATGGGAAAATGTAAAATACTGTAGTCAAAAATGTAGAAAAAATAAAAAATGAATAAAATAAATATAATATTTCCTAATCAACTTTTTAAGGCAAACCCACTTCTAGATAGTGAAGGAGATTTTTTACTTGTTGAAGAAGTACTGTTTTTTCAACATTTTAAATTTCATGTTCAAAAACTAATATTTCATCGTTCATCTATGAAGTTTTATGAAAAATTTCTTTTTAAAAAAAATAAAAAAGTACTTTACATAGAACAGTCAGATTCTATTTCTGATGTTAGAAAACTAATTCCCTATCTTAAAAAAGAAGGATATAAGACTGTTAATTATCTAGTTACTGATGATAATTATTTAGAAAGACGCCTAAGAAGTAGCGCTAAAAAAAATAATATTGATTTAATAGCACATGATAGTCCAATGTTTCTAAATACCTTTAAAGATTTAGAATCTTTTTTTAGGGCTGATAAGAAAAAATTTTACCAAACATCCTTTTATATCGAGCAAAGAAAAAGACTTGGTGTTTTATTAGATGAAGATGGTAATGCTGAAGGTGGAAAATGGAGTTTTGACACTGAAAACAGAAAAAAATATCCAAAAACAAAAGTTGCTCCTATTATTGAACAACTAAAAGTAGATGACTTTTTTTTAGAAGCAAAAGAGTATGTAGAAAATCATTTTAAAAATAATCCAGGAGATTTTCCTGAAAAGCCTATATACCCACACTCCCATGATTTGTCTGAAAAATGGTTAGATATATTTTTAGAGGAAAGAATGCAAGAGTTTGGACCTTATGAAGATGCAATGGTTGAAAAAGAATCTTTTTTAAATCATAGTGTAATTTCTCCACTACTAAATTCGGGACTTATTACTCCAAAACACGTAATTGAAAAAACATTATTATTTAAAGACAAGTACCCTTTAAATTCTTTAGAGGGTTTTTTAAGACAAATAATTGGTTGGAGAGAATTTATAAGAGGAGTATATAAAGTTAAAGGAAGTCAAGAAAGGACTACAAATTTCTTTAATTTTAAAAGAAAAATACCTAATTCATTTTACAATGCAACAACTGGAATATTACCGATTGATGTTACCATTGAAAAAGTTAAAAAAACAGCTTATAATCACCATATTGAAAGGTTGATGGTGTTGGGTAACTTTATGATGCTATGCGAATTTGATCCTGATGAAATTTATAGGTGGTTCATGGAGCATTATATAGATGCATATGATTGGGTAATGGTTCCAAATGTATATGGAATGAGTCAATTTGCAGATGGAGGCCTGATGTCAACCAAACCATATATATCAAGTAGTAACTATTTAAAAAAAATGAGTGATTTCCCGAACGGAGAATGGCAAAAGATTTGGGATGCATTGTATTGGAGATTTATTAACCTCAACAGAGAAATATTCGCAAAAAATATACGAATGAAGTTTATGGTTAGTATGCTAGATAAAATGTCTGAAGATAAAAAATCAAATCATTTTAAAGTTGCAAGTGAATATCTTGAATCATTAGATAAATAAAATGCAAACTATCCAAATCTCTCAAAATAAGTTGGATAAGACGGTTTTTTAGGAGAAGTGATTTCGAATAATTTGATATGACTAACACTTTTAATGTTTAATGTCTCTTCATCTTCAATTATAATAAAATCTCCTTTTTTAATTTTTTGATTATTAAATTGACCTTCTCCATCAAGAACAAATATCGAACTAGTCAGCTCCAAGCTTAAATTATGTTCAAAATTCCCAGAGTTAAAATAAAATTCATTGATCTTTATATTTTCTGAAAACAATTTCAGAGGTGAACTATCTCCTTTTATTATTTTTTTAAAATGATTATCAGATTCTATTATTTCAAAGTCATTTGACTTATAATCATCGTAAGTTGCATCATTTTGTAGAGTTTTTGAAATATCAGGGTCAAACCAAATTTGAAATATCTCTGATTTTTCACCTATTTCTTCAGAGTGAGAAATACCATTACCAGATCTTATCACTTGTACATCACCTTCTTCTAGACGAATCCAAGAATTTAATTTTGTATCAAAATGATTGATATATCCTTTCAAAACAAAACTACATATTTCAAATCCTTGGTGTGGATGTAATCCGATTGTGCTGGACTTATTAGTTGTCCAGGCATGAGCCCAGTAAAAGAGATTTGAATATGGCTTAGTTTCGCCACCATCTTGAGGAAAACCAATTGGTTTACTTTCAAGTATCTCTCCGTTATTAAAAGCTCCATTAGCTTGATTTTCTTTTACTATTACTCGAATCATGATAACTATAGTAGAAATTGCAATTTATAAAAAAAACCCCAACTATGAAGTTGAGGTTAATGATGTGGGCGCGGAGGGATTCGAACCCCCGACCCCCTGGGTGTAAACCAGGTGCTCTGAACCAACTGAGCTACGCGCCCAAATTAACTGATTGTCATTAACTTAGCTAAAATACTAAGTTTACATTATAAAGTTGAGTGTCCGTTTTCGTGTACACTGAGCTAACTTTTACCAGCTTATTTGGTGAGCACAAATATATATAAATTTTTGTTTTACACATAGTCTTTTATTATTTCTTTATTGCTGTAATTAATTCTTTAAAGACTATTTTTTTATTACAATTATCTTAGTGTATTTTTTGTTTTCCATCAAGAAATTTATAAAATAAACACCATCACTATAATTTTTTAGATTTATCTCGTTATTTCCTTCCAATAGATTTCCTGATTTAATTCGTTGACCTAACATATTAAACAGTTCATAATCAAAACTATTATTCGATCTAATATATATATATTCAGAAGTTGGATTTGGATAAATAGCGATGGAATTAAACATGTTTTCTTCAATACTTAATCCAGCTTCAACATTGACTGTCGCTTCACAAGTATTAGTATTACCAGCACTATCTGTTACATTTAAAATTATAGTATTATTCCCAATATGACTCTCATCAAATTCTGTTTGATTAATGCTCAATGTAACTTCTCCACAATCGTCAAAGCTTCCATTATTAATATCCTCTGCAGAAATAACTGCAATTCCTTCTTCTAAGATAAGTGTAATGTCATTACATAAAACTGTTGGATTAGTATTATCGGTTACCGTTACAGTTTGAGTGGTACTAGTAGTGTTACCAGAGCCATCGGTTACAGTCCATGTCACAATAGTTTCTCCAAGATCAAAAATATCAGGTGCATCATTGGTAGTAGAAGCTACAGAACAGATATTACTAGTCACTAATGATCCTAGGGATACATCTGTAGCAGTACATGCCTCGTTAGTAGAAACACTAACGGAATCAGGAGCAGTGATTGTAGGATTAATTGCTTCATTTACTGTCACGATTGCTGTACACTCAGAAGAATACCCATTAACATCTGTTACAGTTAAAATAACAGCGTTTTCTCCTAAATTAGAACAGTCAAATGTATCTATATCTATTGAAAAAGATTCAATTCCAAATTCATCCGTTGAATTATCATCTATTTGTGAAGCTACAATAGTTACTTCACCACCATTTAAGTTAACTGAAATATCTGCACAATATACGCTAGGAGGTGTGCTGTCTTCTTCACAAATATCTCCTGTTTCATTTTGATTTAAATCTTCCTGTGATGGATTAGCTATTGACGGACAATTGTCATCTGAATCATAAATACCATCCATATCGACATCGGACATGAAATAAAATTTATTGTCCTCCCTAAACTCCCAATATTCCTGTCCGGTTAAATAATCTTCCCAGCATTCATTTTGAAATTCATCCATCCCCCAAGGAATTAAATCCATATCCCCGTCACCGTCTTTATCTTTAACTGCAATGTTCCATATTCGAGTAAAATCCCCTTGTCCTTGATTTCCACCCTCTCCAGTGTTTTTAAAGAAAAATACATCAAAAGAATCTTGTGTTGCGTCGGTGTACGTGCCATCCTCATTACCCATGAATAATTGGAGTCCAGTAGCATGGTTATGATAATTTTTAGCAAGTATTATATCATTTATCCCATCTTGATTAAAGTCAAACACGTTATAATTAAGAGCACCAAAGAGACTCTCAAAGTTGTACTCACTTAACTCAGATAATAAATAATCCTGATGTTGATCAAAATATTTAGAATTAGAAACTGAGAAATTTCCACTACAATTTCCCCAAAATATTCTAGATCCTGATTTTACATATTCTCCATCAACATAAATCAAATCATCATAAGATAAAGGACCTCCTCCGTCAATTTCCTGTTCAACTAATATATTATTATCAATAACAAATTGTCCATTATTCATTACTGGAAGAATCCAATCTAAGCATCCATCTTCATTAATATCATATAAAATCTGACCATGGTCGTCTTTTCTCATTCTTTCTTGCTCGGCAGGAACTTCAGTGAAAAATTCAAAATTTTCGACAAAATTACCCTGACCATCATTTAGTAAAGTAAAAGACCTACTATCTCTCCACTCATCAGTATCACCACCACCTCTTTTTTGGATCATAATATCTACATCACCATCATTATCAATATCTCCACTCATTGGTCCATTTGATATAAATGGCAACATATCAATTACTCTTCTCTCTGAAAACCCATCAGCATTGAAAAAGAAAATTTCAAATGGAATATCTTCATATTGTATTCCTGTAATTTGATTTGTCTCATGTGCATTATTTCCAGTGACTAAAATATCATAAAATCCGTCATTATTAAAATCATTTATATCAAGCCAACCACCCCATAGCACTTCACTATCAAAATATTGAGGTTCGGGAGTATCTGACAAATAATCATCATAAAAAACTAACTTTCCTTGAGGGCTTTCATGATTTCCTTGAACACCATTTTGACCTGCATTAAATAGAAATGCAAAAAGATCTTTTTTTCCATCGGAATTATAGTCAAATATAACATAATTGTCTTCCCACATTTTATACCTTATTGAACAGTTAAAACAAATACCATTAGCAATGTCATCCTCTGTACTTGGACAATCTCCATCTTGAATTTCAAAAGAATGCATGTTCGTTAAAAATTCCATTCCAATTTGATCGTTGGCAACAACTAATCCTGAGCTATTATTAATATTTAATTCATTGTCTGAACATCCATTTTCATTGACTGTTTCTCCAGTATTTGTAAAAGGACATTGGTCTACATCATCCATTACTCCATCATTGTCATTGTCATCTGAATAATTTAAATAGTGTATTTCTGCCTGGTAATTATCTGCAAGTGTACCAGAGTTAGCCACTAATTGTAGTAATTCAAAAAATCCATCATTATTTACATCAATTGGATAATAAAACCCTCCATCATCTAATTCAACTATTTTTTTAACAAACTGCCCACCATTGTTTAGGTATATAACAATTTCGTTTTGATCTTCTGTATATATGTCAGACATTAATAAATCTACGTTTCCATCGTTATTTAAATCTTTAAAGAAAAACCCATTAGCTGAATGTCCAAGGGAAGAGTCTTCAATAAACCAATCTTGAGTAATCTCCTGACCTGTATGGTCAAATACGTGCAATCCTGCGTGAGGCACAGCGTTTTCTGTAAACATTTGAATAAAAAATTCCTCATTCCCATCTCCATCTAAATCATCAATATAAAACGAAGTTCTATTGACGTAGCTGTCGTGATTAATATCATTATTTCCCCTTTCAAGCCTGAATTTATCTAATAAAATAAAATTTCCATTACTATCTATTTCTTTTGAGTAGATAGAAACCTCGGGATAGGAATAAGGTCCATTATCAGTCCATTCTTCATTTCCCTGATACAACACATATATGTTGTTATTGTACTCATTAAACATAATGGAATGAGCTTGCATAAAAAAGCCAGAAGAAGTGTTATATGTATCTTCCCAAGGATAGATAAAATCATGAGTAATTTCGTTTTGAGCTGATACGTTATACTTGCTTGCTAAGAAGGGTTCTGACATATTGTTTTCTGGGTGTTGATTAACTGACGGAACTATAATATCTAAAATGTCATCATTATCTACATCCAATACAAAACCTCTTTCATAATTAGGGTAACCCCAATCCATTATTGTGGGATCTATAAATTGTGAATCAAAACCAAAGCCATTATTTAAAAATAAATGTCCAGGCATATTATTTGTGTTTTCGGGATAATAATCTGGCTGCTGACCCTCTTCACCGTGATAATTGCTTACAGGGACATAAACGTCATTTAATCCGTCTCCATTAAAATCTCCTACTGTTTCACTCCAAAAACTTTTTTCCCCTTGAACTATCATCAAATATTGGTTGTCTTCTATAAATTTTTGACTAGATTCATCCCATAAGAAAATACAAAGTATTGCTGGCCTGTAAGGATCTCCAGCTACAGATGTAATTATATCTTTATGTCCGTCATTATCAAAGTCCACCCATTTTGTTTGAGAAACATAACCATATACACCCATATCGTTATAGTTTGACTCTAATAAATTAAGTGTTTCTTCAGAATAAATTAAAATTTCACTTTCAGTTGAAGAGATTGTGATTTCTTGCCCAAAAGAAACAAGTGGAATAAATAGTAATAGGATTAGTTTTTTCATACCCCAATTTACAACATTTAGTTTTTATACATAGTATTTTATTATTATCTGAATATTTTAATTCATTTGAAAAGGTAAACTAAATTACCTCAGAAACCACAAATGTACTTCCCCCTATATAAATCAAATCACTCTCTTTAGAATTTTCTTTTGCAGAAACTAAAGCATGATTAACAGAACTAAATGAGGATCCAAATCTTGAATTTGATTCAAATATAGATTCTAATTTAATTGCACTTAAACCTCTTTTTATTTCAGGCTTACAAAAATAATAAATAGCATCCTTAGGGAATAATTCAATTATAGAATCAAGCTCTTTATCCTCCACAAAACCAATCACAAAATGTAATTTTGAATATTTTATACGCGAAATGTCTTTTAAAACAATTGATAATCCTTCTTTATTATGAGCTGTGTCACAGATTATTAATGGGCTTTGGTTTAACACAGTCCATCTTCCTGTAAAACCAGTATTTGTGTGAACCCTTGAAATACCTAGAGTTATTGCATCAATATCAACATTCCAATTTGACATAATAAGTTCATGAATTGCAGATATAGCAGTTTGAATATTTTTAGCTTGATAAGACCCTTTTAAATCTGAAGTGTAATTATGTTTTTTTTGCTGATCTGCAAAAATAATTTTTGAGTTAAGTTGGTTAGCTTTATTTACAAATAAATCTACTAACTCTTTTTGAGTTTCTCCAATAATTACAGTCTTTCCTTTTTTTATAATTCCTGCCTTTTCATTTGCTATTTCATGTAGGGAATCACCAAGAAATTTAGTATGATCTAAACCTATATTTGTAATTACTGATATTTCAGGATTAATAATATTAGTAGAATCCAATCGCCCACCCATACCTACTTCAATAATTGCTATATCAACTTCTTGATTATTAAAATAATCAAAAGCCATACCTACGGTCATTTCAAAAAAAGATAGTTTTTTTCTATCTATATAATCTTTATGAGTTTCTATAAATTTTACAACATTCTCTTTTGCAATAAAGTCACCATTAATTTTAATTCGTTCTCTAAAGTCTTTTAAATGGGGAGAAGTATATAATCCAACTTTATACCCCGATTCTTGTAAGATTGAAGAAAGTATATGCGAAGTCGAACCTTTACCATTTGTACCACCAACATGAATAGTTTTTAGTTTTAAATGTGGATTACCTAAATAATCTGATAGATCATAAATATTTTGTAAATCAATTTTATACTTAAAAGTCCCTGAGTTTTGATACACAGGGAGCTTATTAAACATCCATTCAAGTGTGGAATCGTATTTCAAATTTTTGAATTATATAAAATCCCTAATAAGTACAAAGACTGCAGCTCCTGAAATAAACCCTATAAGTGCCAACCATGAAATTTTCTTTAGATACCAGAAAAAATTAATTTTTTCCATACCCATTGCAACAACTCCAGCTGCAGAACCAATAATTAACATACTACCACCTGTTCCGGCTGAATATGCAATAAAGTGCCATAATGGATGATCCATTGGCTCGGTAAACATACCTAAACTTGCTGCAACTAAGGGAACATTATCAATTATAGCTGAACCTACACCCATTAAAATAACAAGAACATCTAATGGAATGGTTTGTTTTAAATCTGTAGCAAATTCGAAAAGAACACCCAAAGATTCAAGTGCACCAACAGCCATTAAAATACCTAAGAAAAATAATATACTTGGCATTTCAATCGTAGTCAAAGCTTTATGAACTGGACTATGATGGGAACTGGAATCAGAAGAAGTTATTTTAGATAAACTATATTTTGAATTACTAAAAATTTCTGCAAATACAGAAACTACTCCTAAGCTTAACATCATACCAATGTATGGAGGCAAATGAGTAACAACTTTAAAAATTGGGACAAAAATAATTGCACTTAAACCTAATATTAACATCTTAGAACTATACTTATCAGAATCAGTGTCTGTAGATTTATTTAATTCGATATCACCTTTAAATTGAGGTAAAAATGAAGCAATAACTGTAGGTACTATCATACATACAATTGAAGGTATTAATAAATAATATATTAGCTCAATTGTTGAAACTTTATCTCCTATCCATAACATTGTTGTGGTAACATCGCCAATTGGCGACCATGCACCTCCTGCATTTGCTGCAATAATTATAAGACCTGCATACCATAATCGCATGTTTTTGTCAGAAACTACTTTTTGTAATATTGATATAAGTACAATAGTAGCAGTAAGGTTATCAATAATTGCAGAAAGTATAAATGCTAAACCACAAAAAATCCAAAGGATAGTTTTTTTCTTTTTGTAGTTAATTAAATTTTTAATAACCGAAAAACCATTGAAATAATCTATAATTTCTACAATCGTCATAGCCCCAATTAGAAAAACCAAGATTTCTGCGGTTTTTCCTAAATGATGTAATAGAGTCTCCTCCATTAGATGCATTTTAGCATCGTAAGCTAAATTAGCAAAACCGTCAACTAAACCATGAATAGCTGGACTGAACCAATTAGAAAAAGAATCTATATTTAAAGCAATTATTGCCCAAGAAATAGCCATCATAACCAAAGCCGGCACTAATTTATCTACCTTTAATGTGTGTTCTAATGTTATGGCCAAATACCCTAGAATAAATACTACAATGACTAATAATTCCATAATTTATATTTTTTTGAATCTCAATATAATGAATATTAAGTTTTTCTATATTAAATTTTATTTAAATATTTCATAAATTTTACCTGTTGAGTGGTTTTTAGAAGCACCTGTTACCGACTTCATACAATTAATTTCATTTCTTAATTTTAAAACTCCTAAAAAACCAAATATAAGTGCTTCTTTATAGTCAATAATAGATTTTGAAGGAATAACGAATTTAGAATTTGAGTGCTGAGTTAATATTTTAATAAAAAAATCATTATAAGTACCTCCACCAGAGAGTAATACTTTGCCATTCCCATATTTATTCAATGTCTCACTAATTTGAATTGCAGCATGTTCTACTAAAGTTCTTAAAATATCCTTGACCGTATTGTCATAATTATTTATTACTTCATAAAAATTTTCTACAACCCATTCTAATCCTAAAGATTTAGGTCCATAAATTTTATAATAATTCAATGAATTTAACTCTTGAAGTAATGGTATAATTATTTTTCCATCAGATGCTAAAGAGCCTAGTGAATCATAATCATGTCCTAATCTTTTAGAATAGTAGTTAAAAACAATATTTAATGGACAAACATCAAAAGCTAAAATATTATTTGACTTACTAAAAGAAATATTACTAAACCCACCTAGGTTTATACAAAAGTCATATTTTTTAAACAAGTATATATCTCCAACTGGAACTAGCGGAGCTCCTTGACCTCCTAAATTTACATCTTGAGTTCTAAAATCACATACACATGTGTAATTTGTGAATTCAGCTAAAGTTTTCAAATTTCCAATTTGAAATGTTAAGCCTTCATTAGGTTTATGAATAGCTGTATGACCATGGCTAGAAATAGCGTCTATCAAGGTAATATTGTATTTAGAAATAAACTGATTAACTAAAGTGCTTATAAGTTTAGTAAAATCTTGATCTATAATATCAATTTGAGATGATGATTTATAAACTAGCTCTTTTAATATAGCAATCCACTTTTTAGTGTAAGGGATTGTAACAGCTTTTAAAATTTTAAATGACCAATTGCCATTATAAGAATATTTGGTATAGCAAATATCTAACCCATCCAAAGAAGTTCCAGACATTAATCCAATTATATTATAAGAGTTTTTTATCATTTCATATAAATATAAAAAAAAAGACCCTTACAAATAAATGTAAGGGTCTTCAAAAAAAGGCGGTGACCTACTCTTCCACAATAGTAGTACCATCGGCGCTAATGGGCTTAACTTCTCTGTTCGGGATGGAAAGAGGTGAGCCCCATTGCAATAACCACCTTAGGGTTATGGTTGTTATAAAACAACACAAATATCTTAACATATTGAAAAAAACATAAAAACTCAAAAAAACAGACGTACAATAAGCCTATGGGTTATTAGTACTACTTGGCTATGACATTACTGCCTTTACACCTATAGCCTATCAACGTGGTCATCTACCACGACCCTTTAAAGAAATCTCATCTTGTGGTGGGTTTCGCGCTTATATGCTTTCAGCGCTTATCCCTTCCCAACGTAGCTACTCAGCAATGCTCCTGGCGGAACAACTGATACACCAGAGGTTAGTCCAACTCGGTCCTCTCGTACTAGAGTCAGATCCACTCAAATTTCTAACGCCCACAGTAGATAGAGACCGAACTGTCTCACGACGTTCTGAACCCAGCTCGCGTGCCACTTTAATGGGCGAACAGCCCAACCCTTGGGACCTTCTCCAGCC